>Ga0247724_1000216_pt1 | contig 14555 bp, 10 predicted proteins | sample OKSTACKMC2E_FD_182776 | JGI IMG/M metagenome (GOLD analysis project Ga0247724, IMG submission 182776) | Subsurface sediment microbial communities from gas well in Oklahoma, United States - OK STACK MC-2-E | ecosystem: Environmental > Terrestrial > Deep subsurface > Rock core/Sediment | place... | reverse complement strand
CTATCGCTTTGACCAGCTGAAATCCAAAGCAGAAGCGCCACGCAAAGTTGCGGTGAATGTGGTAGTGGCAGATGTCAAAAATGCTGAGCAACAGCATCAGCAGCTACAAGCCGTGGCCGAGGGCGTCTATCTGGCGCGTGATCTGACCAATCTACCGGCCGCTGACTTAACACCACAAAGCTTCGCTGATGCTGCTTTGGCGCTACAAAAGCTCGGTGTAAAAGTCACGGTGCTGGATGAAAAAGCCATCGACAAGCTCGGCATGGGTGCTTTGGCGGCTGTCGGTCGCGGCAGTGAGCGCCCGCCACGCCTCGTCATCGCACAGTGGCAGGGCGACAATAAAGCGCCGCTGGCGATAGTCGGTAAAGGCATCACCTTTGATACCGGCGGTTACAACCTGAAAACTGATGGCGAATCCATAGTGCGGATGACCAGCGACATGGCGGGTGCGGCAGCTGTGCTTGGTACTATCAAAGCGCTGGCGCTGCAAAAAGCCAAAGTGAATGTGGTCGGACTGATGGCGATGGCGGAAAACATGATTTCCTCCAACGCGTATTTACCCGGTGATGTATTAAAAACCGCGCAGGGCCTGACAGTGCAAATCACTTCGACCGATGCCGAAGGCCGTTTGGTGATGGCCGATGCGATGTGGTACGCCCGCAAAGAATATCAACCGCGCGCCATGGTGGATATTGCCACTTTAACCGGCAGTAAAGTCGGCGCGCTGGGCAGTTACTACGCCGGACTTTTCAGTGAAGATGAAGCCTTGACCGGCGCTTTGTTACAAGCCGCGAAACAGAGTGGCGAGCCGCTGTGGCGTTTACCGCTCAGCGATGAATTTGCCGGCGAACTGAAAAGTGACATTGCGGATTTACGCAACACCGGCAAAACCACCGGCGCCTCGACCGCTGCCTGGTTCCTGAAACAATTCGCCGGTGACACGCCCTGGGCCCATCTGGATATCGCCGGCAATGCGCTCGTCAGCAGCGACAAAGGCGTGCATCCTACTGGTGCCACCGGTTTTGGTGTTCGTCTGTTAACCCAGTGGTCACTGCAACAGCCATAAATCGAAGCGTTTACCTGAAAGCCCCCTGCGACTTATTGTCGCAGGGGGCTTTTTTATTCTGACGCCACTGCTAAAGTGTTTTCTAATTAAAATCTGAGACTTAGCTATGGCCTTTCCAAATCTGCGCCGCGAGCGTTTCTGGCGTCAGCTGCATTTCTATCTGGGTCTGGTGCTGTCTTTACAACTGGTCGCCTGGTTTGCCAGTGGTGTAGTGATGAGCTGGTTTGAAATTGAGCAAGTACGTGGCGAACATTTGCAATCCCCGGCGCCGGCGGCGCGCTGGAGCGAAGCGCTGGTCACGCCGGCCGCTGCCGTAGCGCAAGCACCGGCGCAATTCCGACAAGCGCAGTTAAGTCTCAGCCAACGCGGCACTGAGCCGGTGTATCAGTTACAACAAGATGACCAACAGCTGTTTATCAGCGCCTCGTCTGGTCAGATTTTGCAGCCTTTGGCTGCCAATGAAGTGCAGATCTTGGCACAGCAACGCTACAAAGGCACTGGGGCATTACGCAGCGCCGAATGGTTAACGCAAACGCCTGCTGAAGTGCGTGGATTAACAGCGCCATTGTGGCAGGTGCAATTTGCCGACGCTGAACAAACCGCATTTTATTTCCACCCGATCACCGGACAATTATTGCGGGTGAGAACAGATACCTGGCGTCTGTACGATTTCTTCTGGATGCTGCACATCATGGATTACCAGGATCGCAGTGACTTTAATCATCCGCTCCTGATCATCAGCGCCGGCAGTGCGCTGGGGTTTACCCTGGGGGGTTTTGTGCTACTTGGATTTCGGCTGGCACGGCTTCGTCGCCCCGGCTTGCCCACCACTTAACCCGTCCGCAGCGCAGGAACCGATAGACCTCTATACTGTCAGAAGTTATCTGTACATTTTTCAATCAAAGACAGTGGGGTGCGACATGGATACCAGCAAACACAATCTGTATACCCTGTTTGACCAGTTGGGGCTGCCCAGCGATGATGCCAGCATTGAACGCTTTGCCCGGCATTATCGCCTCAACGAGGGCCAGTATCTGTATCAGGCGGAGTTCTGGACGCCGGCGCAGGCCAGCTTTCTCAAAGATGCCTATCAGCAGGATGCAGAGTGGTCAGACGCGCTGGACCAGCTGAACGGCCTGATGCGCTGACTTGAAGGTCAGCGCCCCAGCTGATACAGCGGTAAGGCGTTTAAACGTCGGTCGATTTCTGCCACCATTTGTTGATAAACAGCCGAATCGATCGACTGATATTGCTGCTCGAACATTTCCTGCGGCAAACCTTCCGGCAACCGGCTTTTACTCGGGAACAGTTCTTGTTCGGTGCGCTCTGCCGCCGCAAAAAACTGCTGTAATGCCCGCGCTGACTCCGGTGTCGCCACCGCCAGCCGGGCGAAGCGGATACCGGCACGGTCCGCCAGCAAATCGACAAAACTGAAACCACTGCCGCCCTTTAACGAATCGAGCAGTTCTTTCGCCTCGCCGACCGCTGAAGATAACCGTTGATTACCCAGCACATGGATAGTTGCGGAATAGATAAAATGCTGTTGTAAATCAGGCCGGCGTGCCAGTGTCACCCGCGGGGTTTTGCCCTGCGGATTGGCCTTAACTTCATTGACCAGCAGCTGCAGATTACGTCCCCCCAACAACTGCGCCAGCGCCAGGATCACTGCCTGGTTTTCCTGCACGGCGAGTTCAGGTTTGGCCTCGCTGCGCTTATCTGCTTCACGCAGCAATAGCTGCAAATAGCTAATCAGGCTTTGTGACGCCGCAGACTGCTGGCTATGTTGCAGCGCCAGCGCATAATAATGCTCAATCAGCTCTTTCTGGCTTTCATCGCGAAACCATTGTTTATATAAATTCAGCCCTGAATGCTTCAGAGCACTGAAGCTGAAATCGGCAGATTTGTTCAGTTCTACCTTCACCGCATCCTGTTGCACTGTGACAGAACGAACTTTTGCCAGTAATTCAGCGCCTTGTCCCGGCCCCCACACCTGATCGGCGACCCAGCCCAACAAACCAAGCGCCATGCCGCCCGGTAGCGTCAGGCTGCCAATTTGTACTTTTTTCAACTGCAAAGGACCAACGGAAGGTTCAATCTGTAAATGTGCGTTGACATACCAATGCCAGGTAAACAGCTGCAAAGGCATCGTCATCAGGATAGTTAAACCACTGTCATTGATCTGAGTTTTGCCCTGAAATCCGGGCAAACTGCGGCTCGCGATGGTAAATGCCGCATTGAGTTCATCAGCATTAGTCTGGATCACCAGCTGCTGACCGGGGTCCCGCATCGACTGGTTCAGATTATTCAGCAACTGCTGACTGTTGCGCACTGCCGCAGCATTTAACTGACCGGTTTCGTTTAATACAGGCGTACTGTCCAGCAATAGCCAGGCGACACACAGCACCACTGTGCTGAGTAACACGAATAAAGTCAGGAGCTGGCGAAACAGATGCTGAACGGCCTGCATCAAAAAACCTCTTGAGGCGTAAAGGGCTTCATCTTACCAGAAGCATTTGCTACTGGGCGAAGATTTCCGGCCGGGCAAAATTTGTAACTAAATTTTTCGTAAACAATAGCTTGGCACTACCGCTTTGCTGCTTTTTCTGGCTAAGATACCAACAAAGCCGCAGATGCGAAGTGCCGGTTCCCGGAACTACTACTATTAAAAGAAATCGCTGAGGAGTTCGTTTGAACCCATTGTTATCACTGTTTGGTATTTGTTTATTTCTGAGCAGCCAGCTGCTCTCTGTTGCGATAGCTGAGCCACTGGACGCTGAACTGGACAAATACCTGCAACTGACCAACGAACAACCGGCGCAGGCATCGGCTTTTATCCGGTCTTTAGAGGCTCAATTAACTCCTTCCACCCCTGCCATCGCCCGGGCCAGATTGTGGTCATATCTCGGCAGTGACTATCGTGAACACCGCGATTTTGTCAAAGCGCAACACTATATCGATCTGAATCTGGAGCTTGCCGAAAAAAGCCAAAGTGAGGATATTCGCACTGAAGCGCTGACCGACCAACTGGCGTTACATCTGGCGCAAAATCAACCTGGCAAAGCCAGGGCACTGGTCTCTCAGCTGCAGGAAGCGCTGTCCGGCGCTAATCTGGAGCGGGTGCGCTACTACGCCGCCAATACGCTGGGTAGTTTCTTGCAATCAGAAGACCGCTATGAAGATGCCCTGCAGGCGTATTATCAGGCCTTTCATGCCATCGAAAATTCCAGCCACCCGCGCACAGCAGTGCGCAGAATTTACTTGCAGGGCGCCATTGCCGGTCTGAATACAGTGCTTGCGCAATATCAAAAAGCCGACGAATTGCTGCAAACCGCGATCAAACAAGCGCAAAGCGACGCCGGGCTGAATTTTATGCTACCTGAATTGTATCTGCAGCTGGGGGTCAACTATGCATCGCAGCAGCAAAACAGCTCGGCAGAACAGGCAAATCAGCAAGGGTTGCAATGGGCGCGCAGGCTCAATAACAAACTGTCGATTGCCACATTATTGAATAATCTTGGCGATTTAAGATTAAAACAGGGGCAGTATGCCGAGGCAGTGCAGCTCTTTACCGAATCCAGACAATTGGCTGAGCAGCTGAATTATTCCGCCATGGTGCTGACTGCAGAATTTAATCTGGGTTACATCCAGGTCTTGCAGGGCAAACAGCAGGAAGGTCTGGCGCAAATGGCGGCTATGGTAGCGAAAGCGCGCGAGCTGCAACTGGCCGACACAGAGCTGTTGAGTTATGTCGGCGAGCTGGCCGATGCCTATGGCATCGCCAAAGCCCATGCCGACGAGGCCCGTTTGCTGCGCGAATACAATGTGCTGAGCCAGAATATTTTTAAAACTGACCGCGACCAGGAGATCAGCGCGCTACAGGAAGCCTTTTCTGCCAAAGAAAAGGCCAAACAAATTGAAAGTCTGGAGCAACAAAACAAACTCAACACGGCAGAACTGGCGCAAAAACAACTGCAGCAACGGGTGATGCTATTGTTCGGACTGGTGGTGCTGTTAGCCACAGCTTTGTTGTATTTGCTGTATCGCAAAGTACGCAATGCCAACCTGCAACTGCGTCAGGCCAATGACCAGCTGGCCTATAACTCGTTGCACGACCCGCTGACCGGCTTGCTGAACCGCCGCTCTTTGCACGAATTTATGCAAAAACGTACAGAACAAGGCGAACGCCGGCAGTTACCGACCGCGGCTACCGATGGTTTTATCCTGCTCGATATCGATTACTTCAAACATATCAATGACCATCATGGCCACGCCGCCGGTGACGCTGTGTTAGTCGAAATCGGTCAGCGGTTGAAACAGCTCACCCGTCAGGGCGATATGGTACTGCGCTGGGGCGGCGAAGAGTTTCTAATAGTACTGCGCAATCTGAATCAAACCGCCCTGACCAATTTCACCAACCGGGCCTTACAGGTCATCGGCAGTACCCCGGTGCCTTATCAAAACAGCAGCATTCCGGTCACGGCATCTGCCGGCTTTCTGACCTTGCCATTTGCCGGTGTTGACGAAACCCAGCTGAACTGGGAAAAGGCGCTGAAACTGGCTGATATGGCGTTGTATATGGGCAAAGTGCACGGCCGTAACCGCGGTTATGGTCTGGTGGCGCTGCACCGGCCTTATGAAGAACTAAAAGCCCAGCTGGAAACCGACTTAAGTTTACCCATTGAACAAGGGCATCTGGAAATTACCCTGGTACTGGGCCCGCCACAAAGTTAAACCTGTTACAAAGCTAAAGCTCGTTCGGGTTACAAGGTGGCGGCGCAGCCGCTGTTGCATTGCCAAAATAACGTTCCTGCAGCAAGGTATAAGCCGAAGACTTTTGTACCTGCTGCAACGCCTGATTAAAGGCGCTGGCCAGCTCTTTACTGCGAAACGCGGCACGATAAAAAGTCGGCGCAAACAACGGATGGATTTGCACCTGACCGCTTTGCTCTGCTTTGCTGTTGTAATAAAAAAAGATGTTCATATCCATCACCACCGCCTGCACCCGCTGTTTCTGTAGCATCTCCACCTGAGTGCGCTGGTCGACAGTTTCACGGTAGCTCGGAGATGTCAGGGCTATGCGCTGAAAAGCTTCAGGCAACACCTGCACCGCATTCTGAAAAGCAAGAACAGACAAAGGCGCCAGATCTGCCACATCATTTAAGCTGATTTGATTCGCCGCCAGCGTGACGGCGACATTCTGGTAACGGATATAAGGGCAACTGTAAAAAATTTTTGGATTGCCTTCGGCTTTTGTTTGCAGCGTGGCAATGTCGCCAATACCCTGCTGCAACAATGTGAAGATGCGTTTGTTCGGTACATAAGTGAATTCTGCCGGCAACTGCATCACCCGGGCCACTTCACGCAGCAATTCAATTTCATAGCCATCCGAACTATCCACCTGAATATAAGGCGGTTTGTTCATGCCAACCAACACTTGCAGCGGTTTATCTGCCCGTGCCACGCCAGCCCAGATGCCAGACAATAACCAAAGCCCTGTCAGCCACAGACGCATGCCAGACCTCACTTTTAAAGCGGCGATAACAGAAGCATAGCGGAGCAAATGGCAGGCACAACCGTGCTGACTATACTGCAACTATCAGGTTGTCCCGGAACGCCTCATGAATACACACCAGCTATTATCTGCCCCAGCGATCTTGCTGCTGAGTTTTTTTGCGCTGCCTCTTCGCGCTGACGTGCTGTGGCAAGACTTTCGACTCACCTATTTAAACGGCAGTCATTACCGGCTTGGTGACCCAAACCGTCAGGTGCTGACGCTTGAACATGCCGCCGCCACCAGCTGGGGCGACAGCTTTTTCTTCCTCGACCATATGAAATCCGCAAACGGCCAACACACAAACTACGCAGAATTACAGCCACGCTTTAGCCTCGGGAAAAACGGCTGGCAGCTTCAGCCCGGCGGTTTGATTAAAGATGTTTTACTGGCAAGCCATATCGAAATGTCATCGCAACGCACCAATTTGCTCTACGGCGTCGGGCTTGATTTGGCGGTCCCCGGCATGAAGTTTACCCAGCTGAACTTTTACCGGCGTAACAACGAACACATCGCCGATAACTGGCAAGCCACTTTGGCCTGGGGTGCGCCTTTTCAGCTTGGCGGTCAACCGTTTTTGTATGACGGTTTTATCGACTGGGCCAGTGGCAGCGTCGATCAACATGCCAATTTTAACTGGACCTCGCAGTTCAAATGGCTGGCAAGTTCACTGTGGCAGGGCAAAAGCCAGGTCTGGCTCGGTGTGGAGTATGTCTGGTGGCGGCATAAGTTTGGGGTCAGTGACAGCCCAACGCTTCGAAGCCACGAGAACAACGTCAATCTGCTACTGAAATGGCATTTTTAGCCAGGGGCTGCTGATGTTTGGTCAGCAAGACAAAAACGCCGGGTGAGCCCCGGCGTTTTAAATGTGGTTCGAACGGGAATTATTCCCAGTTCAGCACCACTTTGCCGCTCTGGCCAGAGCACATAATGTCAAAGCCCTGTTGGAATTCAGCAACCGGCATTTCGTGCGTGACGATAGGCGTTAAGTCCAGACCGGATTGAATGAGGCTCGCCATTTTGTACCAGGTCTCGAACATTTCGCGGCCATAAATACCTTTGATCACCAGGCCTTTAAAAATCACTTTGTTCCAGTCGACCGCCATATCAGACGGCGGAATACCTAACATCGCAATTTTGCCACCGTGGTTGATGGTATCGAGCATTGAGCGAAACGCCGACGGCACGCCGGACATCTCTAAACCAACATCAAACCCTTCCGTCATGCCTAATTCGGCCATGACATCCGTCAAATTTTGTTTGCTGACGTCCACTGCGCGCGTCGCGCCCATTTTCATGGCAAGCTCAAGCCGGAATGGATTGACGTCGGTGATAACAATATGGCGGGCGCCAACATGGCGCGCCACCGCCACTGCCATGATGCCGATTGGGCCGGCGCCGGTGATCAGCACGTCTTCACCGACCAAATCAAACGACAGCGTGGTGTGCACGGCATTACCGAACGGGTCAAAAATCGCTGCGATATTATCCGGGATATTGTCCGGAATTTTAAAAGCGTTAAAAGCCGGGATCACCAGGTATTCTGCAAAAGAACCCTGACGGTTCACGCCCACACCAATTGTGTTGCGGCACAAATGTACCCGACCGGCGCGACAGTTGCGGCAATGGCCACAGACTAAATGTCCTTCGCCGGACACGCGATCGCCGACGGCAAAACCACGTACTTCCGAGCCCATGCCCACCACCACACCAACATATTCATGACCAACCACCATGCCATGTGGAATAGTTTTTTGCGCCCAGTCATCCCACTTGTAGATATGGACGTCAGTGCCACAAATCGCGGTCTTTTTGATTTTGATTAAAACGTCGTTTGGCCCGACTTCCGGCATCGGCACTTCGGTTTGCCAAATGCCTGGTTCTGCTTTTAATTTCGCTAATGCTTTCATGTTGTTACCTTAAGAAATCACGCCCATGTCTTTACCGGTGCGGATAAAAGCGGCAATAGCTTTATCCAGCTGCGCTTTACTGTGTGCCGCCGAAATCTGCGTGCGGATGCGCGCCTGGCCTTTTGGCACCACCGGGAACGAGAAGCCGACCACATAGACGCCTTGCTCCAGCATACGGCGGGCAAATTCGCCGGCCACTTTGGCATCGCCCAGCATCACCGGAATAATCGCATGGTCTTTACCAGCCAGTGTGAAGCCGGCTGCCGTCATCTGCTCACGGAAATAAGCCGCGTTATCCCAGAGTTTAGCTCTGAGCGCATCGCCTTGCGCCAGCATGTCGAGCACTTTAATCGACGCGGTGACAATAGACGGTGCCAGACTGTTCGAAAACAGATACGGCCGTGAGCGCTGTCGTAGCCACTCGATGATTTCTTTTTTACCTGAGGTGTAACCACCGGAGGCGCCGCCTAAGGCTTTGCCAAGCGTGCCTGTGATGATATCTACGCGGTCTAACACGTCGCAGTATTCATGAGTACCACGGCCGCTTTTACCAACAAAACCCACCGCATGGCTGTCATCGACCATGACTAAGGCATTGTATTTATCCGCTAAATCACAAATGGATTTGAGGTCAGCAATGACACCATCCATCGAGAACACACCGTCGGTGGCGATCAGTTTAAAGCGTGCACCATCGGCATCGGCCTGTTGTAACTGCGCTTCGAGTTCCGCCATATCGTTGTTGGCGTAGCGGTACCGTTTGGCTTTACACAAGCGTACGCCGTCGATGATTGACGCATGGTTCAGCGCATCGGAGATCACCGCATCTTCCGCGCCTAAGATGGTTTCAAACAAACCACCATTGGCGTCAAAGCAGCTCGAATACAAAATGGTATCTTCAGTGCCTAAAAACGCACTGATGCGCGCTTCTAAGGTTTTGTGAATATCCTGGGTACCGCAGATAAAACGCACTGAGGCGACACCAAAACCGTGGCTGTCGAGGCCTTGCTGTGCCGCGGCAATCAGTTCTGGCGAATTAGCGAGGCCTAAGTAGTTGTTGGCGCAGAAGTTTAACACCTGCTCGCCGTTGACGGTGACATCAGAGAATTGCTGCGACGTGATGATCCGCTCGCCTTTGTACAGGCCTTCGGCTTTCACGTCATCGATTTGGTGTTGGATATGGCTGAGGAACGCGGAATTGCGCATAACGCCTCCTGTTGGGACATTGGTATTTATACCCTTCGTCATTGCAGATAGGGCGGTTTTGGCCGCCTGACTCAAACTGCAAAGATTTGGGTATATCTTATTATCGAAAGCATTCGAAATCATTATTTATTTTCGATAAACAACAAATCGCTGCTTCATTAGAATTTGCTGCCGATTGTACCGTAAACCTTCAGCTATGGCAGTGTATTTGCGGCTGGTCGGTGCACAGCAGGGACTGTTTGCCTCAAAGCACGAATTGGTCGGGCAGAAACAACAAAGGCCGCTGCTGCGGCCTTTGTTCGGTCAAGTTCAGTTCACACCGAGCTTATTTCTTTTTCGCTTTTGGATTTGGCAGGTCAGTAATTGAACCTTCGTAAATCTCAGCCGCAAGGCCAATAGACTCGTTCAGTGTTGGGTGCGCGTGGATAGTCAGTGCGATATCTTCAGCATCTGCACCCATTTCAACTGCTAAACAAATTTCACCCAGCATCTCACCGGCGTTGATACCAACAATAGCGCCACCCAGGATACGGTGTGATTCTTTGTCGAAAATCAGTTTGGTGAAGCCTTCAGTACGGGCTGAGGCGATAGCACGGCCAGACGCAGCCCATGGGAAGGTGGCAGTTTCCACCGCGATGCCTTTTTCTTTGGCTTCTTTTTCAGTGATACCCACCCAGGCCATTTCCGGATCTGTGTAAGCAACAGAAGGAATGCAACGTGGGTCGAAGAAGTGTTTCATGCCAGAGATGACTTCAGCAGCAACATGGCCCTCGTGTACGGCTTTGTGTGCCAGCATTGGCTGACCAATCACATCGCCGATAGCGAAAATGTGTGGCACGTTGGTGCGCAGCTGTTTGTCGACGTTGATAAAACCACGCTCATCGACGTTCACGCCAGCTTTCGCTGCATCTAACAGATTGCCGTTTGGACGACGGCCCACTGCCACCAGGATTTTGTCGTAACGCACTGGTGACGCCGGGGCATTTTTGCCTTCAAACGTGACGTACAGGCCGTCCGCTTTGGCTTCAACAGCAGTCACTTTGGTTGACAGCATCAGGGTGTAATTGTCTTTGTTGTATTTGGTGTAGGCTTTAACCAGGTCCGCATCAGCCGCAGGAACCAGCTGGTCAGCGAATTCAACCACAGATACTTTCGAGCCTAAAGCACGGTACACAGTGCCCATTTCCAGGCCGATGATACCGCCACCTAATACCAGCATTTCGCCCGGAATGTCTTTCAGTTCCAGTGCGCCGGTTGAATCGATGACGCGTGGGTCATCTTTTGGAATAAATGGCAGTGCAACTGGCTCAGAACCGGCAGCGATGATGGCGCTGTCAAAAGTGATAGTGGTATCACCAACCACTAAAGTGTTTGGGCCGGTGAATTTGCCGTAGCCGTTGACGACTTTGACTTTACGCATTTTGGCCATGCCAGACAGACCGTTGGTCAGCTGACCTACTACTTTGTCTTTCCAGGCACGGATTTTATCTAAATCGATTTGTGGTGCACCGAAAGTAACGCCGTGAGATGCCATCTCTTTCGCGTCATCAATGACTTTGGCAACGTGTAATAAGGCTTTAGACGGGATACAGCCAACGTTTAAGCAAACACCGCCGAGGGTGCTGCGGGCTTCAACCAGGGTCACTTCCAGACCCAAATCTGCTGCGCGGAATGCAGCTGAATAACCACCAGGGCCAGCGCCCAGCACTACTACCTGAGTTTTGATTTCGTTGCTCATTGTTTTACCTTGCTATTTAGCTTGCAATTTTACTTGCATCGGGCTCGTAGGTTGCCACGGCAGCGCCGGTGGCACAGCGTAAAAGTTGGCGGATTTTAGCACCCTGCCTGAAAGATGTCCCGTAACTTTTCAGCCACATCAACATCAGACATCTCAACACCGGCAGCGCTGTTGCACCGCAACAACAGCAGCGGCAGCCGAAGCTACCGCTTTGCTTTTTACATAATAATCTGACGGATATCAGCCAAGTATGACGCCAGCGTCGCAGTGAAACGCGCCGCTAGAGCACCATCGATCACACGGTGATCATAAGACACCGACAGTGGCACCATCAGGCGCGGCTGGAAGGCTTTGCCATCCCATTTCGGTTTAATGTCAGATTTTGACACCCCGAGAATAGCCACTTCCGGCGCGTTCACGATAGGCGTAAAGGCAGTACCGCCGATGCCACCGAGGCTGGAAATAGTGAAACAACCACCCTGCATATCCGCCGCGGTCAGTTTGCCTTCGCGCGCTTTCACCGAGATTTCCTGCAGCTCACGCGACAGCTCGATAATGCCTTTTTTGTTCACATCACGCACCACCGGCACCACTAAGCCATTCGGTGTATCGACCGCAATGCCTAAGTGCACGTATTTCTTCAGGATCAGGCTCGCGCCGTCTTCTGATAACGAGCTGTTAAAGGTCGGGAATTCTTCCAGCGCCTTCGCCGCGGCTTTCATGATAAACACCAGCGGGGTGTATTTCACACCGAGTTTTTTCTTCTCGGCCAGCGCGTTTTGCTCTTTGCGGAAATCTTCCAGATCTGTGATGTCCGCTTCGTCAAACTGCGTCACATGCGGGATGCGCACCCAGTTGCGGTGTAAGTTAGCACCGGACAGCTTCTGAATACGTGACAGTGGTTTTTCTTCCACAGCGCCAAATTTGCTGAAATCCACTTTTGGCCATGGGATCAGGTCAAAACCAACACTGTTGCCGCTGCTGGTGACACTGCCTTTGCCGGCAGTGACCTGAGCAATAATGTTTTTCACATAATTCTGCACGTCTTCACGTTGTACCCGGCCTTTACGCGCGGTGCCTGCCACTTTCGACAGGTCGACGCCAAATTCACGGGCTAAGCGGCGTACCACCGGCGAAGCGTGAGCAAAAGCTGCGCTTTGCGTGACTTCGCTGTCGCTGACGGCCACGGCTGGGGCTGCAGCAGGAGCAGCTGCAGGTGCCGCAGCAACTGGTGCAGCGGCCGGTGCCGGAGCTGCAACCGGAGCTGGCGCTGCAGCAACTGCTGCTGGCGCTGCCGCACCGGTCGAAAATACAAAGACTAGCGAACCAGTCTGAACCTTGTCGCCGACTTTGACTTTCACTTCCGTTACAGTACCAGCAAATGGCGCTGGTACTTCCATCGCGGCTTTGTCGCCTTCGACCGATAACAGCGACTGTTCAGCTTTAACTACGTCACCGACTTTCACCAATACTTCAGTGACTTCCACCGCGTCACCGCCGATATCCGGCACTTTGACGTCTTTGCTTTCTGTAAGCGCTGGCGCGGTGGTAGCAGCTGGCGTTGCAGCAACAGGGGCCGCAGGTGGCGCTGACGCAGCTGCCGGAGCCACAGCGGCTGCAGAACCGGCACCGGCAAAGACCATAATCAGCGAGCCGGTTTTGACTTTATCACCGGCTTTCACCCGAATTTCCTGCACAACGCCAGCCTGAGCGGCTGGTACTTCCATCGAGGCTTTATCGCCTTCGACCGACAGCAGCGACTGGTCCACACTGACAGTGTCGCCGACTTTCACCAGAATTTCGGTGACTTCCACTTCATCCGCGCCGATATCCGGCACAAAAATTTCGATTGTCATTGCCATTCCTCTTATGCGAACAGTGGGTTCGGCTTATTGGTGTCGATGCCAAAACGCACGATGGCATCGGCGACCAGTTGTTTGTCGATAGTGCCTTGTTTGGCCAGCTCACGCAGCGCTGCCAGGACGACGTAACCAGCGTTCACCTCAAAGTGACGGCGCAGATTTTCGCGGCTGTCAGAGCGGCCAAAGCCGTCAGTGCCCAGCACTTTGTACGACACTGCCGGCACAAAAGCACGGACCTGGTCGACATAGTTTTTGATGTAGTCGGTAGCGGCAATCGCCGGCTCTTTGCCCATCACTTGTGCAATGTAAGGCACTTTCTCGGCTTCATTTGGATGCAGCATATTGTGACGTTCACAGTCCTGACCGTCGCGTGCCAGTTCGTTGAATGAGGTCACTGAGTAGACATCTGAAGCAATGCCATATTCTTCTGACAGAATTTCAGCAGCGCGGCGCACTTCGTTCAGGATGGTGCCTGAACCTAATAACTGCACTTTGCCTTTGTTACCGGTCAGCGTTTCCAGCTTGTAAATACCACGACGGATGCCTTCTTCGGCGCCTTGTGGCATGGCCGGGTGATGATAGTTTTCGTTCATCACAGTGATGTAGTAGTAGACGTTTTCCTGCGCCGGGCCATACATGCGGCGGATACCATCCTGCATGATCACTGCCAGTTCATAGGCGTAAGTCGGGTCATAAGAGATACAGTTTGGTACTGTACCGGCCAGAATATGGCTGTGACCGTCTTCATGCTGTAAACCTTCACCGTTTAATGTGGTGCGGCCGGCCGTCGCGCCTAACAGGAAACCACGCGCTTGTTGGTCACCTGCCAGCCAGGCCATATCGCCGACGCGCTGGAAGCCAAACATGGAGTAATAAATGTAGAACGGGATCATCGGCAGGTCATTGGTGCTGTATGACGTTGCCGCCGCTACCCAGGATGCCATGGCGCCCAGTTCGTTGATGCCTTCCTGCAATACCTGGCCTGAAGTTTCTTCTTTATAATAAGAAACAATGGCGCGGTCTTCCGGCGTGTACGTCTGGCCGTGCGGGTTATAAATACCGATTTGACGGAACAGACCTTCCATACCAAAGGTACGGGCTTCGTCGGCAATAATCGGCACAATTTGCTGGCCGATATTCGGGTCTTTTAACAGAATGTTCAGGCCACGCACGAATGCCATCGTCGTTGAAATTTCGCGTTTTTGCTCTTCCAGCAAGCCTT
>Ga0247724_1000215_pt1 | contig 14573 bp, 12 predicted proteins | sample OKSTACKMC2E_FD_182776 | JGI IMG/M metagenome (GOLD analysis project Ga0247724, IMG submission 182776) | Subsurface sediment microbial communities from gas well in Oklahoma, United States - OK STACK MC-2-E | ecosystem: Environmental > Terrestrial > Deep subsurface > Rock core/Sediment | place... | reverse complement strand
CTCAAGTACTAACAGCTGCTTGCCTTTTACTAACGCGCTGTTGTCTGTGGCGGCAACGGCTGCGGCGGTAAAGCGTACGCCGGTACTGTGGTCCGGACAATAACCATCCGGGTTTTTTACTAAATAATCCTGATGATAATCCTCAGCCGGGAAAAACTCGCGAAGCAGCTTAATCTGTGTGGTGATTGCGCCGTACCCTGCCGCACTCAGCAACTGCTGATATTGCGCTTTGACCGTTTCGGCCAGCGCCTGCTGACTGGCATTTTGTACCAAGATGATTGAGCGGTATTGAGTGCCGATATCATTGCCCTGACGGTTGAGCTGCGTCGGGTCGTGGTTTTCAAAATAGACTTGCAGGATGTGGCGCAGCGACACTTTCGCCGGGTCAAAACTGACCTTGACCACTTCGGCATGGTTATTCGGGTCGTGCCGCCGCGCTGTAGCGGTAATGGCGCGGTAAGTGGGTTCCACGCCATTGCCGTCGGCATAACCGGATACAGCGTTCAGCACGCCCGGAATAGCGGCATAACGTTTTTCAGCGCCCCAGAAGCAACCGGCACCCAGCACTATGCTGTCAGACTGACGGGTCGCAGCCAGCTCTGCGGAGCCTGCTACTGTGGTGGCCCGGCTGACACCCGGCAATAACGTCAGCAACAGCAGGGCGGCCTGCATTGATAATTGAATAACACCACAACATGCCAAACGGGGATTCGCCATCTTCGTTCTCTCCGGATCTTGCTGATCTGTACGTAAAGACCCGCCGGATGGATGTTTTTGTTCAGCCGTAAAAAAATAAAGCCCGTCGCGGACGGGCTTCATAGTCTGGCGTCTGATCGTCAGAAGCGATAACGCGCGCCTAATTCAAATGAGCGCTCAGGGCCAACATAAATCCCTTCACGTAAACCAGTGATATAACGTTTATCAGTCAGGTTTTTCGCTGCAGCAAAGACTTCAAACTGTGTATTCACCTTATATTGGGTCATCAGGTCCAGCACCGTATAAGACGGTAATAAACCGCCCCAAATCCCGGCTGCGGCATTCGTTGGGATCGCCACCAGATTGGTTGGGTCGCCAAATTGTTCGCCACGGTGGTGCAGGTTCAGTGCCAGATTCCAGTCGGCTAAATCATAAGTCAGGCCCAGGTTGGCGATAACTTTTGGTGCATAAGGAATGCGGTTGCCAGCGGTAGTGCCGGTTTTGAATTCAGACTCTGGTACCCAGGTCAGGTTCGAATCCAGCGCCAGGTTGGCTGCGAGTTGATAGCCGAAGCTGAATTCCATCCCATAATGACGGGTTTCACCGGCATTGGAACGGGACAGATTCGGATCACTGTTCCCGGTTACCACCTGATTGCTGAAATCCATCAGGAACAGCGCAACGTCATAACGCATCGCATCAGCAGTGCCGCGCAGCCCCATTTCATAGTTGACGGAGCGCTCACCATCCAGCTGCTGATCTTTCAGCCCATCCAGCGCTACGTTGTTGGCCGCCGGTGAAAAAGCCCGGTACAGGCCGCCGTACCATTGATGTTCGCCTTGATCAAAAGTGAAACCCAGGCCTGGTAATACTTCGGTATTGCGGGTGCTGGCTTCACTGTTGTTCTGCGTCAGATTCAGCCGGGTCTGCTCATAAGATTCGATGCGCACACCCGGTGTAACCGCCAGGTTCTCGCTGAGCTGGATACGGCTTTGTGCATAAGCGGCCACGCTGTCTGCTGAATCTTTTAAATGAGCCGCCAGAGTGCCAGTGCGGTCCGACGCGCGGGTCGCGGCGATACGCTGGTCGTCCGATTCTTCGCTCATCAGGCGCAGGCCAAATTCTGAAGTACTGCTGTAGTCAGCGATTTGATGCTCGAGGCGCAGGCGGGATTCAATACCAACCCGTTCAAAGGCGCGGTTGTTGCCATTGAGGTTATTGGTGTAGACCCAACGGCCCGCCGCGTTTGATGCAGCAGTGTTGACGCCATAACGCCAGTAATCGCGAGCCATATCGCTCCAGTACGCCACTGTATTCAGTGTCATGCTGTTATTAATTTGCCACTCGTGGTTCAGGTCAAACGCAGTGCGGTCGACCAGCAGATAATCGTCCGGCGCCGGATTTCTGCTTTCGCCGGCGTTGTATTCGCCGAGCAGCAGACCGCGGTAAGAGATGTTAGCGTCGTTTTCATGGCGGGAGACTTTAATGCCGACTTTTTGATTGTTGGCCAGCTGCACACCGGCTTTGGCCATGACATCGGTCATGTCATAGCCTTTGCCCATAAAGCCGTCGCTTTTGGCGTGACTGGCGACGATACCGGCAAAGGCATCCCCTGACGCATTGGTGTTGCCGGCTTCAATGTTCAGCTCGCGGCTATTAAAAGAGCCGACCCGGCCTGACAGTTCCACGCCGTCATCCGGCGTTTTGGTCTGATAGTTGACGACGCCACCGATAGTGGACGGGCCGTAGCGTAAAGAGGCCGAGCCTTTTAATACTTCGACCGACGCCACGCGCTGGATCCGTGGGTTGAAATAACGTTCATTACCGATAAACAGGCCTGGCGCCACCGGCACACCGTCTTCCAGCAACAAAGATTTTGACTCGCTGGCGGATAAACCACGGATACCAAAATTGGCTACCACCGCGGTTTCGTCTTCGGTTTTGATATTGATGCCAGGGATGCGGCGTAACACATCTTCAGTCGACAGCGGCTGAATTTGTTCAATCCTGGTCAAATCAACCAGATTCACTGTGCCGGTTTCGACATAATGCGCGTCTGTGCTGTTACCGGTGATAGTGATGACTTCCAGCGCCGGCATGGTTTTTTTCTTCGCGGCGGCTTTTTCAATCACCGAAATTTGCTCGGCAGTGGTTTCGGCGGCCTGAGCTGGCAGCGCCAGGCACAATAAGCCGATAGCATGGGCCAGTCTGGAATAACGCAGTGCAGTGATGGACATAAATTTAACTCATCATTACTTAACTTTATGTATGCTAACACAAATGGTTCGCATTAATAAATGCATCTGTTATCCGCCAAGAGAGATACCTCCTGTGACACCGTGTCTTTGCCAGCTGGCAAAGCCGGCACGCAGCCAGTATGATCTGGACTTTGCCTTGTGACTGAACGGAAGTTGCACTTGTCTGACCTTTTGTCCCGACTGGCTTTATTGGGTTACAGCCTGCTGATTTATTTGCTGCGGCCACTGCTGTTGCTGCTGTTTGTCTGGCGCAGTCGGGCCGACGTTGCTTACCGTCAGCGTTTTGCCGAACGTTTTGCGCTGCAGCCTGTTGCGCCGGCCCAACAAGGTGGTTTGGTGGTGCATGCGGTGTCGATGGGGGAAGTGGTTGCGGCGATTCCGCTGATTGAAGCTTTGCTGCGCGATTATCCGGCGCTGCCGATGACGATCACCTGCACCACGCCCACCGGCTCTGCCCGGATCCGCCAGCATTTTGCTGCCCAGATTGACGCGGGCCGGGTTTATCACTGTTATTTACCCTTTGATACGCCGGGTGCCAACCGCCGCTTGCTGCACAAGCTGGCGCCGCAGCTTGTTTTACTGCTCGAAACCGAACTCTGGCCTAACTTGCTGCATACCGCTACAGCGCATCAGGTGCCGGTGTTATTGGTCAATGCGCGGTTGTCACGGCGTTCAGCCCGCGGTTATCGGCGTTTTGCCTGGCTGGTCAAACCGATGTTGCAACAACTTGCAGGCATTCTGGCGCAGGATGAGGCCACAGTCCGGCGTTTTAATACGCTGGCTGGCCTAAATAACGCCTCACCGCTGGCCGTGCGCGCCGGAAATCTGAAATATGATATGCGCATAGCGCCGGATTTAGCGTTGCGCGCGGTGGCGCTGCGTGCTGAGTGGGGGCCGCGCCCGGTACTGGTGGCCGGCAGCACTCATGCCGGTGAAGATGAATTCATTCTTTCAGCGCTACAGATACTGCGACAACAGCAGCCAGATATATTGCTGATATTGGTGCCCCGTCATCCGGATCGCTTTGACAGCGTGGCGCGGCTGATAGAAGCCGAAGATCTGAAGTTTGTCAGGCGCAGCCGGGATCAGGCCGTAACGGCCGACACCGCAGTACTGCTGGGTGATAGCATGGGCGAGCTGATGTTGTGGTATCAGGCGGCTGATTTGGTGTTTATCGGTGGTTCATTAATCCCGCGTGGCGGCCATAATCCACTCGAAGCCATGTGTCTGGCGAAACCGCTGTTATCTGGGCCGCATGTGTTTAATTTTGCTCATGCTTATCAATTACTTGAGCAACATGCTGCGGTAAGCTGGGTGTCGGATGCGACAACCCTGGCTGAGCAGGTACAAACACTGCTGAGCGAACCGGCGGAGCGACAGCGCCTGGCTGCGGCAGGACTAGCGCTGTACCAGCAACAAGGCGGTGCCACAGCGCGCATTCTCAACAGCATCAGTCAACAGACGCTTGCTATGCCGGTGGTGCTGCCGGGTGAATTGCGCTGGTGCGCGCCATCGCTGGCGCCTGAACTGCAGGATGCGCCTTTGTTTGACCCGGCCTGGTGGCAGGCGCAGCAGGCGGTGACCGGTTATTCCAGCGGGCGTAATACCGTGTATTTTGTCCGCGTGGCTGGCGTTGAGACCGACTGGGTGCTGCGGCATTATTATCGCGGCGGGCTGATTGGCAAGCTGAACAAGGACTGGTTTGCCGCTGAACCTGTCGCCCGCAGCCGCGCGCTGGCTGAATTCAGTTTATTGCTCTGGATGCGTCATGCCGGACTGCCGGTGCCGGCACCGGTGGCGGCACGTTATCAGCGGCGTGGTGTTGGCTATAGTGCAGACATACTGCTTGAACGGATCCCTCATAGTCAGGACTTGTTTCATTATCTGCAGCAGCAGGCACTGACGCAGATGCAGTGGCAACAGCTTGGCACAGTGGTAGCGCAGTTGCATCAGGCCGGGGTTTACCACTCCGATTTAAACTGTCACAACATCCTGCTGGATGCCAAAGGGCAGTTCTGGCTGATTGATTTTGATAAATGTGCCCGACGCGAAGGCGCGCATTGGTGGCCGGAGCCGGTGGCCCGGCTGCACAGAAGTCTGCAGAAAGAACTGGGGCTGCGTGCTGCTTTCTTTTTCACGGCAGCAGACTGGCAGGCATTCAGCAGTGGTTATCAGCAACAGATGGCTGCCGTCGCTGGTTTTCATGGATGATCAGAGGGTGTAAAGCTAATAAAAAAAGCCGCAGCAGCGGCTTTTTTAGTTCTATATCAGGCTGTTACTGATGGCTGGTGCTCAGTGTCAGGCCAGTCACTGCGGCATAGCCATAAATGCCTATATAGTAAGTGCCGGCAGTCGGGTTAGTGAAACTACAACTTTCTGTATTACCGGTTTGATATGGCCGGCAGCTGTAGCTGCTCAGGGTCGGGTTTGAGCCCAAACGCACATATAAATCGGCATCACCGGTACCACCGGCTGTGCTGATGGTCAGGTTGGTGCGACCTGTTGGCACTGTTACCGTGTAATATTTCCATGCACGACGTGAGACAGAAATGTTTGAAGTGGTGGTTGTCACGGGAGTTGCACCACCTGAACTACCACCTGCGGCTTTAGTGACTGCCGCAGCGGCATCAACGATACCTGTACCGCAGTTGCTACAAGTTGCCGGGAAGGCGCGGGTGGTGGTTTTCAGGATCGATTCCACTTCATCCGGCGTTGCCGTTGGTTTTTTCTGCATGATCAGCGCTGCAACACCTGCCACATGCGGGGCTGCCATGGAGGTGCCTTGCATATAGGTGTAGATGTCTGAGCCCGGTGTTGTGGTACCACTGTTGTGGGTCGACAACACACCGTTGGAGTCATTGGCTGAGTTCTGCGCGCCACCAGGTGCAGCAACGTCAACTGAAGTGCCGTAGTTGGAGTAATAAGCGCGTCCGCCATTGCGGTTAGTCGATGCCACGTTCACGACGCCGGCACAGTTACCCGGGTTAAAGTTATTGGCGTTACTGTTGTCATTACCTGCAGCGATCACCACCACAGTGCCACGTGAACGGGCAGAGTTGATTGCCGCCTGAGTGGTAGAATCACAGGCACCGGAGCCACCTAAGCTCATATTGATGACTTTCGCCGGGTTGGCGTTGGCCGGCACGCCGGACACAGTGCCGCCCGATGCCCAGATAATGCCGTCTGCGATATCAGAGGTGTAACCGCCACATTTACCTAATACCCGTACTGGCACCACTTTGGCTTTGTATGCCACACCGGCAACGCCGCTGTTGTTATTAGTGACAGCAGCGATAGTACCGGCGACATGAGTACCATGCCAGCTGGAATCCTGTGCCTGGGTTGGTTGACCGCCGCCACAAGCGCCGACTGCGACCCAGTCACCCGGATCTTTGGCGTCGTTGTCGCGACCATTGCCGTCGTTGCCGATGAAGGTGTCAGAAATCATGTCATAACCCGGCAGAATGTTGGCATTCAGATCGGCGTGCGGGCGGTAACCGGTATCCAGTACTGCAACCACGACGCCGGTACCATCTGCCTGATCCCAGGCGGCCGGTGCGCGCAGACCGCCGGTATTTTCATAATAATGCCATTGGTTATTGTATTGCGTGTCGTTTGGCGTCGCTGCGATTTGTAACAGCCGGTCTTCTTCAATCTCACCGACATTTGGATCGTTTTTCAACGCCTTGATCATGTCAGCTTTTTCTTTTTCGCTGAGGCGACGTTCTGCCCGCACGATATGACGGCCATTGACTGCACTGGCGCGGACATAATCCAGCTCAGAACCTGCCAACACTGACAGCGTTTCTTCGACATGCTGTTGCACGTTGATTTGTTCGTCGACGAAGTTTTGTGTGCTGACATCCGCATCAGACAGCATGTCGCCGGCAGCGTTGCCGCTTTGTTTGTAGGTCAGAATAAACTGGGTGTTGGCTTCTGTAGCCTGCTTTGTATCCGCCAGGGTTACTTCCTGCGCGGCGACTGGGGTCAGCATCAATGCTGTAAGGGTTCCAAGGGCGATTTTATGTAATTTGAATTGTTGCATTGTAATTTCTCAATAATGAGTTGTTGTAATTGCCTGGACAGTACCCGCTGTTATTTTTGCTGCTGCCATTGGAGTTCAGCGCTCTGGTGCGGGTTACGCAATATTTCATCAATGCATTAATGCTGTAAAGATAACTAAATTAACATTTGGTTATATAAGCGGGACTGTTCAAAAATCAGACTGCACTGAAATGGTGCATATTGCGTAGAAAGATCATGCTGGAGCAGGCATTATTGCTACGAATTATTACAAATAGTTACAGGTATGAATTTATTACTATAAGAGATAAGTTAGATTTAAAAGATATAAAAAATACGAATTTTTTCGCACTATTTGTCATTCAGGGCTGTTAAAGCGGGCTGATATTTGCCTTTCTGCCAGATCCGCCGGACAATAGCCGGTTTTCGGCCTGCCATTGCTTGGGGTATGGCCTGAGCTGAAACTCAGAGGTGTAAATTCCAGATGCAGCAGTGGGATGTCATTGTGATTGGCGCAGGCGCCGCCGGTTTATTTTGTGCGATTGAAGCCGGTAAACGTGGCCGGCGCGTGCTGGTGCTGGATAACGGCAAAAAAATCGGCCGAAAAATTCTGATGTCTGGTGGCGGGCGTTGTAATTTTACCAACATCTATGCCGGTCATCAGAACTACCTGTCGCAAAACCCGCATTTCTGCAAGTCGGCGTTAAGCCGCTACACGCAATGGGATTTCATCAGCCTGGTTCAGCAGTACCAAATCCCCTATCACGAAAAAACCTTAGGCCAGCTGTTTTGCGATGACAGCGCCAAAGATATTGTTGAACTGCTGAGCAGTGAGTGCCGCAAAGCCGGCGTGCAGATTGCGTTGCAGCAACAAATCAGCAGCGTCACACATGCAGATGGCCTGTATCAGGTGGTGACGCCGGAACTGACACGCAGTTGCCAGAGTCTGGTGGTCGCCTGCGGAGGCCTCAGTCTGCCAAATTTAGGTGCCACCGCCTTTGGCTATCAGCTGGCGGAACAGTTTGGCCTGAATGTCTTACCGGTACGCGCCGCATTAGTACCGCTGACCTGGCAGCCAGCCGACAAAGCGGTGTTTGAGGAAATCAGCGGTGTGGCACTGCCGGTCACTGCTGAAGCAAATGACGCGGTGTTCCCGGAAGATATGTTGTTTACCCACCGTGGCCTCAGTGGCCCGGCTATTTTGCAAATTTCCTCGTTCTGGCAACCTGGTGATGATTTGTTGATCAACTTACTACCACAGCTTGATGTTGCCGAGTTTTTACGTGAACAACAGCAAAAACATCCGGAGCAGGAGCTGAAGACGGCATTAGGTAAAGTATTGCCGAAACGGCTGGTCGAAAAGCTGATAGAAATCAAAGTGATCAACAACCAGCCACTGAAAGCGCTGCAACATAAAACCATCAGCCATATCAGTCAGGCGCTGCATCACTATGTATTTAAACCGAATGGCACTGAAGGTTATCGCACCGCCGAAGTGACTTTGGGCGGCGTTGATACTAACGAGTTGTCGTCCAAAACCATGGAAGCGAAAAAGCAGCCGGGCCTGTATTTTGTCGGCGAAGTGATGGATGTCACCGGCTGGCTCGGCGGTTATAACTTCCAGTGGGCCTGGAGCTCGGGCTGGGTTGCCGGGCAGTACTGCTAATGGCCAGCGTCAAACCCGGCCCGGACTGGCTGAGCCGCAAACTGTCGGCGCGTTGCCAGCAACAGGAGCAAAAACTGCGTGAGGTGCTGCAAAAGTTATGGCCTGAATGGCAGCAACAGGGCGGCTTGGGCCTCACGTATCAGCTGCAGTTTGAACATTTTCCACACAGTTTATTGGTTTATGTGCTGGCACCAGCTGACAGGCGCGAGCTGTTGCTCAAGGCATTGCCGGGCTGGCAGCTGCAACTGCAACAGGCGTTATTTAAAAAAGGTATTGTGTTGAAGCCGCCGCTGCGCCATCTCAGCGTTTGTAGCGAATTTCCGCAGCTGGACCCCAGAAGCTTCTGTTTACTGGTTGATTCGTAGCACCCTCGGGTTAATACGGCAGCACGGTACCATCCCAATGCAGCAAGGCTCCATTTTGTGCCGGCGTTAAATCTGCCACCGTTGCGGCCAGCCGCCGTGCAGTCGCCGCAGGGCTTTGTAACTGGCCAGCTGGCAAATTGCGCTGGAAAGGTTTTGACATCGCAGTGTCTGTAGTACCCGGATGCAACGCAACCAGGGTCGCTTGCGGCAGCTGACGTTTCAGTTCTATTGCTGCGCCGCGGACCAGCATATTCAGCGCTGCCTTGCTGGCACGATAACTATGCCAGCCACCACTTTGATTGTCACCAATACTGCCGACTTTCGCCGACAACCAACATAATTTAACTTGTGGTGATTTGGTCAGCCAGGGCCAGATGGCCTGCAGCCACAACGACGGCAAAATCGTATTGACTTCAAAGGCATGGCGTAAGTTGTCAGCGCTGAGTTGCCGCAGGCTTTTTTCCGGTTGTAGCTCTGACTGATGCAGCAGACCGAGGCAACAAAACACCAGATCAACCGGATGAGCGAACACAGTGGCCAGCGCGTCTTGCAGCTGTGTTGAAGTTTGTTCCAGTTGCTCCGGCTGGTACAGGTAATGTTGCAGGCCTGGTTTTGATGCCTGCTGCGTCATAGTTGCTGCTGTGGCTGGCACGTCTGCTAATTCGTTGCGGCTGAACACCGATACTATGGCCCCGCAACTCAGATAATGTGATGTTAAAGCCGCACCAATCCCGCTATTGCCACCCAAAATAACTACATGCATCTGCTGACTCCTGTTTTGCCTGTCTACAGGTACGCTGCAGCGCTGGCTTCGATCAGGGTTTTGGTGTCAGTAAAAACTGCAGCGGTATGTCGAGGCGTTTCGCCCAGGCTTGCTCGGAGTGATCCTCGCCCGGGAAAAAGCGGCTTTGCCATAATGCCGGCGGATACTTCAGCTGCTGCATCACTTGGTCAGCCTGACGTTGTAATGGGGGGTACAAGGCATCCAGCGTCTGGTCGCCATAGTCAAAATACAGTTTATGCTGGCCGGTTTTGGGTAAGTGCTGTTGCATGTAGCGGAAAAATGCAGCAGGCACCGGATTGTCTTTGTCCGGGAAGATCCCCGGCCAGTGCGTGGATAAACATGCTGCGCCGCCAAACACTTGCGGGTATTCACTGATGGCATACATCGAGATTAAACCACCCATGCTGGAACCCAACACAAAAGTATTAGCGGGGTCAGTCAGCACCGGGAAATGGCTGTCTATGTAGGGCTTTAATTCAGTCACCAGAAACTTAAGATAAGCGTCGGAATAGACCTTTTGCTGAAACAGCTTTTGACCTGGCTGACGTTCCAGTTTGTAGAGACTTTGTTGAGTGGCAGGAGCCAGGCTTGCAAAAGGTTTTTGCGGAAAATATTCAGCATGACGGTTCTGATCTGCATTGTGCACGCCCACCACTATAAAAGGCCGCACTTTGCCGCTGCTAATCAGCGCCTGTGCCGTTTCATCAACCCGCCATTCCTGTTTATTCCAGGTGCTGTTGGCGTCAAACAGCATCTGACCGTCATGCATATACAATACGGCGTATTTTTGCGCCGGACTAAAACCAGCAGGCAACCAGATATCGATTTGCCGTGTTGGCACCAGCTTTGACGGGAAATTTTCCAGTCGTTGCAGGCTGCCCTGGCTGGCCTGTGGCAATGCCAGTGAAAAAAAACTCCAGAAGGTACAAAGCACCAACAACGACAGACGCATACCGGCGAACTCCAATAAAACTGAATATTGTCAGCAATATAGGACATCTGGCTGCGAAGCTGTGCTGCATACGAATGCAGCGCCTGTAAAGCAGACGTGGCGGGCTCTATAGCGATTTGTGGTGACGCGCTTGGCGAATTAGCAGCCTTGGCTATAGTAAAAAGGTTCAGGCAAACACCGCAGGAGGGATGCTATGGCAACAATCTCGGAAAATGCATATCGGATGATTCGTTCACATGCGATTGATCCGGTGGAAGCAGAACAGTTTTATCAGCAAGGACTGGCCTATTTTGGCTCTGACGCGTTGTTTGCGCAGTGGCTGACCAACGCAAATGCTTACACCATGGGACAGGCGCCAATTAATGCCCTATCCGCGGAAAATGGCATTGCTTATCTGACCAGTCTGATGAATCGGATGCAGGACGATTACTGAGCGCTGGTAACTGCTTTCTAAGCAAAAACAATAAAGGCGGCCGAAGCCGCCTTTATTGTCCCAACCAGTCCGGCCCCAACAGCCGGTCCCAACCTGATTTGTGTAACCCGACGCCTTATGCGTACAACCGGTCGAAGATATTCAGGAAGGTCGGTTGCCGTTCAATTTCGAGCGGCGGTAAATGCAGACGGCTGGCGATATCACGGGCACTAATCACACCGCGGATTTGGTGGTTTTCCAAATCAATCACCACACAAAAGGATTCGCCATTGTGCTGCAGTGTGTTCAACACATCGCCAACAGTGCAGTACTGAATTTGCTGGTAGGACAGGGCGATCAGATTGTCGCGGTGACGCATCAGGTCAACCACTTGCAGCTCGCTGGCTTTTAAGTCTTTGCTGACATGCTGCATGATGTTCTGCGATGACAGCTGCTCAGTACTTATCAGGCCAATCATTTCTTTATGTGCATCCACCACCAGCTTAAAGCTGCAGTGTTCATGCGTCATCATATCCAGCGCTTCTAACGCATTGGTTTCCGCATCCAGGATGGCGGGAGCGCTGTGGCGGAAATCGTTAAAAATCTGCAATGCAGGCGATTTTAACGTGGTATCAGCAAATTCAGTGGGTTGGATCAAATGGTCAATGTGATCAACGGTATAAACGTTTAACTTTCTCATATATGCCTCACAGGAGCCCGTCAGAGCAGGCCCGATCTAATCTGGGAAAAATAGAATGCAATGCTGTTTTCACAGCGGGACAACAGATTAGGCGATGGCAGGTGGTGCGCGCGGCGCAGCGAGCAGCTGATTCTGCTGGCGTGGCGGCAAGCCATTGAAGGTGTGAGCAATAACATCCGGTAAATAAGCAGTAACAACTGATGTGCTCTGTAACAGCACCGGGTGTTTAGTTTCGGGGTCTTTTGGCGATTCTGCGTCAGTAACTTTCGGCGTTTGCTGACTGAGCAGCACCTGGCTGTGGCTGAACTGTGCTTCTGCATTATCAACCCATGCCTGAGAGGCAGAGCGGGTTTCACCCGACAGCTGGACGCTCATGTAGAGGATGACTAAAAACAGTTTCAGCAGACGCATAGAATCAAATCTCTGACAGGTTCAACAGCAGAACCATGATTTGACTATAGCAGCGGCCGTTTTAAAAAGGCAATGAAAAAAAACGCACAGCCTGAGCGAAAAAGTCAATCAGGCTGTGCTTAAAAACTCTGATCCAAGTCAAAATTTGCTGCAGTTTTTCTGGCTAGATCTTGTTTGAAAACTTCGTGGCTACAGCAATTTTGTGCCAAATTTCAATAAGCTGGCGATGGCAAAGATCGCTGCCAGCCCTCCCAGATACAACAAGAAAAACCAGTGATTGCCCGGGCGTTGTAACCGCTGCCATTTGCGACGAATGGCAGTGGTGAGAGAAAAAATTTCAGCTGTCCGGGTTTTGTTTTCCATCTTAATAGCCCTCGCTAAAGTCTTCGACCTTGCCGGCGAAGATACGGTAACCCCAGCAGGTATAGGCCAGGATCAACGGGACAAAAATCAACACGCCCGGCAGCATAAACTGCAAACTGGCTTGCGGTGCTGCAGCCTCAACATAACTCAGTTTGCCAGGCACAATTGCCGGAAACAGACTAACCAACAGGCCAGCAAAGCCCAGCGCAAACAAACTAACAGCTAGCCAGAAAGGCCGGTCCTCGTGGCGGCTATGCGGGATGGCACCGGCTTTTAACTGACGTTGCACCCGGCCCAAATCGCGGTAGAGCAAGCGTGCAGCCAGCACCGATAACAATGGCAGTGGCCATAACCAGAGGAAGTGCCAGCCACCAAACCAGCGCTGCCAAATCTCGTCGCTACCCATGGCCGTGGCAATACTGACCACCAGCATAGCGCCCATCAAAACCCAGACTAAACGCCGGCCATAGCGCGCCGCACGTTGTTGCCTGCCGTCCCGGCATTTCATCACCAGATAAGTGCAGCCGAGCAGGGCATAACCGGCCAGCAGGGCAAAACCAGTAAACAAGGTAAATGGCGTCAGTAAATCCAGCGGCGACGCCGATACCAGCGGTGTCCCGCCAATCAATACACCAAGCATCAGGCCCTGACAAAAGGCCGCGACGGTCGACCCTATCGCAAAAGCACGGTTCCACCAGCGTTTGGATGTAGTTGATTTAAAACGGTATTCAAAAGCGACGCCGCGGAAAATCAGCCCAATCAACATCAGCATAATGGGCGCATACAAGGCCGAAGTCAGGCCAGCGTAAGCCGCCGGAAAAGCGCCGAACAGGATCACGCCGCCAAACACCAGCCAGGTTTCGTTGCCGTCCCAGACGTGGGAGATAGACCGCATCAACTGGTCTTTGTCGGCTTCGTCACGAAACCAGGGGTATAAAATACCGATGCCCAAATCAAAGCCATCCAGCAATACATACATCAGGATGGCAAAGCCCAGCAGCAGGAAATAAAACAGGGGTAAATCCATTATTTGGCTCCTTCGGTCTGAGTGTCATTGCCTTGCAGAGTTTTGGTCAGGGCCAGCGCATATCCTGAGGCTTCGACGCCAATCAGATGATGTTGTAAATCCTCTAGTGGTGGTGGGCCTTTTTTAATCAGCTTGCGGAAAAAATACAAATAGACGCCAAACAGCAGGCTGTATGTCAGCACAAACAAGGTCAGCGACAAGGCGACCCGCTCTGCCGGCAGCGGCGACACCACTTCACTGGTGCGGACCAGTCCATAGACAATCCACGGCTGACGGCCGACTTCGACCACATACCAACCGGCCAGCACCGAAATAACCCCGGTGGGCGCCATCAGACTGCACAGCCATAAAAACAGCGGTTGCCGATAAAGCGCCTCACGCCGGCGCAGCCACAGGCCCCAAAGTGCCAGCATTATCATCAGGACACCGAGGCCAACCATGACGCGAAACGAGAAAAACACCAGCGGCACATTGGGTCTGTCGGCTTTTGGCACCGATTGCAGACCGGTCAGTTCACCATGCCAGTCGTGGGTCAGGATCAAACTGGCCATGCCCGGAATGGCGACCTCAAAATGGTTTTTCTCTTGCACCGGGTCCGGAATGGCAAACAACAACAGCGGCACATTTTGCTCGCGCGCCGGCCAAATGCCTTCCATTGCTGCCAGCTTCACCGGTTGATGTTCTTTCACGTTCAGACCATGCAGATCACCGACAAAAGCCTGTAGTGGTGCAAAAATTAACAACCACCACAGCGAAAACGACAGGCCCTTCCGCGCAAAAGCGATATGTTCCTTACGACGTAAATACCAGGCCGAAGTAGCGAGTACCACCAGGCCGGCAGTCAGCATAGTCGCAAGCAGCATATGCACCAGCCGGTACGGCATCGAGGGGTTAAAAATCACTTCCAGCCAGCTTT
>Ga0247724_1000214_pt1 | contig 14655 bp, 13 predicted proteins | sample OKSTACKMC2E_FD_182776 | JGI IMG/M metagenome (GOLD analysis project Ga0247724, IMG submission 182776) | Subsurface sediment microbial communities from gas well in Oklahoma, United States - OK STACK MC-2-E | ecosystem: Environmental > Terrestrial > Deep subsurface > Rock core/Sediment | place... | reverse complement strand
ATCGTATGAGATCAGAGCTATCGTTAATTGTCACTGTAATCTTTGCCGCAAAATGAATGGAAGTGCATTTTCATCATACGTAGTTGTTGCAGAAGAAGGCTTTATTTTAAAGAGTGGTGTATTGAAAACAGTGCAAGTATCAGAAAACGCATCCAAAAGTTTCTGCGATCATTGCGGTACTCCAATATACAATCAAAATCCTAAACTTGCTGGCCTAAAAATTTTATATTTGGGTTCAATAGACAACGCTCCGAATCTTAAACCTTCAATCAATATTTATTGTGAGTCACAACTTCAGTGGGTTAATCAAATCGCTACATTACCCAACTTTGAGCAAGGTATGGTGTAGCGGTATAACAAACCGCTGTAGACGCAAGCGGAGCTTGCTTGGATAAAAACACGTGGGCTGTCCTCGCTTCGCTCGATATTATAGCCCACGTATTTTTGCCCCTAAGCGGGGCGTTATGTGTGCATTGCTGAGTAACTAACATGGATAAATACCCCAAGATCGAAAAGTACGTTGTAGCGAGTGATGTTGGTAGTCGGGATGGAATCGGAGTTGAGATTTATTCTGGCAACAATATGATTCTGGAAGTCTTTCGCGATGATACTAAAAAGACCAGAGAAGTAACTCTTTACAAAAAGGAACTCGATCTAGAGCTTGTTGAGCAAGCAATTGCACTGTTCAAAAAGGAAATCCCATGGGAATTTCAAGAATAAGATTGGCTTGCGAGTCGTCACATAACAAGGCCTCCTACTGGACCTTTGGGATGTTGAATCGGGCGCACAAATGGAGAATTGAGTGAAGATAATAGCGATATCTGCTCTGGTGTGTTGGTCGGTGGTGTTTGGCGCTGAGGCGCAGGAATTGGTCCAGCCCCTTGAATTGCGTTTCGGTGTGTCATGTGCGGAGCTAACAGAGAAATATTCGACTGAGAGCTTAAACAGGAAGAACGAAGTCGAGACCTTGGCGATTCTGGAACCAGAAGCGCTTTTTCCTCGGGCGTACAAGATGATCGCCTCGTGCGAGAGTGGTGTATTTAATGCGTTGGTCGTATCAGCAGACTCCGCAGATAGCGCGGATCCAAAAAGGATTCAGGTCTTTTCCAAGCTCGAACTTGAAGCTGACAAAAAGTATGGCTGCCCCGAGATTGAAGACCAATCAGTTCGCTGTGCAATTTTCCAAAAAGGCAACGTGTTTATTATTTATACCGGAGAACATTCGGACTTTGGGGAGTTTGCTCTGGTGTATGGGTATGCGGCGGATCCGGCGAAAGTCACTGAAAAAATTCTTGCTCTTCAATTCGCAAAGTAGGCCTAACTATGGATTCAAGCCGATCGCGGAACAGGTCCTTCGCATGAACCATGGCCTTTCTTGCCGCGCCGGCTTAATAATGGCGTTAAATTCCTAAAGGAGTAAAGATGTCCCTCATTGCGAATACACCGGCACCACCTTACTACGCAGTGATTTTTACCTCTCACCGTACAGAAGGTGATAACGGTTATGGCCGAATGGCAGATCGAATGGTTGAGCTAGCGTCAGAGCAACCAGGCTTTTTAGGTGTAGAGTCAGCGCGAGAGGAAGTTGGAATTACCGTATCATATTGGTCTGATTTAGAGTCCATCAAACGTTGGAAGCAAAATGCTGAACACCAAGAAGCCCAGCGGCTTGGTCATGAGAAATGGTATACATCTTTCAAAACTCGCATATCGAAGGTAGAACGTGACTATGGCATTTAACAAGGTCATTAAAAATCGCGCGTTTTACGTGCTGGACTTGCAAAAAGTTGCTCGCCTTTTGTGGCTGCGTTAAATGCAAAGGATGTTCATGCTCAGGTTCTTAGTTTCTAGCTTTATTCTGGTGGCCTCAAATTTTTCCGCTCAGGCCAAAGGTGACTGCGATATTTCGGGTATTTGGAATCATTCAGATAAGCCTGCAAAACTATTAATCGACTTAAACAAAGCTGAGGCCACAGTCTATTCCCATGACAACGATATGAAAGCTGTTGGATTAGTTGTTTTGAAAGCCTTAAAGCCCGCACCACATACTTCGTTGTGGGATGCGCAGATGTATAGTGCAGAAAACGATGCATTTGTTGATGTTCAAATAATGTCGAAAGACTGTAATCAGTTAAATGTTGTTTATCAGGGCGACGAGGTTCTAAGTCTTGTCAGGTAAATTTGCATATAACAATCCCAACCAAGACGCCACTTCGTGGCTCGATTCGCAACAAGATACTCGCCTGTGTGGTAAGTATTATGTTGGCTCTTCACTCAGTAGATCCTGCGCCCATAAGTATCGCCACAGCAGTATTCCAACTTTTTTGACCAGGTAGTTGGTGTGTATTTCTCTGCGACTGAGTGGCTCTGATGCCGTTCAGTAAGCCCTTTTTACCATTCAGGTGATGATTTCTACAGCTCAGTGAATTGTTGCTTGAGCGAGTACATTGCATGGGTTATGTTGCGTGCATGTAACTGCGGTGAGAAATTATGACGTTCACTTTAAAAGAAAAAATAAGCGTTACAGTGTTACTGTTTCTAACTTATTTAATTCCGGCAGTGCCTGACTGGCTCAATCATTCGTCAAATTATTTTGAAATAATCATGATTAGCGCGCCGATTTGGCTTCTTTGTTTTTATATAGGGCCGTTCTGGTTTCACTATTGGCTGATGCAATATTCATTTTTGAATAAACTGCATGTGGTGATAAAAGGCATTGTATTTGTCACCTTGATGTTCTTAGGTGCAATGCTGGTGAATGAATTACATCTTCTGGCATCTCCGTACTTTCGATTTAGTTTGGCTGAGCAAGTGACTTCTGCAGTGCTGTGGGGAGTGTTTTTTTTCTCGATGACGCAGCTGTATATGATGTACCTGCGTTTGGCGCAGGAGCGCAGGTTGCGTGAACAGGTGCAATGGATAAACCTGAATAACCGTTTAAATCCGCACTTTTTATTTAATGCGCTGAATACAATTTCTGCACTGATGTACCAATCAACCGAGCAAGCTGATGAGGTGCTGCACAAACTTTCTGATATTTTGCGTTACTCATTGGATAAACAAACCGAGCAAGTGCGTTTTGATTATGAGCTGGCTATCTGTAAAACCTATTTAGCGATTGAAAAAGCGCGTTTTACCGACAAGCTGGAAATTACCTGGTTGTACGATGAAGCGCAGGTCAGTGCGATTAAAGTGCCACCATTGTTACTACAGCCGTTAATAGAAAACGCGATTAAACATGTAAAAACAAGGCCGGTCAGAATCACTATCAGTGCTGAAGTTAAACAATCCAATTTAGTTTGTGAAGTGGCTGACAATGGTCAGGGCTTCAGCCAGCAACAGCTTGCGCCCATGCTGAGTGATAAACCACAACCGCACCAGGGTCATGGTTTGGACATCGCAGCGCAACGGCTTTCCTTAGTGGGCGGAAGTTTAACTTTATTTAACCGTGAGGGGGCAAGATGTCAGGTGATATTGCCAATCAAAGCTTGCGAATAGTCATTGTTGAAGATGAAGCGCCAGCCAGACAGAAGCTCAAAATGCAGCTTGCACAAGTGGCTGGAGTTGAATTAGTTGCTGAATGCGACAATCCACAAATGGCGATACAAACCATTGAACAGTACCGGCCCGATGTTGTTTTGCTTGATATTGAATTAGGTGAACTCAACGGTTTTGACGTGCTTGATGCTATCTCGCACCCTTGCCATATTATTTTTACAACCGCTTATGGCGAATACGCCATTCGGGCATTTGAAAGTCGCGCTTTAGACTACTTGCTGAAGCCATTTAATATCGCGCGTTTGCGGGAGGCATTATCGCGGGTGCAAGTCACACAACATCATCAGAATAACCCGGTCCAAATGCTCGGTGAAAAACCATTAATTTCCAAAGTTGGCGATAAAATGCGGGTATTGGATTATCACGATATTGTGTACATCACCACCAGTCATGGTTTATGTCGCGCGGTTGAGGCTACTTCTGAATATCATTTAGAAGGCACGCTGGAATCTTTGCTGGCAATTTTACCTGGTCATTACCTGCGGGTTCATCGCAACTGTATTGTGAATGCAAAAAAGGTGTGGCAAATCGAAAAGTGGCAAAATGGCAGTTATTTGCTGCGCTTCAGAGATCATCCTCACCCGGTAACAACCAGCCGTAGCGGCGCTGGTTTAATTAAACAAGCATTTAATCTCTAATAATATTTAAAACCATCATTTAAAAATAACACCGTTCACTCGGTGGGGCTTTTTTCGGCCTGAATTTAGGGGAATATATGAAAATTGTACTTTTTTGTTTGTTGAATATGATAGCTGCGATGTGTTTTGCCAATGCGCAATCCCAGAGCTTTGTGTTAAACAATGTATTGTTACCCAACTTTAAAACGCAACAATTGGAAGCTGTGAATGTTGCCGTTGAAAATGGCAAGATAGCTAACATTGTGCCGCTCCATACACCCTTGCAGCATCGTGATGTCCGCGATGGGCAAGGCAAAGTGCTGATGCCTGCAATGATTGATATGCATTCGCACAGTATGGGCAATTCATCGCTTGATCGCTCGGACTATCAGTATATTGGCATCCGCGGCACAGCGAACGCCATGCTCTATGCCGGAGTGCATGGCTGGCTCGATTTATACAGTGATGAAAAGGATATCTTAAGCTACCGGGATAACCGCTATGGCAATAGCCGTAACGAAGCATTTGTATTTGCAGCCGGGCCCTGTTTTACCGTGCCTGGCGGGCATTGCGACTTTGGCGCGCGAAATCGGTTGATCAATTCACCAGAACAAGCCCGAAGCGAGTTAATTGACCTGAGTAAATCAAAGCCGAATGTGGTGAAAGTCGTGTATGACCACAACCAGAAAAAGCCAACGCTTGATGAAGCAACCTTTAAAGCATTTATCGACAAAGCAAATGAGCTTGGCATCAAGTCTGTGGTGCATGTGGGCACCTGGCAAGATATAAAAACAGCCAGTGAATTTGGTGCCAGTGCAGTGACCCATTTACCAGATGATAAAATGCCGGAGGGCATGGAAGATTTATTGGCAAAAAATGGCACAGTCGTGATCCCGACGGTCGCTGTTATGACTGAACTTCTATATATGCACCAGGCATCGGAGCAGAAATTGCAGACTTCGGTCGTGGGTTTACCCTTGACGAAGACGCTGGTGGACGAATCGTTACTGCAGGATTATCCGGTTTCAGCACGTCATCCCCGCTTTTTAGCTTATCTGGAAAAATCAGCAGAACAGCAGCTTGAGAGCAATATGCAAGATGCCGTATTGCGGCTGCATGCACGCGGCGTGACCTTGTTAGTCGGCTCAGACGCTGCCAACTTAGCCATGTTTCAGGGCGTCGGTTTTCATCGTGAGCTGTTTCATTTAGCCCGGTTTGGATTATCGCCCTGGCAATTGTTTAAAGCTGCGACCTTAGATGCCTATGCATTTTTGGGGATTGACTGGCAAATCAAAGTAGGTGCGGATGCACATTTCACTTTGCAGGACCCGGAAATTTTTACCGACGTTGCCAAATCAACTGAAGTGCAGCAAGTTTATCTTTATGGGCGCTTAGTCGAGCGGGAAGCATTATTAGATTATGCAAAACCCGGTTTCATTCAATACGCCAAATTATTTTTAGGTTTTGAGCGCTAGTTTTTGTACGATTTTCTTTTTACTTAGGTTCGCATGATGTTGGTATAGTTGTTTAGCGCATCAGGTGCTGCCACTGTAGCGCCAAATCGCGACAGGCCGGGCCGCACTTGCGTTAAGAACTAACTGATAAGCGGTTTAAAGTGTTCGGCAGGATTCGCCGTCAATAGGGGTTGCAGGCGTGAGCTCATAGAGAGCGGTCAGGAGGATTATGCTCAGTTTAATGTTCGCGGTAATACTATCGACAGCAAATATGGTTTATGCCGCCGTCATATATCTGTCATTACATGGTTGGCTGGTTGCACATGAACCAAGTGGGATGCAACTGCTTCTTCATTTAATCATTACCGCGCCCATTGTTGTAATAACTACTGCCTGGTTGTTTTATCTAAAAATGGCAAAAAACTGCAGTCCAAATTTTTGGCGGTTTAACCTGGCCGGGCTTTTTATTCCGATACTCAGTATGCAAACAGGAGTGATCCATTTTCACTATGACAAGATAGGTCTCGTGATTTCTGTCCTGGTGGCACTTGGTTTGTCTTCGTTATTTTTTATAGCGCTTTGGCGAAATGCCCGCAGCGAACAAGGCAATTACAATCGCTCATAAAAAGTTTGGGCTGAACTCGCTGCTGCTCGCCTTTGATTGTGGAGGGATAGATGGTGTCTGCAGTTGCCATTGCCAAGTTGTCCGCCGTTCAGGCGATAGCGAGGTCAATCATTTGATAAAAAAGCAGCAGTATTGGGTATCCGTGTATCGCCCGCATGGATTTGACCACTCCGCGTCGCTTGATGCGACTGCGCGGCATAATATAGACAAGCTGAATGACGAGATGGTCGCTGCAGGTGTGCGGGTATTTGTTGGCGGTTTGCGTCCTGTATCCGAAGCCAAATCCGTCATGTTAACTGACGATGGTACTTTTAATGTCGCAGACGGTGAATATCTGAAGGCCGACACCTACGTTGATGGTTTCTGGATTTTGAACTGCCAGGACATCGAAGAAGCCTTGGAGTGGGGACGTAAAGCAGCCGCGGCCTGCCGGGCAGCCGTCGAAGTGCGGCCATTCTATGGCTGAAAAGGACTTATGAGACCAGCTGCTTTTATTGCTTCCAGCGCTTTGCCATCATGGATTGACAGGGCGACTTCGGCATTGCCACTGGTTATTACCAAGGAAATCTTATGCTGCGCGGACTAAACCATATCACTATTGCAGTCAGTGACTTAGACCGTTCGCTGCGTTTTTACACCGATATTCTTGGCATGCAGGGCCATGTGCGCTGGGAGCGTGGTGCTTATTTGAGCCTGGGAGATGTCTGGTTTTGTCTGTCCGTTGATAAAGCCGCGCCGGCGCAGGATTATTCGCATATTGCTTTTGATATCGACGAAAGCGACTTTTTGCCATTTGCGGATAAATTAAGGACCGCAGGCGTGATGGAATGGAAGCAAAACAGCAGTGAAGGGTTATCCATCTACTTTTCAGACCCGGATGGGCATCGGTTTGAAGCCCATAGCGGCAGCTTGCAAACCCGGTTAGATGCTTTAGTCAAAGCGCCGTATGCAGGCCAGGTCTGGCTGTAAGTGCTAGCTGCTGGGCGCATTGCAGGCGATGTTCTGGGCACGGCCTGTGATGCCTGGCGGGTTTCGCGTGCCTATACCAAAAAAATCAATAGCTTACAGTAGCTCGCGCCAGACAAACCTGGCCAGTGGATGCTGCCGGGCTTTCAGCTCGCGCACAAACAGCTGGGCTATCCAGCTGGCGCCTTGTACAGACAAATGCGTGTTGTCGATTTTGCCGTCCGGGAATTGTTGGTAGAGGCCGGCGGGCACCTGAATAAAATAGGCCTGGCTGGCGACGGTGCCAAAGCGGGTCAGATCAGCACAGCTTTGTGCGTTTAAATCAAAGAGTTCTACTTTTTCACTGGCGGCCACTTTACGGGCGGCTTCGGCGTAGTCGGCGAGTTTGTTTTCGAGCACGCCTTGATCGTTAAAACTGCGCCGGCATATCGAGGTGGCGAGCATGGGAATGGCGCCTTTGCTGCGCACTTCGCTGATAAAACGGCGTAGCAGTTGTGGGTAGGTGGAATCAACGGCGGCGTAGCGCGCCGGGTCGTCTTGTTTCTGGTCATTGTGGCCAAACTGGATCAGCACATAATCACCCTGGCCTAAATCACTGATTAATAACTGCCAGCGGCCTTCGTTGAGAAAACGTAAGGTGCTGCGGCCATTGGCGGCATGATTGATGATCGACAGTTCCGGCAACATAAAAGCGCGCAGTAACTGACCCCAGCCGCGTTCCGGATAGTTCAGGTTAGTCTTGTCGGCCATGGTGGAATCGCCGACCAGATGCAGGCGCGGCGCTGGTATCGAGGTACTGGTGCCACTTGGAATGCCGGTGGCTTGGGTTGAAAACGACATACAAAGCGATCCAAGCAGAAAAAGACATACAGTAGCGAATTTGATCATTGCGGTCATCCGGTTGTTGGGTTCAAAGCAGAGGCGTTTGGCAAGTCCGGAAGGCGGCAACATGTACGGCGGCGCCTTGCTTGCCGATACCTACGCGACATTCTTATTTGTTGTTGAGCCAAGCCCGGCTGCGGGCTAATTCGGTCAGTGGTTGCCAACGCTCACCGAATACCGTTGTGCTGGCACTTTGCGCGTCAGCGTAAGCTGTAGTTTGTGTCGCATTGAAATTGTCGGTGAGCCATTGATACGCAGGCCCCTGATTTTGATAATAGAAGTTCCGGTCGCCGTAACGGTTTGGCTGGTCACGCTGTGGCTCATCCGGATAGGTGCGGCGGAAGATCGGCTGGTTTGCCAGCGCGCTGCTGAATCTGTTGCCAGCGAGCACAAACTGGCCATCGTAGTGGCGTCTTCCCAGCTGATAATCAGTGACGCCATGAAAACTTGAGTTCAGCACCACCAGCTGCTGCGAGGCGGCCAGTTCGCCGTCGTGCCACAGCGTTGCCGCCTTATTGTGATTGACAAAATCACTGTCGAGTACCAGCGCGCTGCCACGTGGGCACAGCATATCGACGCGGCCGCTGAAAAAACTCTGCCGGTGCAGATACATGCCGTTTTGTTTGTTCCACAAGCTCATGGTATCAGCGCCATTACTGGCAAACTGGCTTTGGTCGGTGATGATGCGGGTCGCTTTGGCAAAACCGCGCACGGCAAACTGATGCTCAAACCGGGCCGGGTCATGTGGGTTTTCTAAGGCGTAGCTGTTGTGTACCGCTAAATCTAATAGCTGAATATCACTGGCGTTGATATTGACCACCGCCGCACCCCAGTCTTTTTCCAGACCGGCACCGGAAGGCAAAGCTGCGCTCTGGCGCGCTGCCAAAAAATGCTGCCGAAGTTCCGGGTATTGGATAATGGTGCGGCTTAAACCACCGCCGGCCAGCACCACTTTATCGCGCCGAAGGAATAGCTTTTCGCGATACAGGCCAGGCGCTATGCGGACAATGGCCCAGCGGTTGGCGTCCGGGCCTGCGGTCGGCAGGCTGTCGAGCGCCGCCTGAATAGTGCGGAAGCTATTCGGGGCGCTGCTTGCATTCACCTGCAGCCACAGCGGTGGCTCATCTGTATCTGCTGCGATAGCGCTGCTGACAAACCACAGCGCAATGCAGCAGAAAAGTACGTTATTGTAAAAGCCGCGCAACCTGCACCCCGGCCATGATAAAAGGCCCGACGCCTTTAGCGTCGTCACGGATCACCGGCTCGTTCTGGTAGTAGTCATAGCTGCCGTCGCGGCCAAAACCCAGGCCAGCCACTTGCACCATTTGCGTCAGATGTGCGGTGCCGTTGGCGTCGAGCAGCACAAACTGGTTCAACAGGCCCTGATAGGCTGCAAGCGTAAAGTCTTGATAGCTTTGGTCGATCAGGCCCTGATTCTGTGCCTTGGCATAAAAATACACAAACATGCTGCTGGCGCTGGATTCCAGATAATTGCCGGCAACGCCGGGTTTATTCGGGATTTGGTACCAAACCTTGGATGCCGGGTCGACATGGGCTTTTAATGCCACCGCCAGTTCCCGTGCCATTTGTTCTAGTGGCGCGCGTAAATCAGCGCGTTCGCGCGGGATATAGTCCAGCGTATCGACTACCGCCATCGCTAACCAGCCGATGCCGCGGCTCCAGAATTCTGGCGACAAACCGGTGGTTTTGTTAGCCCAGACCTGCTGCTTTTTTTCATCCCAGCCATGGAAATACAGGCCTGTGGCCGGGTCGCGTAATTTGTCGCGCACGGCGACAAATTCATGCACCACTTCTTCTAACCCCTGACCATTGTTAAACAGCTGGTTGTAGTGGGCCAGAAACGGGATGCCCATATAAACGCCGTCGAGCCAGACCTGATGCGGATAGATTTTTTTGTGCCAAAAGGCGCCATTGCTGGTTTTCGGGTGGTCTTTGAGCTGGTCGCGCAATAACGCGGCGGCTTTTTGGTATTTCGCTTCACCGGTTTGTTCATAAGCGCGCAGCAACACATTGCCGCTGTTGATGCTGTCGATGTTGAATTTTTCGCGCTGATAGCTGTGAATACTGCCATCGGCGGCGACAAAAGAGTCGGCCATTTTCAGCATGGCCTGGTTGTAGGCCGGGTTTGGCGCCAGCTGATGCAAGTCGTCATAAGCCTGCAACAGCAGGCCTGTGGTGTATTCAAAAGTGGTCGGGCGTTCGCGCTCAAAATCCCAGCCGCCCCAGACATAATGCGGTGCCTGCAACTGTAAACCGGCATTGGCCAGCTGCTGGCTCCAGTACAGCGCCTGCTGCGCTGTTAACGGCTTGCTGATGGCCGCTGTGGTTGCGGCGTTGCTGATTTTGACCCGAATTGGCCGGTCGAGGATTTCCAGCTGCTGCTGTAAATAGGCGACAAAATCCGCCTGATTGGTGATGCCGTTTTTCTCGCCTTGCCAGGCAGCCAGCAAATAATAATCCAGCTTGCGCGCCGGGTTCATCTCACCAATTTTAGCTGGTGGCAGGCCGGTTAATTCCATCACCGCCACGTGGCTGTTGGCATCTGCGGTCAGTTTTTGCAGTTTGCCGCGTTTAAACACCACGGCCATGCCGAGCAAATCGTTGTTCAGGCTCTGTTTGCCATAAGTCGCGAGGTAGGTGTACTGATGACCGGACACCTCCAGCGTGCCTTGCAGCAGTTCGGTGCCTTGGTGTTTCACCAGACCAATCGCCAGATTATCCAGAGGCTTAGCATTGGCGTCGGGCGCTTTGAGTTCCAGCTGGTTTCTCAGCAAGCGGCTGCCCGCCTGCATGCTTAAGTGTGCGCGCACATCCAGCGTGCGGCCGGCGATTTGCCAGTCGTGATAATCAATGCTGAGTGAGGAAAACAACGGGCCGGACTGGTGAATCGTCGCGCTGTGGCCTTTTAACACCGACACGCCTTGTGCTGCGCTGCCGTCCCAGTAACCAAAACCACCGGCGCCTAACGACTTGCCAACTTTAAGTAAATCCAGGCCCCAGGGCTGCATCTCGTGATAAGAGCTGTAACCGTCCTGGCCGACCTGATGCAGCACCGGGCTGCCGGTAATATTGCCGAAAATATCAAAGCCGTTGCGCCAGTCGAGATAAATACGGTATGCCACGCGGTCCGACTCGATGCCCGGGCCTTCGTAGCGGATAAATTCTGAATGGTCAGTGTATTGCGGTGGCGGCGTCAGGCTTTGTACGTTCTCAAAAGTACCGCCTTTGTAGACTTTGCCATCCCATTGCCCACCGGTTTTTTGCGAAATTTCCGCGGCAGTGCGTTTGGCGCTGGTGCTGGCCGGGGTCGGTTTCACTTGCCATTGTTGCTGCTCGCCGGCAGCAAAATCTGCCATCGCTAACAGGCTGTCGAGGCTGCCATTGCCGTCGCTGTCGATGAGCTGGCTGGGGATTTCTCTGGTGCCTGACCAGACTGAGGCTGAACCCGGAATGCCGACGATGCCTAAATCAGTGAAAGTCACAGTTACCGGCGAATCTGGCCGGGCAAAAGCCGACGGATTGGTGACAGTTAAAGTTGCCAGACCGGCAGGGGCCGTTGCTATGACTGAATTCGCAGGCGTCACTGGCTTAGCGCAGCCGCTGAACAACACACCGGCACAGACGCCACCAATCAACAATGCCAGTGGCTGGCGGACCAAATAAACAACTCGGGGATTTTTAAGCACAGCGCATACCGTCCAAAAAAGGCAGCGGGCAAACAGACCCGCTGCAAACATCCAGGGCGTAGGGCAACGGGAACAAGCGTCGCACCACGCCATGCCGGGAGAACTCAGGCACCGGTTTGCACCAGCGCCGTTTTCAAACATCAATACTTGTACTGCACGCCCAGGTAATACTGCCGGCCTGTCTCATGGTAATAAGTCAGGCGGTCACCGGCGCTGTCGACCCACTGGTCATCGACTTCATCGGTCAGGTTCAGTGCTTCGAAACTGACTTTCCACTGCTCAGTAAAGGCATAACTCATAGACGCATCGATGTTGGTGGTGGCGTTGGTGCCTTCCATATCGTTGTTGTCACGACCAATGGCGGTGGTTAAGTACTTGTCACGTTTAGCCAAACTGACACGCGCATTGAGTTTTTCATGTTCGTAATACAGCGTTGCTGCGACTGTGGAACGTGACAGACCGGTCAAATCACGCGTTGCTTGCACGACACCTGTAGTGTTGATGTAATCCATTTGCGCCGACACATGGGTGTAGTTGCCGATAAAACCAAAGCGGTTCCAGAAATCCGGCAGGAAGGTAAATGGCAGCTGGTAGCTGACTTCATAACCTTTTAAATCACCGCCAGGGCCGTTTAATGGTGTGGTGACAGACCAGTCGACATTTTCGTTACAACCGGTCGCTTCACCATAGCCCGGGCCTGCGGTACAGGCGGCAACGGCTGCTGAGATCGGTAAGCCGGTTTCTGTGAATGCTTTGGTTTCACGCAGCGTCTGCACGTGGCTGTCGATATCTTTCTGGAACAGCGCAATGCCAAGCATCGACTCGTCGCTGAAGTACATCTCCAGGCCTAAATCGTAGGTTTTGGCGCGGGTAGGTTCCAGCAGCGGGTTACCGCCGGAGACACTACGGCTACCGCCCGATACTGACACTGACACGTTTGGCCGGATAGCACCGAGGCCGGCGCGGGCCATGACTTCGGCATAACCGAAGCGCACGATGATATCTTCCCAAGGTTCATAGTTCAGGTTCAGCGACGGCAGCAGCTCGTCATATTTATGCTCTGCTGTGACCTCAGCCGGCGTGCCGCCTAATGTAGCCCAGGCTGTTGAGCTTTGTTCCGTCTCTACACGGCGTACACCGGCGTTACCCCAGAACGGCGCTTCATTCAGGTAAGTGTTAAAAGACGCCATCAGCCAAATACCGGTGGTGTTTTCCTCGGCTGAGTAGTTGTCTTCCCGGCGGAAGTCACGGCTGACTGTGAAGACACCGCTGTTGCTGTAAATGCCATATTTGGCGTCGATGGCAGCAAAATCCGGCACCAGCCAGTTTGGATTTGGTCCCAGGCCTGAGTCGTAGGTTTTGATCAAATCAGGGGTGTAAACAATGCCGGCGCCATTTTCGGTCTGGCGACGCGCTTCGTAGCTTTCAAAGCTGAAGTCTTTTTTATGCAGACCGCCTTTAATCACCCAGACGTCGTTGACGGTCCAGGTCAGGTTTAATTCAGCGCTGTCAAACTGGTTTTCCGCACCGAGCGGACGCAGACGCACTGAGTTTGACGTCCAGCCGGTCGGTTGGAATATGCTGTCGCCGAAGGTCAAAATCGGGCTTTGGCGCGCGCCGTCACGATAGTCGTAGCTAAAAGCTGCACCGGTTTTTTCCATCACCAGCGTGGTTTGCACCGGGTTGTCGAATTTCGACACTGCAGTACCAACCATCGCATCAACTTTTAAGCTGTCATTGATGTGATGAGCGAAGTTCAGGTTGATCTGATGGAAGTCTGTGCCCAGTTCGTCATAGCGGTTTTCCGCCCGCACTGTGGCATTGTCGAACTTGCCGTAGGTCATCGTATTAGTGTCATCGATGAAATATTCGAGCACATTCATGTTGCCGGTATTACCGGTTGGATTAGTCGCCGTGGTTGGGCGGTTAGCACCGGCGTTTAAAATGCCCTGCAGGAAAATTTCGTTGCGGCTGGCATCGGTGCTGGCGTACAGCATATCCAAATCGACTTTAGTGTCGTCATTTGGCCGGTACTGGAAGGCGGCGCTGGCACCAATTCGTTCCATTTCGTGGGTGTAAGAATCGTAACGCGGCAAGCGTGGCCGGAAGGCGTTATTGATGGTGTTCAGCTCTGGCGCAGTTTTAGAGCCCTGATAGCTGCCGAAGTCGTTAACATTATTCCAGCGCACTGTACTGGCGCCCTGGTCTTTTAAGCTGCGCTCAGAGAACGAGCCGGAAAATAACGCACCGAATTTGCCGTCGGCGAAATGATCGCTGATCAGGAACGACGCTTTCGGGTCGTTTTTCTCCGATAAATCGTTGTAACCAAGCTGACCAGAAGCCGAGAAGGTGAAACCGTCATAGTCAAAAGGCCGGGCGGCGCGCAGGTCGACGCTGGAGCCTAATGAACCTTCTTCAACATCCGCGCTGGCGGTTTTACGCACCGTCAGCGAGCTGAATAAGTCAGAAGAGAAGGTGTTGAAATCAAAACCGCGGCCGCGGTTGGCGCCACCGATCTGGTCAGTACCGCCTGAGGTGGAGATCGCTTCCATGCCGTTAATGCGGACCCGGGTAAAATCAGGGCCTAAACCCCGTACAGTAATTTGACGGCCTTCACCGGCGGCGCGGCTGATGGCCACACCCGGGATACGCTGCAGTGATTCGGCCAGGTTTAAATCCGGGAAATCGGCGATGTCTTCCGCCATGATGGCGTCGATGGCGCTGTCAGACTGGCGTTTGACGTTCAGAGCATTGGACAGACTGTCGCGGAAGCTGCCGGTGACTTCAATGACTTCGATATCTTTATCCGCTTTGGCTTTTTCTGCGGCGGTTTGTGGCGTGGCTTG
>Ga0247724_1000212_pt1 | contig 14799 bp, 13 predicted proteins | sample OKSTACKMC2E_FD_182776 | JGI IMG/M metagenome (GOLD analysis project Ga0247724, IMG submission 182776) | Subsurface sediment microbial communities from gas well in Oklahoma, United States - OK STACK MC-2-E | ecosystem: Environmental > Terrestrial > Deep subsurface > Rock core/Sediment | place... | reverse complement strand
ATGGGCTGGTAACTGATTTTGGATCGACAGATCTGCGATCGGAGACAGGGCCAGACTCACGTCTTTGGCCCGAATACTGAGTCTGACCTGACCTTTTGATATTGGGACAGGCGCAGTCAAATCCCCCAGCCAAAGGCAACAAGCGTTGCTGAGGACTGGAACCCGCCCCCAACTGTCTTTTTCAGCCGGCACTCCGAAAAACAAAGAGACGATGTCGGAACCATCAAACAAAGGATTATTTGGGTTTGCCAATGCAGCAGTGAGACTGGATTGTGCTGTGATTTGACCGGCATCCATCAGCACCAGCTGGTCTGCAAGTTTTTCAACCTCCCGGCTGTCATGCGAGACAAAAAACAGCGGAATACCGGTTTCATCAACCAGGGTCCGGATATAGGGCAGTATCGCCGTTTTACTCTGACTATCTAAGGCCGCAAAGGGTTCATCTAACAGCAACAATTGGGGATTTGCTAATAAGGCCCTGCCAAGAGCCAAGCGTTGTTGTTGCCCACCGGACAGGCTGGTTAACGGTTGCCTCAGCAATGGTTGCAGTTCAAGCATCCTGATCACGTCCGCAGGCTTTAACCGGTGCAGATCGGGTTGCACCCGGTGAAAGCCATACAATAAATTCTGCTCTGCGGATAAATGGGGTAATAATCCGCTTTGCTGAAAGACCAGACCAATGCGGCGTCGATGCAGCGGGACAAAATTCTGCTGGTGTTGCCAGGGTTGGCCGGCAAAAATGACCGTTGCATCAGGGACCATCTCGAGGCCTGCTATCAGTCGCAGTAAACTGCTTTTGCCACAGCCTGATCTGCCGAACAATGCGGTAATGCCGCTGGCAGGCAAAGTGGTATCGATGTTCAGACTGAAGTGATGTCTTTGCCAGTGCGCTTTTATCCGTAATGCCGTCATCAGAGACTCCCGGTTTTGCGACGAGCACCGTAAACCACAAAAAGCACCACAAACGAAAACAGCAGTAACAACAATGAAAGCTGCTGTGCCGCCGCATAGTTCATGGCCTCTGCATGATCATAGATGGCGATAGACAACACTTTGGTCTGGCCCGGAATACTGCCACCTAACATCAGGATCACGCCAAATTCGCCAAGAGTATGGGCAAAACTCAGCGTCGCCGCGACGATAAATCCACCACGGCACAAAGGCAGGATCACAGTAAAAAACCGATCTATCGGGCCAGCGCCCAGGCTTGCCGCGATCTCAACCGGCTGACGGCCCAGCTGCTCAAATGCCTGTTGCAAAGGCTGCACGGCAAATGGTAACGAATAAAGCACCGACGCCAGCAAAATACCCGGAAAGGAAAATGCCAGATGCGGCAACCCCAGTTGTTGCAGTGTGCTGCCGACAACGCCTTGCGGACCAAGCAACAACAGCAAATAAAACCCAAGCACTGTGGGGGGGAGGACTAAAGGCAGAGCAACAACTGTTTGCACCAAAGTCCGCAACCAATAACTAAAAGCGGATAAGCCACGTCGCTCGCCAGCCAGCCACCAGGCTAATGGTGTCGTAATCACTAACAGCAGCAGCATTGTATAAAAAGCAAGTGTCAGGGTCAGCTGAATTGCTTGCCAGTCTGCGGCACTGAGTGCTGTCATTCAGCCACCTGATGTGTTGGCTCGGGCAATTCAAATCCATATTGTGCCAGGACCTGCCTGGTCTTGCCTGAAGCCATATGCCGGACCAAAAGCTGTGCCGGTAGTTTTTCCGCACCTCGTTTGGTTAAGGCGTAACTTTGCAGCAGCGGTTGATGGGTTGATGCATCGAGCAACTGATAATGCGCCGCTGTAACTGGAGTTAACCGCCGATTTTTCACCAATGACAGCGCGATGATCGCCACGTCTGCAGCGCCACTTTGTGCCAGCTGGGCCGTTTGCGCGATGTTTTCGCCATAAACCAGCTTATGTTCCAGTTGTGACCACACTCCGGCAGACACCAGGCTTTGGCGGGCTCTCTCGCCATATGGCGCATGAAGAGGCTGCGCAATGGCGATTTTAAGATACTTATCCGCGGTAAGCTCTGTCAGCGCGACGCCACGCATATCATGCTGTGGGCTCCAGAGCACCAAACGACCGTGTGCGTAGACGGTTCCAGCGTCAGTGGTGAAATTTCCGCGAAAAAGCTCTTGAGTGAAATGCCGATCAGCTGAGAAAAACACATCAAATGGTGCGCCCTGGCGGATCTGATTGCTGATTTTTCCCGACGAGCCGTAAATCACCTGAACCGATAGGCCTGTGAGGTCCTGCGCATATTCAGCTTTAAAATCACGCAGAATATCTTCCAGAGCAAAACGCAGATCTGACGCTGCGGCGATAGTGAGTTTGTCTTGTGCAGCAACGTTGCTCCAGATAGCACTGAATATCAGGACAAATACCAGACGCAGCAAGGGGTTCATCACTTTGGTTGTTCCCAGCGTTGCAGAGCGTTTTTATCCGCCGCTTTTGCTTCCACCCACTCGGCGGACTGACGAAAATGTGCTTTTTTCCACAGTGGTACTTCATTTTTAAGATAGTCCATCAGCATCTCGCAGGCAGCGAAGGCATCGAGCCGGTGTGGTGCGGCAATACCGACCAGAACGATCTGCTCGCCGACAGGTAATATACCGACCCGATGAATGATGCTGACTGCACGCAAGTCAAAGCGTCGCGCAGCTTGCTCAGCAATCGTTAAGATGCTGCGCTCGGTCATCCCGGGGTAATGTTCCAGTTCCAGGGTTTGTAGCTGGTCAATATTGTTTGGGTCGATACTGTTTGAGCTGACACTGTCCGGCCGAAACTGGTCCCGGACAAGGCCGGAAAACAACACTACAGCACCACAATCCTGCCGCACCAGCGCCTGATACTCCTCGGCCAGTGCAAAGTCTTCGGTCTGGATCCGGCAGTTGATCAAAGTCATCATCAGCCCCCGGTCACTGGTGGAAACAGCGCAACGGTATCGCCGGGCTTTACAGTATCTTGTTGACCCGCAAGTTGTTCATTGATGGCAACCAGCAGTTCGCGCTCGGCCAGGGCCGCGGCGAATCTATCAGACTGTCCTGCAATCATCATGAGCAAATTTTGCACTGTTACCGGTTTAGTCAGTGTCAGCTTAAGGCTGCCAATTTTCATTGCTTCCCGTAGCGATGCAAAAAATAACACTTGTGTGACCAGAGTTTGATCCATGCTGCTATCTCCCGTTTGATTCAGCTCGTATCCAGTGGCCTGACTTGCCGCCCAGTTTTTCCACCAGGTGGATTTTGTTGATTTCAATCGCCGGGTCTGCAGCTTTAGCCATGTCGTGTAACGTGAGGGCAGCGACACTCACCGCTGTTAAAGCCTCCATTTCTACACCGGTACTGCCTTCAACCTTACACAATGCGCGGATCAATACTTTGCCAAGATCAGCATCCAATTCAAACTGGATATCGATTTTGCAGAGCAATAATGGGTGACATAAAGGGATGAGATCTGCAGTTTTTTTAGCCGCCATAATGCCAGCGATGCGGGCGCAAGCCAGTGCGTCACCTTTAGGTAATTGCGTTAAGGTCGCAATGATAGAAGGTAACATCGTGACCTCTGCCTGGGCGATGGCTGTGCGACTTGTGGCTAGCTTTCCGGCTATATCCACCATTTGCGCCTCACCTTGTGCATTCAAATGGGTCAAATCAGTCATATTTTGTTCCTGTTACAGCTGAAGCACTACAAGCACTGCCACGGCGAAGCAAACTGGTAAAATTACAAGGCTTGGTGTGCGCAATAAGCTGAGGCCAGATAATCTGGTCAGCCGCCAGTTGAGCCGCATCGACACTGCCTGGCATCGCAAAAATCAGCTTCTGATTAGCGATACCTGCAATAGCACCTGATTGCAGTGCGGCACTGCCAATTTTTTGATAGGACAGGGTACGGAACAGCTCGCCGAAACCAGGGATCTCGCGGTCGAATAATGGCGCGATAGCCTCAACCGTGCAGTTTTTTGCATGAAAACCAGTACCGCCACAGAGCAAAATGACCTGAGTTTGTACGTCCGCAATGAATGCACTGACGGCAGCGCGGATTTGGTAGATATTCTCCTCGGCAATACATCGCTGGTTCAGTTGATGACCTTGCTGCTGTAACGCGTTAACAAGCCATATTCCGGTATCGTCCGTGTCGACAGTGTGACGATTTGATACGGTTAAAACAGATAATTGCAAAGGCAATTCGCCTGGAAACGAGGTCATATTAAGCTCCTGATGCTTGACTGCACCTTCTTTCAGTTGTCGGCTGGGCCGCATGACCACCCAGCAGTTGCGCCTGAATATTGGCAAAACTAATTGGGTCATTGCAGTTTTGAAATGACATAGGCAAGAGCAGGGGAAGTTGACGTAGGCCTAGTCTGGTCCACGCTTGATGTAGCGAGCGTTTTGCCGTCGGGTCTGATAATGCAGCAGCCAGAGATTGTTGTAACTCATAGGTATTCTCCAGCAACACTGGTAATGGAAAGCCTTCGATAAAACTCCCTCTTGGATATACAAGTGAATCCAATAGAAGTGGGTCCAGCGCCTGTGGCGTCAATAGCGGCATATCGACGGGCAACACCAATAGCCAACCAGTATGACAGTGAGGAATTGCTGCGGCGATACCAGCCATCGGGCCTGCGTCACTGACCAGGTCTTGAATGAATCCAGCTTCGTTGCGACTGACCAGCACTTGTTGAGCTCCCAACGCTTTGCCCAGTCTCTTTGTCCGTTCTAACAGCGTTTCGCCATCAAGCTCCAACAGCGCTTTGTCTCGTCCCATCCGACTCGATTTGCCACCGCATAGCACCAGTACTGAAAAGACAGGCTTATTATGAGGCATCATCAACCTCCAATCATTGCCAGTTGCCGGGTCAAGCCGGTCTGAGCTTTCGCCAGTTGATGACTAAATGGTTTGAATTTCAGTTGTGCTTGCAGGAATTCAACAATGGCAGCTGGATCCTCCTGGTTTAGCAAATGACGTAAATTTTGATGCTCTTCGGCGAATAAACATAAAAACAACTGGCCTGTGCTGGAGACACGTAGTCGGTTGCAGTCGTCGCAGAAGTGATCGCTGTAAGGCATAATGAGACCGATAGTTCCCAGATAGTCGGGGTGGGCGTATTCCAGCGCAGGGCCTGCGTTTGCAAGCCGAGGTATTAGCTGCCAGCCGGCTGCAACGAGTTGGCTGATGATACTTTGACCACTCAGATGTTGCGCTTTAAAAAAGGGACCGTTATCACCAGTTTGCATCAGTTCAATAAAACGCAGACTGATCGGTTTATCGCGGACAAATTCAAGAAAGCTACTTAACGAGCGGCCATTATACTGACGCAATAGTACGGTATTGATTTTGACCTTTTGCAAGCCGAGTGCGAGTGCGCGGTCAATGCCTGCCAGAATGTCCGGCAGCCGATCTTGCCCGGTTACCAAATGAAAAGTGTCTGCATCGAGACTGTCGATACTGACATTCAGCGCTGTCAAACCAGCATCCAGCCAATGATGGATGTCCTTATTGAGTCTATAGCCATTGGTTGTCAGAGCGACTTGGGTGATGCCGTTAGTAGCACGTACTGTTTCAATAATACTGCAGAGATCGCGGCGTAAGGTTGGCTCTCCGCCAGTCAGCCGGACTTTGCTGGTCCCGGCATGGGCAAAACCTTTGACCAAATTCTTAATTTCAGCAACCGAAAGTTCAGCTGCTTTGTTGTCACATGCGCTGCCATTGGGCAGACAATAGTTGCAACGAAAATTGCAGCTTTCAGTCAGCGATAAACGTAAATAGCTGAACCGGCGTTCAAATGAGTCTTGCAGCATAAATCGACACCTTTCCAAGTGGGGGAGGTCAGACCGTTTCCAATCTGGCCCGGTGGCATGATTGCCACGGCCGCTCTGGCATGTCAGGTATTTCTGAGTTAGCACAGCAGGGCTCGGCGTTGTTCGTATTGTAAAAGTCTGGTGCTTCAGCCGTTATTGCCTTCTCTGGGCAGTTTTATTACCTCTTTGTGGGTACAGCGTGGCTGAAAAACAAAAAGGCCAACCACCGATGTTTCGGCAGTTGGCCTCATTGCCAATCAGAATGACTGTTTTCTCTTGGCTTTCAATTTTAATGCCGTAGATTAAGTTAATGAAAAATATAGAAATATCTGGTTCTGTTTTCGGCTCCGTGCGCCAGATGTACAAAAATGGGGCAACGCTGCACCAGCCTGAATCACGTGCTCAGCAAAGCTCTCGATCACTTCTATACAAATCAATCACTTAACAACTGGCATCAGAAATGCTGCGAAGAGGGACATTCATATTCTGGTAAAGGCGCCTGCGCCGACATAATTGTCGGTTCCGGCGCCTTTTTTGTTTTGGAGCAGCCCATGCAGTATCAGTCGCCTGAAAATACCCACAGCACCTGTCCATATTGTGGCGTCGGCTGCGGGATCATCAATAGGAAGGGGACCGCAACTATTGCCGGCGATGTTGTTCATCCGGCTAATTTCGGCAGGTTGTGTGTCAAAGGCGCTGCACTGGCTGAAACCCTGCATCCAACAGGGAGATTATTGCAGCCGATGGTAGACGGAATGCCGGCTGACTGGCCGTTGGCGCTGGCAGCAGCAGCGAGCCGGCTGCAAAAAATTATTACTGAGCATGGTCCGGGTAGTGTGGCGATGTATTTAAGTGGTCAGCTACTCACCGAAGATTATTATGTCGCAAATAAGTTGCTGAAGGGCTTTCTCGGTAGTAGCCATTTGGATACCAACTCCCGATTGTGTATGGCTTCTACCGTGGCGGGACACAAAAGAGCCTTTGGCGAAGATGTTGTGCCTGGCTGTTATGAGGACCTGGAGCTGGCCGACCTGACCGTGCTGGTTGGCAGCAACCTGGCTTGGGCACATCCGGTGCTTTTTCAGCGTCTGCTGGCAGCAAAAGCTGCAAGCCCGGATAAAAAAATCGTGGTGATTGACCCACGGCGCACGGCGACCGCAGAATCTGCTGATTTATTTTTGCCACTAAGGCCTGGAACAGATGTGGCTTTGTTCAGTGGTCTGCTCGCGTATCTTGCGCGGCAAGGTTGTATCGATATGGAATTTACGCAGCAACATTGTGCTGGCCTGGAGCCAGCGCTTGTGGCTGCGCAGTGCTGGCTGGATGTCGCGCAAATTGCAGACTACTGCGATATACCTGTATCAGATTTAACCACATTTTTTCAGTGGTTTGGCGCAACAGCGCGCACCGTGACTGTATTTTCGCAAGGGGTTAATCAGGCTGAGAATGGTACTGACAAAGTCAACGCCATCATCAACGTTCATCTCGCCACTGGTCGTATCGGCAAACCAGGAGCTTGCCCGTTATCGGTCACGGGGCAGCCCAATGCAATGGGGGGCAGGGAAGTTGGCGCTCTGGCCAATCAATTGGCCGGTCATTTGCGCTTTCCATCTGAGCTGACCGGAATTGAAGAAACACCGGATGCTGAGTGGCAAGCATTGCAACAGTTTTGGCGCGCGCCAGCTTTGGTGCAGCAAGGCGGTTATACCGCCGTTGATTTGTTTGCTGCGATAGGCCGGGGTGAAATAAAAGCAGTTTGGATTATGGCGACAAATCCAGTGGTCAGCATGCCACAAGCCGATTTGGTCAAACAAGCTTTGCAACGTTGTGAATTGGTGATGGTCTCCGATATTTATCAGGACACGGATACGGTTGCCCTTGCAGACATTGTGTTTCCGGCTCTGGGTTTTGCCGAAAAAGATGGGACGGTGACCAATTCCGAGCGGCGGATCTCGCGCCAGCGCGCTTTCTTGCCAGCCCCCGGCCAGGCAAGGGCCGACTGGCAGATTGTTTGTGATGTCGCCAAAGCGCTTGGGTTTGAGCACGGTTTTAACTACCAGAATCCGGCAGAAATCTTTCGCGAACATGCTGCATTAACTACATTGTGCAATAACGGACGGCGGGCTCTGGATTTAAGTCTGTGCCGGACCCTATCTGATGCTGCTTATGAGACCTGGCAGCCCAAATGTTGGCCACTTCACCACGGAAAGTCAGACAGCTCCCGTTTGTTTAATGATGGTTTGTTTTATACAACAGATCGCAAAGCACGAATGATTCCTTTATCTGGTCGATATCCGGTCAAAGGGGACGATATTGCTGAAAATTTCATACTCAATAGCGGTCGGATCAGAGATCAGTGGCATACCATGACCCGGACCGGCCGGGTACCTGCTTTGATGCAACATCAAAGTGAACCTTACATCGCGATCCATCCGAAAGACGCCCGACGCTATCAAATTAAAGACGGCGATTTGGTTGAACTTTCAAACACCTCGGGTGTTTTCCGTGGCAGGGCACAGTTGACAGATGCACAGCGCTGCGGCGAATTATTTGTGCCAATGCACTGGAATGGTCAGTTCGCCTCTATGTCGCGCTGTGACGTACTCTACGATGAAGACAGGGATCCAATCTCCCGCCAGCCGGCCTTCAAACAAGGCAAAGTGCAGTTACAAAAACTGGTGGTCAGCGCCGAGCTGGTGTTGTTCAGTCGTCAAACTGACTTGCTGCCTCAACTACAGGGGCTTTGCAGTTATGTAGTGACTTTGCCGCATTCAAATATGGTTGAATACAGAGTGGCGCTGACCACACCGGTTAACGCCTTAGCGCAAATAGTCAATTTAATCAGTCATCAGTTCACCTCTGCCTTGCAGCGGCATGACTCTGGTTCACCGCTGCAAAACATTCAGGCACAGGCCCCACAGCATTGGCGGCAGGCGTTTGTGCAAGGACAGCAGCTACAAGCCTTGTTATATGCTGGCCCAACTTTACCAGCGCTGGATCGGGCCTGGCTTGACCAATGTTTTGCCGATCTGCTCACTGCAACAACGAGGCGTCAGTTATTGCGTGGTGCGCCTCTTGAAGTCGGGGATTGTTCAGCACTGGTCTGCAGCTGTTTTCAGGTTCGGCAACAGAGTATCCAACAGGCAATCGCAAAAGGAGCACGCTGCAGTGTCAGCTTGGGGGAACAGCTCAAATGCGGTACTGGATGCGGATCCTGTCTGCCGGAGATCCGACAGTTACTGCAACATTTACCGGAGCTGCAAACCTGAGGGGTTTGCAGCAGATCCGGTGTTTCAATTTGTGCTATGCGACCTGAAACAACCAGCTATTCAGCCAATTATCGGTTTGTGCTGACCGACGGAGTGATGCAGGGTCCTGCAATTGCTGCTGATAGTGTTGGATCAGGCTGGTATCCCCACACATTACGGCACCTTGTAAATGTCCGTTCAATAACCAAACTCGCCGATAATCACCTTGTTCCTGATCTTGATAGGTTAGACTGATCATGCCGGGATTGTTATTTTGCAACAGTTTGCTGATGTCGCCGACAGAGCTGATGGCGAGCCCATTAATTTTTAGGTTAGTCGCCGTTGTATTCGCTTGATATTGCGCTTGAGTCTGACCAGAAAGAACTTGTGCCAGCACAACCGCCTGTTGGTAAACCGGTGCCACTAAGCCGATAGTTTCGCCGTTACATTCAGCGCATTCACCGATAGCAAAAACATCAGGGTCGCTGCTTTGCAGCTGGTTATTCACCAGAATACCCCGGTTAGTTGCGATCCCTGCAAACTTTGCTAACTCGCAACGTGGTTTTACCCCCAGCGCGGCAATAAGCAGATCTGCAGCCACAGTGCGTAATCCTGTTTGCCCGGACACAGCCAACTGCAGTTTATCCGCACTGGCCTTGGCACCATTGACCTCTGTGTGCAGTAATACTTCAATACCCTTCGCCGCCAGAGATTCTTGTAACAAAAGTGATGCAGTTTCATCCAACTGGCGGTTCATTAAGTAACGCCCGCGGTGACAAATCGAAACACGATAGTGTGTGCTCAGGGCCGCAGCCGTTTCCAAAGCAATAAAACCGCCACCTTGAATAACGATATGACTGCCAGAGGGAAGACCGCAGATCTTAGTCACATCGCTAGCATATCGAAGTGATAAAACTCGTCCGTAAAATTTGTCATTAGTTATGTCATCCTGGTAACAAAAATCGGGCAACACGGGGGCTGAGCCGGTGGCAAATATCAATTTCTGGTAGCCAAAACAACCTCCTGATGCCGTTTGTACATGTTGTTTCTGTCGATGGACGGCAACGACTTTTTCACCGGTCAGAATAGTGACTGCATTTTTACCAAACACCAGAGCAGGTAAAGAGATATCGGTACTGGCATCCTCAATCAGTTGCGGCAGCAATACTCGGTTATAAGCATGCTGCGCCTCTTCCCCAAGCACCAGAATTCGTTTTGGCAGGGACGACAATCGCCCAAGCTCTTGCAACAGGCGATGGGTGGCCATGCCAAAACCAATAATGATCAAGTCATAACTGGTGCTTTGTATCATCATGCACGGGCCTCAGTCTGCGGTCTGACGTCCGTTGTCTCCTGCATGTTTTTAGCAGGGGTCACTGGTAGCGGCTCGACTTTGCGTTGCTTCTCATACAGGAAACTTAATACCTGATGCCGGTAGTGGTTGTACTTTGGACAATCAGCTAAGGCTAACCGGTCGCGCGGACGCGGCAAATCAATCGATAACACTTCGCCAACCGTTGCCGCCGGGCCGTTGGTCATCATCACGATTCGGTCTGACAGCAGAACAGCTTCATCGACATCGTGCGTGATCAGGATCACGGTATTACCGAGTTCAGCCTGAATTTGTTGCACGCTGTCTTGCAAGTGGGCGCGGGTTAAAGCATCCAATGCACCAAAAGGTTCATCCATTAACAGCACCTGTGGTTGCATGGCCAAAGCACGGGCAATACCGACCCGTTGTTTCATGCCGCCGGAAATCTCTGCTGGCTTTTTATCGCGGGCATGACTCATCTGCACCAGCGCAAGATTGTGTTCAATCCATTCTTGCATCTGCGCTTTGTTCATTTTGCCGGAAAATACCTGACGGACAGCCAAAGCAACGTTTTCATATACGGATAACCAAGGTAACAACGAATGATGCTGAAACACGACTGCGCGTTCTGGTCCTGGTTCGTTTACTTCTTTGTGATTTAGAATCACGCCGCCTTCGGTCGCTTTTAATAAACCGGCAATGATATTCAGCACAGTCGATTTGCCGCAGCCGGAGTGGCCAATCAGGCTAATGATTTCGCCTTTGGCGATGCTCAGATTTACATTCTGCAGCGCAACAAAAGGGCCTTTGGGCGTTGGGAAACTAATGCCAACCTGACTGAGTTCCAAATGTTTTTGCATAACAATTCCTTTAAACGATCAATGTTTTCCGAGCACTGCACTTAGCGCAGTTGCACACTTTTATCCCAGCTGATGGCTTTTTGCAGCGCGAGCATAAGGCGATCCAACAGCAATCCGATCAGACCTATCACACCGACGGCTGCACAGATCCGAGCCAGGGAGTCGCTGGAACCATTCTGAAATTCATCCCAGACAAATTTGCCAAGACCGGGGTTCTGCGCCAGCATCTCCGCCGCAATCAGCACCATCCAGGCGATACCGAGTGATAAACGTAAACCGGTAAAAATCATCGGTACTGCAGAAGGCAGCACAATAGCGCGCACATGTCGGAACCAATTGAGCCGCAGCACTTTGCTGACATTCTGTAAGTCTGTTGGCACCTGAGACACACCAACAATGGTATTGATCAGGGTGGGCCACAGTGAGCAGAGCGCAACAGTCAAAGCAGAAACCAGATATGAGCGACTAAAAAAACCGTCTGCAGGATAACTGGCACTGACGACAATAGTGATAAGTGGTAACCAGGCCAGAGGCGAAACTGGCTTTAGTAACTGAATGAGCGGGTTGGCAGCACTGTAACTGAGCGGACTCAAGCCAATCAGGATCCCCGTTGGAATAGCGACCAGGCTCGCTAACAAAAAGCCGGTCAGGACTGTTCGTAAACTGGTCTGAATTTGGCTGAAAAATGTTGGGCGTCCACTATAAGGCCTGCTCACTGCGTTTGGATTTTTCTCAAGACGCTCCTGCTGGCGTTGATAAAACGCCTGTTCACGGCTCTGTTCAGCTTGATGTTCAGCCACTAGCGCTTTGAATTGGCTTGCAACAGCCGTAGGTCCTGGAAACTGGCCTAATGAAGTCTGTAAATTTGCCGCTAAAGCCGCCCAGCACAGTACAAAAATGGCAAGACCGGTGAGGGTCAAGCTGCCTTGACGCAGCATTTCGCCTAATTTGGTCTGCCGTAATTCTGCCAGTTTAGGTTGTGCCGGGTTTTTAAGTTGAATAATCATCTGTTAATCCTTGTAGCCAATGTCGAATTGCTGCAGGTACTGATTAGGTTTAGTGGCATCAAATATTTTGCTATCGGCAAATTTGTAGCGGTTCGGCGCTTTGATACCTGTCTCCACGGCAAAATCTGGGAAATCAGTGACTTTAAATCTGCCTTCGGCTATCAACGCTCGAGCTGCTTGTTGGTAGAGCCCGGCATCAAAAGCGGCTTGTGCTGTGGCTTGGTACCAACTATCGGCTTTTGCTTCACTGAGTTGGCCCCAGCGGCGCATTTGCGTCAGATACCATATCGCATCGGAATAGAAGGGATAGGTGGCGTGGTAACGAAAAAACACATTAAAATCAGGTGCTTTACGGATGTCGCCTGGTGCGAATTCAAATTCGCCGGTCATGCTACGTTTGATGATGGCGGCATCCGCACCGACATAGTGCGCGGCGGAGATTATCTGTGCAGCCTCAGAACGGTTTCTATTGTCCTGTTCATCCAGCCAGGCGCCTGCGCGGATTAAGGCTTTGACTAACTTCAGATGCGTGACCGGGTGCTTTGCGGCCCAACGGCTGTTAACGCCAAGCACCTTTTCCGCCATAAAGCCGCGAATATCACTATTGCTAATCACCGGGACGCCGAGTTTGCGGGCAGCCGCTTGTTGATTCCAGGGTTCACCGACACAAAACCCTGCGACCGTTCCTGATTCGAGCGCTGCCGGCATTTGCGGCGGCGGCACTACTGAGATCAATACATCAGCATCCAGTTGGCCAGAATTATCGCCGGTTTTAGGCGCATAAAATCCGGGATGCAAACCACCGGCTGCCAGCCAGTAACGCAGCTCATAATTGTGGCTTGAGACCGGAAACACCATGCCGAATTTAAGCTGGGTTGGAATACTTTGCAGCGCTTTGGCATCCAGCGGGATTTGTGGTTTTGCTTTGGCAGAAAGTTGTTGCCAGATTTGTGTGCTAAGCGTACAGGCATTGCCGTGCAGATCCAGCACCAGTGCTGTTTGCAATTTTTCTGTGCCAGTCATACCTGCTTGACTGGCCAGCATGTGGGCTGCATCTAACTGACCATCCAGTACCCGGTCTTGCAATACTTTCCAGTTTGGTTGGGCTTCCAGTTGGACGGACAATCCTTCATCGTCGAAAAAACCGTGTTCTAGAGCCACCGCCAGTGGTGCCATATCGGTGAGTTTGACAAATCCCAGTTTAAGCTGCTGTTTTTCAGCTTCCGCACTGATGCCGGACAGGGGCAAAGTCAACAAGATGCCGCTTATCCACAGAGTCGTTTTTTTCATTAGTTGTTTCAAATCATGCCTCCGGTATCTGTCTGGAGAAATCACAGGCAAAAAAAAACGCTGATGGCTGCCGTAGAGCGGGCCTGTCAGCGTCTTTGCTGTGACATCTTTAGTGCGCCAGATCTTTGCTGGCTGATTGTTTATTCAGGTTTTGTGCCACCGCCTGCAATAATCTGTAAGCAATTGAAATGTATATTTAAATACAGAGTGCAACCAGTTGGGGTACATCTGGGAAAAGGTTTTTTTGTACAATCTTGGTGCGACAACGCACCAAGATTGCTTTATGGGCATTAGGGCGTGTTGACGTTTGGTGTTTGTTTTTGCAGCAGTTTGTCACCACGCGGTGGCCGGCTTATGCAAGGCAGTGCGAGAGCCGTGTAGTTATTCTACACAAACGAGCACTAACGTCGCAGAAAGAGCTGCCAAACGCTGCCCGAAGGGTTCGTTTGGTGGCGCTTTGGGCTTTGCCACTCGTTGCTCACATAGAATAACTATGCCACGCGCCTCGTTTCGCGCCGAAAACGCCACCAACTCGAACAAAACTTAATCACCAAACGTCAACACGCCCTAGTGTCCGCAGGTCTGCGCGGTCACTTATTGGCAGGAACCACAGCAACTGCCTTTTTGGCTGACCGGCTCTACAAACAGAATTTCGTTTTCAAGCAGGATATGTTCCATCAAATCTTCTTTGAGTTCATTCAGACCCAGATACAAAGCGGTCCAGGTATTACAGGCGCCATCCGGCAACTGCAGCTCATGCGCAAGTTTGAGCATGTCACCCAGTGCATCGCCATGCTGTAAATGCTCGTGTTGCATCACATGAATGGGGCCCGCCGGATAAAAGCCGTTACATAACATTGGAAACAGAATTTGTTCTTCTTTCAGCATATGGCTTTCCAGCTCTTGCTGCATATGACTTAAATGTTCTGCAAGGCCGGTTGGGCATTCTGCATGGTCGCCATGGACGGTCTCTACCCGGCGGGCAAGCCGGATTAATTCGGGTAATTGCTCGCGGTGTTTCGCATGGAAGCGTTGTAGAATATGGTGTACCAGCTCTGCTGGTTTCGCAGCACGCCAGTCCCGGCTGGTGATTTGTTGTTGGAGTTCACTGAGTTTGGCGATGATTTCTGTCGCATCCAAACCCCGTTCCGCAGCGACTTCTGCCAGGGTTCTGGAGCCGCCACAACAAAAGTCGAGTTTGTATTGATGAAAAACGCCGGTGGCCCCCGGGATACTGGTCGCCAACTGGCCAAGACTTTGATTTGCATGGATCATG
>Ga0247724_1000211_pt1 | contig 14804 bp, 14 predicted proteins | sample OKSTACKMC2E_FD_182776 | JGI IMG/M metagenome (GOLD analysis project Ga0247724, IMG submission 182776) | Subsurface sediment microbial communities from gas well in Oklahoma, United States - OK STACK MC-2-E | ecosystem: Environmental > Terrestrial > Deep subsurface > Rock core/Sediment | place... | reverse complement strand
TCATAAATTTGGTGGTGTTGGCCCCTGCATGCTGGGTGGCGTGCCGGTTCCCTACGAGCAGGGGCTAGTTGCCCACTCCGACGGCGATGTGGTGCTGCACGCGGTAAGCGATGCCCTGCTGGGGGCCATCGGTGCCGGTGACATCGGTCGCCACTTCCCCGATACCGCTGCCGAGTTCAAGGGGATCGACAGTCGCATTCTGCTGCGTGATGTCTTTGCCCGGGTACAGAAGGCGGGTTATGCCATCGGCAACCTGGATGTGACCATCATCGCCCAGGCCCCCAAAATGGCCCCCCATATCGACGCCATGTGCGCCGTGCTGGCCGCCGATCTGCAATGTGATTTGAACCGGGTGAACGTCAAGGCGACCACCACCGAACAGCTTGGGTTTACGGGGCGCAAGGAAGGGATCGCCACCGAAGCCGTCGTCCTACTGGTGAAACAATAATGCTGGAACAACTTGCCTATCTGCACGGGGCGCCCACTGCCCGCGGTATCCTCAAGGCCGAGGCCGCCGATTTCGTGGTCAATGAAGATCTCGGGTTTGAGCCCTGCGGGGAAGGGGAGCATATCTTCGTCCGGGTGCGCAAAACCGGCGAAAACACCGCCTGGGTAGCGGGTCTGCTGGCCGATGCGGCCGGGGTCAACCGCAATGCGGTGACCTGGGCGGGCCTGAAGGATCGCCACGCGGTGACCGAGCAGTGGTTTGGCATTCATCTGCCGGGCAAGGCCGAGCCGGACCTGTCGGTTATCGAGAGCGACAGCATCCAGATCCTGCAAGCCAAGCGTCACAACCGCAAATTGCGGGTCGGCTACCTCAAGGGCAACCACTTCACCCTGCGTCTCACCGGTCTGGAACAAGCCGACGGGCTGGAAGCGCGCCTGCAGGCCATCGCCACTCAGGGCGTGCCCAATTACTATGGTGAGCAGCGTTTTGGCCGCGATGGCAACAACCTGGAAGCGGCCAAGGCGATGTTTGCTGGCAAGCGGATCAAGGATCGCAACAAGCGTTCCCTCTACCTCTCTGCCGCCCGCAGCATGCTGTTCAACGCCATTGTCAGCGCCCGTATCGAGCAGGGGCTGGCTCATCAGCTGCTGGCCGGTGATTGCGTGATGCTCAAGGGCAGCCACTCTATCTTCAGCGAAGAGAGCGTGACCCCCGAGCTGGAAGCGCGTCTTGCCTCCGGCGACGTGCAGCTGACCGCGCCCCAGTGGGGCCGTGGCCGTTTGGCCAGTCAGGGCGCCGCTGCCGAGTTCGAACAGGGCGTGCTGGCTCCTTACAGCGATTGGTGTGACGGGCTGGAGAAAGCCGGGCTGGAGCAGGATCGCCGCCCGCTGCTGCTCAAGCCGGAGCAGATGAGCTGGCAGCTGGACGGCGAGGCGCTGACCCTCTCCTTCTTCCTGCCGGCGGGCGCGTTTGCCACCAGCGTGGTGCGCGAGTTAATGCAGGCCGAAGAGGCCGATCACGGTTTCAGGAATCAGACCGATGCGAATTCTGGTCAGTAATGATGATGGTGTGCATGCCGAGGGCATTCGTGCCCTCAGCGAGGCGCTGCGCGCCTGCGGCGAGGTCATTGTGGTGGCGCCGGATCGCAACCGCAGCGGCGCGAGTCACTCCCTGACGCTGGAAGTACCGCTGCGGGTTACCCGCATTGCAGAAAACGGCTTTAATGGGTGCGAGAGCTATGCGGTGAAGGGGACGCCGACCGACTGCGTGCATCTGGCGGTCAACGAGCTGGTGCGTCCTGAACCCGACATGGTGGTGGCCGGCATCAACCACGGTGCCAACCTGGGGGATGATGTCATCTACTCGGGCACGGTCGCCGCGGCCACTGAGGGGCGCCATCTTGGCTACCCCTCCATCGCCATCTCGCTGGTGGGCAAGACCCACTTCGCCACGGCGGCCCACTATGCGGCCCTGCTGGTGAAGGGGCTGATGAAACACCCCCTACCTGCCGATCAGATCCTCAACGTCAACGTGCCGGACTTGCCCCTCGAGCAGATCAAGGGGATCAAGACCACCCGCCTTGGCAATCGCCACCGGGCGGAGTCGGTGATCTGCTCCGAGGATCCCCGTGGCCAGCCCATCTACTGGATCGGCCCCCCCGGTAGCCAGCAGGATGCCGGTGACGGTACCGATTTTGCTGCCATCGAGCAGGGCTATGTCTCGATTACCCCCCTGACCATCGATATGACTGCCTACGACAGTCTCGCCGGTCTGGGGGCCTGGTTAGATCTGCAGGGATGAGGGTGGTGTGATAGTACAGCGCCTGTTAAATCAGCTCATTGCGCAGGATATTCGCGATTTTCGCGTGCTGGCGACCATCGCGAAAGTGCCGCGCCAGCTGTTCGTGGACGAGGCCATGGCGCACAAGGCGTGGGACAACACCGCCCTGCCCATTGGCCACGGCCAGACCATTTCGCAGCCCTATATGGTGGCGCGAATGACCGAGCTGCTGATGCAAAATGATCCGGCCCACGTGCTGGAGATTGGCACTGGCTCCGGTTACCAGACGGCGATCCTCGCCCATCTGGTGGAGCATGTTTATACCGTGGAGCGGATCAAGTCGCTGCAGTTCCAGGCCAGACGCCGACTGCGCCAGCTCGATCTGCACAATGTCTCGGCCAAGCACGGCAACGGCTGGCTGGGGTGGCCCAACAAGGGGCCTTATGACGCCATTCTGGTGACGGCCGCGGCGAGCGAGATCCCGACGGCGCTCACCGATCAGCTGGCCGAAGGGGGCCGACTGGTGTTGCCCGTGGGTGACAGCCAGCAAACCCTGCAACTGATCGAACGATCCGGATCCCAGCTGACCAGCCGTATTCTGGAGCCGGTACGTTTTGTTCCCCTGATTGACGGAGATGTTGAGTGAAGTTGTTTTCCCGTTTGTACGTACTGGTGATGCAGTGGGCTCGCCACAAGCATGCCCCCTGGTATCTCTCCATCACCGCTTTCATCGAGTCGGTGTTCTGGCCGATCCCGGTGGACGTGATGCTGGCACCGATGGCGCTTGCCAAGCCCCACAAGGCGTGGCACTACGCCACGCTGGCTACCGTCTTCTCTGTGCTGGGTGCCCTGTTTGGCTATGCCCTTGGCTATGCGCTGTGGGATCCGGTCGTGCTGCCACTGGTGGAGTCTGTGGGCTATCAGGACAAGATCGAGATCGCTCGCAACTGGTTTGAGCAGTGGGGGATCTGGGTCATTTTCATTGCCAGCTTCACCCCTATCCCCTACAAGGTGTTTACCGTGACGGCAGGGTTGTTGCAAATGGCTCTGCTGCCCTTCATCATCACCTCCCTCATCGGTCGTGGCATGCGCTTTTTCCTGGTTGCGGGCCTGATGCGCTGGGGTGGCGAGAAGATGGAACGCAAACTGATGCACTATGTTGATGTGCTCGGTTGGCTCTGTATTGGTCTGGCCGTGGTGGCCTATTTCTGGTTTAGTCGTTAAGGATCCATTATGCGTTCGCGTATTTGGCAAGGAAGCAGTGTCGTGGTGTTGTCATGGCTGCTGCTTGCCTGCTCCTCCAGTAAAAATGCAGCTCCGGTAGATGGTGTTGATGAGGGGCAGTTTGTCTCGACCATTCCGGCTCGCCAAAGCGGTGCCCAGGTCAGCGCCCCCATTCAGGGCGGCAGCTATGTGGTGAAGCGGGGCGATACCCTCTACTCCATCGCCTTCAACTCCGGCAACGACGTGCCGTCGCTGGCCAGCCTCAACAATATCAGCCCGCCCTATAACATCTATCCGGGGCAGCGACTGCGGCTCGATGGTTCCAGCGCCAGTGTTGGCAGCAGCCGCAGTGCCGGTACCTATGAGGTGCGCCGTGGCGATACCCTGAGCAGCATTGGCCGCCAGTTCGGCATGACACCGCAGGCGCTGGCCCAGAGCAACAACCTGAGTGCCCCTTATGCGCTGCAACCGGGTCAGGTGCTCAATGTCCAGACCGCAGGCGGCGGTTCGACCCAGATGGTGGCTGCGACTCGTCCGGCAACCGTGACGCCGGTGGCCGTGAGCCGTCCGAGCAGCGGTCCGCGTCCGTTGGCCGAGCCGAGTGGATCTGGTCAGACCACGCCATTCATCTCTCAGAAATCCGTTGCTCCGGCAGCACCGAAGGAATACGCTCAGTCAAAAGAACAAAAAACAAACAACTCCCAGTCGAGACTTGCTTGGCACTGGCCCGCAAAAGGCCGGATCGTTGAGGGGTTCTCTGTTGCAGAACAGGGTAACAAAGGGATCGACATAGCCGGCCAGAAGGGGCAACCCGTCTACGCCGCCAGCAGCGGTAAAGTGGTATACGCTGGCAGTGCTTTAAGGGGGTACGGCAAGCTGATTATCCTCAAGCATGATGATGACTATCTCTCCGCTTACGCACACAACGACGAGTTGCGGGTGAAGGAAGGGGACAGCGTCAAGGGGGGCTCGGTCATTGCCAACATGGGTAGCACGGACGCGCCGGATGTGCGATTGCATTTCGAGATCCGGTACAGAGGCAAGTCGATCAATCCGATGAGCTATTTGCCAAAGCGTTAACCCCAGAGAGACCGTCTTACTCTGGTAACGTCAGGGAGACACACCATGAGCCAAGAACAACTGGTAATGCAGGATGCAGAGTTAGAGTTTGACGCTGAACCCGAATCTCACGAGGTAGAAGAGTTGCAGGAGGTAGCCGCCGAGGCGGAAGAGACCATCTCCGATGAATTGCTGGCACCGGAACTGAACAAGGTGATGGATGCCACCCAGCTCTATCTGGGGGAGATTGGCTTCTCCCCCCTCCTCACTGCCGAAGAAGAAGTCTATTACGCCCGTCGTGCCTTGCGGGGTGACAAAGCAGCCCGCAAGCGCATGATCGAGTCCAACCTGCGACTGGTGGTCAAAATCGCCCGTCGTTACAACAACCGCGGCCTGGTGCTGCTGGATCTCATCGAAGAGGGCAACCTCGGTCTTATCCGCGCGGTCGAGAAGTTCGACCCCGAGCGCGGCTTCCGTTTCTCTACCTATGCCACCTGGTGGATCCGCCAGACCATCGAGCGGGCCATCATGAACCAGACCCGCACCATCCGTCTGCCCATTCATGTGGTCAAGGAGTTAAACGTTTACCTGCGCACCGCGCGTGAACTCTCTCACCGTCTCGATCACGAGCCGACCGCCGAGGATATCGCCCAAGCACTCGATTGCTCGGTGGACAATGTGAACCGCATGCTCAAGCTCAACGAGAAGATCACCTCGGTGGATACCCCCATCGGTGGCGATCGTGACAAGGCGCTACTGGATGTGCTCTCCGACGAGCGCGGCATGGGGCCGGAGCTGGAGTCACAGGAAGATGATATGCGCAGCAGCATTGTGCACTGGCTGGAAGAGCTCAATCCCAAACAGCGGGAAGTGCTGGCTCGTCGTTTCGGCTTGCTGGGTTACGAGCCGGCCACCCTTGAGGATGTGGGGGCCGAGATTGGCCTGACCCGCGAGCGGGTACGGCAGATCCAGGTGGAGGGGCTGCGCCGTCTGCGGGAGATCCTGCTGAGCCAGGGGCTCTCCATCGAGGCCCTCTTCCGCACCAATTAAGTCCGCACCAACGCAATACGGCATCAGCCAGATAGCACGAGGGGAGCAACTGCTCCCCTCGTTTTTTATTGCCTGTTGTCTGGTGATACCGATGCGGTTAGACCAGTTCGGCCAGCATGGTGTCGGCGTAGGGCACCAGCGCTTCGCCCTTCTTCACCTTGGTGAGGTAGTCCGGGTTGGCGATAAGCGGACGGCCGATGGCCACCAGATCGAAGCGGTTGGCCTCGATGGCTGCGGCGGCGCGCTCGGCGTCGTAGTTGCCCACCCCGACCAGATTGCCCTTGTAGTGGGCGCGCAGATAGTCGGAGGCGCGGCCACCCAGATAATCGAAGGTGAGGTTGTCATCGAAGATGCCGAGGTGGATATAGGCCAGCGGGCGATCGTTGAGCTTGCCCAGCAGATAGTCGAACACGGCGCGATCTTCCGGGCTGCCCGCCAGATGGACATAGGCACCCGGGGAGAGACGAATACCAACCCGATCACCGCCGATGCGGGCGCTGATGGCATCGACCACTTCCAGCGCGAAGCGGCTCATCTTTTCCGGGTTGCCACCATAGTTGTCGGTGCGCAGGTTGGTGGAGTGGTGCAGGAACTGGTCGATCAGGTAGCCGTTGGCACCGTGGATCTCCACCCCGTCAAAGCCCGCCTCGATGGCGTTGGCACCGGCAGTCGCGTAATCCTGCACCAGCTGGGCGATTTCGGCTTCGGTCAGGGCGCGCGGCACCTGATAGGTCAGCTCGCGCATGCGGGGCACAGTGCCCTCGTGCGCCACGGAAGAGGGGGCCAACACTTCAGCCTGATGGAAGAAGGGGTGGGAGAGGCGGCCGACGTGCCACAGCTGGGCGAAGATCTTGCCGCCCTTGGCGTGTACGGCGCTGGTCACTCTCTTCCAGCCATCGATCTGCGCCTGGGTGAAGAGGCCCGGGGTATTGGGGTAGCCCTGCGCATCGGGGCGGATGATGACGGCCTCGGAAACAATCAGGCCGATGTCGGCGCGGCGGCCGTAATAGGCAGCCATCTGCTCGGTCGGCACCAGACCTGGGCCTGCCATGCAGCGGGTGAGCGGGGCCATCATGAAACGGTTGGCCAGGGTCAGAGTGTCATTGAGTCGATACGGCTGAAACAGGGTATTCATGATAGGTTGTCCTGAACGGGTTATTCTTGAACGTGCATTCAAGACGTTTTTTGCGTCGGGTGCAAGCTTTTTTTGAATGCGCGTTCAAGAAGGTTGGCCCGAGCGGGCGGCTGGGGTAAACTTGCCGCCCTTTCCAGCCACTCTTTATCGGCGGGCCCTGTTGCCCCTTGCCGGTGAACCATTTCCCACGGGAGGAACCATGCGCATAGCCGAGTTTGATCGGGACGAGGTACTGCGAAATGCCATGGAAGCGTTTCGCGCCAAGGGATATGCCAAGACCACCATGCAGGAGCTGGTGGCCGCCACAGGCCTCCATCCGGGCAGCATTTACGGCGCCTTTGGCAACAAGCGCGGCCTGCTGCTGGCTGCGGTGGATCACTATGTCGAGGGCAAACGCACCCTGCGCCGCTCCCTGCTCGACAACCCGAGCCCGCTGGCGGGCCTTGCGGCCTATCTCGACCGGATTGTGGGGGAGGCGCTCTGCGGCTCCTGTCTGGTGACTCGCACCATGATGGAGCTGAGCGAGCAGGATGAGGAGCTGACCCAGCGGGTCAAGGGGATCTATGGCGAGCTGGAGCAGGATCTGGCCGAGTTGCTGACGCAGGCGCAGGCCAAGGGCGAGCTGGCCCCGGATAGCAATATCCACACCCTCACCGCCCTGCTGCTGATCAACCTGCAAGGGCTGGTCACCTTCGCCCAGTGCCGCCCCGATCGCCCTCTGCTCGACGACGTAGTCGCCCAGCTGATGCGGGCCCTGCGGGCGTAACGCGATACCGCAGAAACAACAGTGGCTCCCTTGGGAGCCACTGTTGTTTGCGGGAGGGTTACCTCGGCCCCACCAGCTCTTTCATCAAATCTTTCAGCCATACCAGTGCGGGTTGCTGTGCATGCACGGGGTGCCAGACGCAGTTGAGGTGGTAGTCGGGCACGTCCTCGGGCAGCGGCAGGCTTTTCAGCGGCCAGTGGGTGGCGAGCAGCTCGGCCACCATGCTGGGCAGCACCAAGAGGTGATCGCTCTGGCTGACGATGGCGGCGGCGGACATATAACTCTGGCTGTTGACCGAGATGGTGCGGCTAAAGCCCTGACTCTTCAGATAGCGGTCTAGGCTCGCCTCCGAGGTACCCAGCGGCGAGTGGAACACATGGGGCATGGCGATCAGCTGCTGCAGGGTGATGCGCTCCTGCCACTGGGAGGGGTCATCCTCGGCGCCGGCGGGGGCCGATTTGGCAATGGACAGATCGGCGCGCACCAGCCCGGCCAGCGGCTCGGTGAGCCAGGTCTCTTTGCCGAGATACCCCGGCACCTGCATGTACTCGTCAAAGCCCAGCACCAGATCGATCTCGCCGCTCGCCAGCTCGGCTTCGGGCAGGGTGTCGCGCAGGATGCGGATCTCGATGGTGACCCCTGGCGCCAGCCGTCTGAGCCGCTGAATAAGCGGCGGGATCAGCACGCACTCCACGTAATCTGTGGTGCAGAGCACGAAGCGCCGCTTCGACTGGCTCGGCTCGAACTCTTCTTCCTCGGTGAGCTGCTGCTCCAGCAGCCGCAGCGCCTGCTGCACCCCGAGATGCAGCCGCTGGGCGCGCGGGGTCGGCAGCATCCCCTGCGGGGTGCGTACCAAGAGCGGGTCGCCGAGAAAGGTGCGCAACCGGTTAAGGGAGTGGCTCATGGCAGGCTGGCTGATAAAGAGCGCCTCGGCGGCGCGGGTAACGCTCCCTTGCGTCATCAGGGCGTCAAACGCGAGCAGCAGATTGAGGTCGAGCTGGTGCAGTTTCATGGGGGGGGATTATTCGCCGTGTTTATGGGACAATCCATCCTATTCATTTGATGGATGGGGGCGCAACGTCTTACTCTGCGACCCACTCTTATTTTTCCGGGCTCCCGCGCCGCATCGGGCGTAAACGGGGGCCTCAATCCATGCAAGGAGCCTTGCGATGAGCATCAAGACCATTAACTCCACGCCGGCCGCCGACGGCTTCACCATGCCCGCCGAGTGGGCACACCAGCAGGCCGTCTGGATGATCTGGCCGTTTCGCCCGGACAACTGGCGCGTAGCCGGTCGCTTCGCGCAAGAGACCTTCGCCAAGGTGGCGGATGCCATCGGTGGCGCCACCCCGGTCTTTATGGGGGTGCCGGCCCAGTTTATGGAGCAGGCCCGCGCCATCATGCCCGCTCACGTCACCCTGGTCGAAATGGATAGCGATGACTGCTGGGCCCGCGATACCGGCCCCACCATTGTGACCAACGCTGCCGGCGAGTGCCGTGGGGTGGATTGGGGCTTCAACGCCTGGGGTGGCCACAAGGGCGGTCTCTACTACCCGTGGAATCAGGATGAAGAGGTTGCTGCCCAGATGCTGGCCCAGCACGGCATGGCTCGCTACGATGCGCCGCTGATTCTGGAAGGGGGCTCCATCCACGTTGATGGCGAAGGCACCTGCCTGACCACCGCCGAGTGCCTGCTCAACGAAAACCGCAACCCGCACCTGACCAAAGCGCAGATCGAAGCTTACTTACGCGACTATCTCGGCGTCACCAGCTTTATCTGGCTGGACGAAGGCGTCTACATGGACGAAACCGACGGCCACATCGACAACATGTGCTGCTTCGTGCGTCCGGGTGAAGTGGCCCTGCACTGGACTGACGATCAGAACGATCCCCAGTACGCCCGCTCCGTGGCCGCCCTCAAGGTGCTGGAAGCGGCGGTCGATGCCAAGGGTCGCAAGCTGAAAGTGTGGAAGCTGCCCCAGCCGGGCCCGCTGTTCTGCACTGAAGAGGAGTCTGCCGGCGTCGAGAGCGGTACCGGCGTGCCGCGCGAGGCAGAAGGCCGTCTGGCCGGTTCCTACGTGAACTTCCTTATCACCAACGACCGCATCGTCTACCCGCTGCTGGATGCCGCCACCGATGGTGAAGCCCAGCGCATTCTGGAAGAGATCTTCCCGGAGCACACCGTGATCGGCGTACCGGCCCGTGAGATCCTGCTGGGCGGTGGCAATATTCACTGCATTACTCAGCAAATCCCCTCAGGGAAATAAGAACCTGTTCCAAGCCAGCTGAGGTTGGTATTCAAAACCCCACGCCGTGGGGTTTTATCCCTTGATAGAGTGATGGTCGCAGGCGCTGATGCGGCGATCATCATGACAAACAGTCACCCTTTTACAGGAGATCCTAAATGATCGAAGTGACCGAGGTTTCCATTGCCGAGCTGCGTGCCGCGCTCGAATCAGGCCGCACCACAGCGGTCGAACTGGTCAAGGCCTATCTGGCCCGGATCGAGGCCTACAACGGCCCCGAGACTGCCACCAAACTCAATGCCGTGGTGGTCGCTAATCCCGATGCGCTGAAAGAGGCCGAGGCTTCCGATGCCCGCCGCGCCCGTGGCGAAACCCTGAGCCCGCTTGACGGCATCCCCTACACCGCCAAAGACAGCTATCTGGTCAAGGGGCTGACTGCCGCCTCCGGCAGCCCGGCCTTCAAGGATCTGGTGGCCCAGCGTGATGCCTTTACCGTTGAGCGCCTGCGCGCCGCCGGTGCCATCTGCCTTGGCAAAACCAATATGCCGCCGATGGCCAATGGCGGCATGCAGCGCGGCGTCTATGGCCGTGCCGAGAGCCCCTACAACGCCGACTACCTGACCGCGCCGTTTGCCTCCGGCTCCTCCAACGGCGCTGGTACCGCCACCGCCGCCAGCTTCTCTGCCTTCGGTCTGGCGGAAGAGACCTGGTCGAGCGGCCGTGGCCCTGCCTCCAACAACGGCCTGTGTGCCTACACCCCGTCCCGTGGCGTCATCTCGGTGCGTGGCAACTGGCCGCTGACTCCGACCATGGATGTGGTGGTGCCCTATGCCCGCACCATGGCCGATCTCTTGGAAGTACTGGATGTGGTAGTGGCCGACGATGCCGATACCCGTGGCGATCTGTGGCGCATGCAGCCCTGGGTGCAGCTGCCCAAGGCCTCCGAAGTGCGTCCGGCTTCCTATCTGGAGCTGGCTGCCAAGGCCGATGCCCTCAAGGGCAAGCGCCTCGGCGTGCCGCGCATGTTTATCAACAAGGATGAACTGGCTGGCACCAGCGAAAACCCCGGTATCGGCGGCCCGACCGGTCAGCGCATCCATACCCGCGACTCCGTGATTGCCCTGTGGGAAGAAGCGCGCAAGGCGCTGGAAGCCGCTGGCGCGGAAGTCATCGAAGTGGACTTCCCGCTGGTCTCCAACTGCGAAGGGGACAGACCCGGCGCGCCGACTGTGTTCAATCGCGGCATCGTGAGCCCGGAGTTTCTCAACGACGAGCTGTGGGAGCTCTCCGGCTGGGCGTTCGACGACTTCCTGCGCGCCAACGGCGATCCCAAGTTGAACAAGCTTGAGGATGTTGATGGGCCGAAGATCTTCCCCCACGACCCGGGCACCCTGCCGAACCGCGAGGGCGATCTGGCGGCGGGCATGGACGAGTACGTCAATATGGCCAAGCGCGGCCTGAAATCCTGGGACGAGATCGCCACAGTGCCGGACGGCCTGCGCGGTCTGGAGAAGACCCGCAAGCTGGATCTGGAGGACTGGATGGACGGGCTCAAGCTCGACGCCGTGCTGTTCCCGACCGTCGCCGACGTCGCCCCGGCTGATGCGGATGTGAATCCCGCCTCCGCCGATATCGCCTGGAGCAACGGCATCTGGGTTGCCAACGGCAACCTCGCCATTCGCCACCTCGGCGTGCCGACCGTCACCGTCCCCATGGGGGTGATGGCCGATATCGGTATGCCGGTGGGGCTGACCTTCGCCGGTCGCGCCTATGACGACAACAACCTGCTGCGCTTTGCTTCGGCCTTCGAATCCACCGGCAGCAAGCGTATGGTACCGCCACGGACGCCGCCGCTGGGGTGAGGGCGGTTTGACCCAAGTTAGTTGTGAATCCAGACCACCTGATACGCGGGTGGTTTTTTATTTTCTGGGTCGGGGGTCGTTACCGTGGTAAAAGCTGGGCTTCATTGCATTCACTCCGGCCATATCCAGATGACAACTTGATATACCTCGCTTGGGTGAGCTACGTTTAGCTCCTGCTGCCTTTTCGTTGACGGCTTCTGAGACCTTTCCTACGCACCGCATCTAGCTGGGAATGCCCGGGGGAGGCAGTGAGTGGTAAGACGCAGTCAAGTGGCTGGCGGGGATAACACGGGCGTGACCGTAGGCCGCTCACCCAATGCACACAGGACCAGCCGATGAAGCTCCGTACCTTGACCGAGTCTTGCCCTACAATCGTTCGCGTTTGTCACACGGATGTCTACTGCCATTACCCAGACGTTCATGGTTTCGGTGTGATGACACGATGGATGAGGTAGCGAGATGGATGTTTCGACCCGCACCCTGTTGACCCTCCAAGCTCCGAACATCTTCTTGATGGAGGATGTATTTGTTCGTGTGCTGGGCGATAAGTTTGATGACCCACACTACACGCTGTCCGAGGCGGACATTGTGGCTATTGAAGGGGAGTTTTACCGCCTTATATCCATCCATGCCCGCAAACGGCTGCATCACTTTACCGCCACAGGGGATGTGCTGGCCTATGCGCAGAGTGACCCAGATCTCAGCAATTTCGAAAGTCTCATGTTGCGAAGGGCAGAACGAGAAGAGCTGACAAGCGCCATGGATTTTCTGCGTGAGTTCGTGTCAATGATGGGACACACGCCGTCAGAAATGCTGAATGACTATGTGTGTATGGGGGGATCCATGGAGATGGTCATCGACCGCATCGGCAATTCGATATTACTCATTCCGATGCAATCCGTACTGGGAACGTCGATGCGTGATGCCAATTACCGCCTGACCCAGGCAGACGTTGAAGAACTTGGCAGACACATCTTAACGATGCAGTTACATCAATTGGACCAGCAGCCTGGCGATATGCTGGCGATCCTTGATGCACTCGGAATAGAGCGGGAAAGTGATGAGGAGTTTTTGGCTAACTGGCCTGCGTTTTGTAAAACGTCTCAGGATAGCATGGACATGCTGGTGGATGATTTTCTCTATATCGTCAGGGCACTGGGTCTCAAACTGCCTGCTGAGTGGTAAATGGATGCCATATGAAGCTATCTATCTCACACCTCATTGCCTTAACCGGTAACTGGTATTTAGTTGACATAGTTGAAGAAGTGTTGGGTGACGTGGGCATAGATGTGGAGTACACCCCGACGCAGGGGGACATTGACGCCATTGCTGACGTTATCCTCCAAAAGCACGTTGAGGTTCTGAACAAGCCATTAAACGACTACGCTACCCCAGATGACAGGCTGGGAGTATCCAAAGACGCTGATGCCGTCATTCTGGCCCATTGGCAAGCAAAGCAGGCGCAAGATGTAAAGGACATGGACTGGGCTCTCAGGGATTTCAGCGACTTTCTCTGCAAGCTAGGTCTTCCGCAGCCTCGTCAGTGGCGGAGGTCTTAACTGACCTCATGGCAAGAAACTACAAAAATGGGACATCCACCTTTTTGAATCGCCCCTAGAAGAGGGTTAGGGTGAGGGGCTGCTATCTGTGTTGTCGTTTCGTTTTGAGCCTTTACCTTTCTCCACTTCCCGCACCGTCGATCGCCATATTGGTCGTGGCTCGTCGCCGATTCCCCCCTGATTTTTCTGCATTCCCCCTGACTTCACTCAGACTTCACACAACCTCATTTTCCCCTCACAAATCCCCCGTATCTTCTGCCCACTGCTTAAAAGGCCCGGCTTGCCACAGGGGTGGCGAGGGGGTGGTTGGTTCGAGGGAGCAAGATGATGAAAGGTTGGATGAAGTGCACATTGGCCGGAGCCGTGGTGCTGATGGCGAGTTTCTGGGGTGGCAGCGTGCGGGCAGCGGGGATCGAGCTCAAGCAGGTGAGCGGCCCTGTCTATGTGGTGGAGGACAACTACTACGTCAAAGAGAACTCCATGGTCTATTTCGGGGCCAAGGGGGTGACTGTGGTGGGGGCGACCTGGACGCCGGATACCGCCCGCGAGCTGCATAAGCTCATTAAACGGGTCAGCAGCAAGCCGGTGCTGGAGGTGATCAACACCAACTACCACACCGATCGGGCGGGTGGTAACGCCTACTGGAAGTCCATCGGGGCCAAGGTGGTGGCGACGCGCCAGACCCGGGATCTGATGAAGAGTGACTGGGCCGAGATTGTCGCCTTTACCCGCAAGGGGCTGCCGGAGTATCCGGATCTGCCGCTGGTGCTGCCGAACGTGGTGCACGATGGCGACTTCATCCTGCAAGAGGGCAAGGTGCGCGCCTTCTACGCGGGCCCGGCCCATACGCCGGATGGCATCTTTGTCTACTTCCCCGACGAGCAGGTGCTCTATGGCAACTGCATCCTCAAGGAGAAGCTGGGCAACCTGAGCTTTGCCAACGTGAAGGAGTATCCGCAGACCATCGAGCGGCTCAAGGCGATGAAGCTGCCGATCAAGACGGTGATCGGCGGGCACGACTCGCCGCTGCACGGCCCCGAGCTTATTGATCACTACGAGGCGCTGATCAAGGCGGCGCCGCAGTCATAACGGCTGCGCGACAGATTGGCAGCAAGCCTTGCCATTGCTGCAATCAGCAGCCATAACGGCACACCACAAAAGGCCCGCTTTCAGGAAATAAGCGGGCCTTTTGCGTTTGCGGTTTTTTTGGTGGCTGTGAGTGCGTGGCATTAACGCTGTTCAAGGGAGGGAGGCTTTCATAAGATGGCCCTCTCTCTTTTCCCTGAAAGTTATCCATTTTCGTTATGCAATACGCCTCTCTCGCCCGCCTCAAGCAGGCCTTTATCACCGGGATGTGGGCCTCGCTGGTCAGCATCGTTATCGGCTTCGCCTTCAAGGTGTGGCTGGCGCAGTGGGTCGCCAAGGGGGAGCTGGCGCTGTTCAACAGCGTGGTGGATTTGATCTCCCTCTCCTTTATCCTGATGACAGGTTTTCGCTCCTCCATGGTGGTGAGCTACTCCCAGACCAAGAACGATCGGGACATTATCAATATCTTTCGCTACTTCCTCATCGGCATCGTGCTGCTCACCTGGGGGGCGGTGATCCCCTATATCAAGCACGGGCTCCATATCCGGGTGGAGTATCTGCAACTGGTGGGGGTGATCTTCGGGTTGGGG
>Ga0247724_1000210_pt1 | contig 14822 bp, 15 predicted proteins | sample OKSTACKMC2E_FD_182776 | JGI IMG/M metagenome (GOLD analysis project Ga0247724, IMG submission 182776) | Subsurface sediment microbial communities from gas well in Oklahoma, United States - OK STACK MC-2-E | ecosystem: Environmental > Terrestrial > Deep subsurface > Rock core/Sediment | place... | reverse complement strand
TAACTTGCTCCGCTTATTAGTTACTTGATCTCGTTACTTGATCAACATTTTTCCCGTATCTAATCCGTGCTCATCTTACCGAAATTCAGCGGTGACTCCAATCGCTGCTGTGCAGAAACTGCGCAATCAGCCGGACAAGCCGTCGGCGGACGCGCTGAGGCGGCGGCGGAGGGCTGTTTTTGCCATCGAAACCCGTTATACTCCGGCGCTGATCCTGTGACCAGATGAACGGAATGTTATGCAACAATACGTCGAATTTGCCGGAAATCACCCGATCTTAGTGGTGATGTGGATAGGTCTGCTGCTGGCGATTATTGTCAGTTATATCCAGGCTATGTTTTCAAAATTACAGTTCGTCACACCAACTGAGCTGACATTGTTAGTCAACCGCGAAGATGCGTTGGTGCTGGATATCCGCAGCAACGATGATTTTAAACGCGGTCATATTACTGGCGCCCGCAATATTCCGCTGGCGCAACTGTCTGGCCAGATTGGCAGCCTTGAAAAGGCCAAAGATGCACCCATTATAGTGGTCTGTCAGGCTGGCATGTCCGCACAAGGGGCGGCAAAACAGTTGTCAGCTGCTGGTTTCAGCCGCGTTGCGGTGTTGACCGGCGGTATGGGTAAATGGGCTGAAGCCAGTTTACCTGTGGTAAAAAAATAACCGGAGCAGTGCAATGAGCAGTCCCAGCGTCACTATTTACACCAAAGAATATTGTCCGTATTGTGTGCGCGCAAAGGCTCTGCTCAGCCACAAAGGCGTCGAATTTCACGAAATAAAAATCGATGCTCAGCCTGAACTCAGACCAGAAATGATTGAAAGATCAGGCGGTCGCAGCACTGTGCCGCAAATCTTCATCAATGACCAACATATCGGTGGCTGTGATGACCTGCATGCGTTAGACGCGCAGGGTCGGTTAGACACACTACTTCAACTTTAAGCATATTCTCAGGGAACCATCATGGCCGACGAACAACTGAACGTAGCTGCGGAAGAGCAGCAAGTCCCATTTGCTATCCAGCGTATTTACGTCAAAGACATCTCTTTTGAATCACCAAACGCACCGGCAATTTTCCGCAAAGACTGGCAGCCGGAAGTGAAGTTAGATCTGGATACCCGTAGCGAAAAACTTGAAGACAACATGTTCGAAGTGGTTCTATCGCTGACGGTAACCACCACTGTAGGCGGTGAAACCGCTTTCCTGTGTGAAGTGCAACAAGCCGGTATCTTTGCCGTGCCAGAACTGCAGGATGCACAAATGGCTCACATGCTGGCATCTTTCTGCCCGAATATCCTGTTCCCATACGCCCGTGAAACTGTGGCTAACCTGGTGAACCGCGGTACTTTCCCACAACTGAACCTGGCTCCGGTTAACTTTGACGCGCTGTTTGCTCAATATGTGCAACAACGTCAGGCGGAAGCCCAGGCGCAATTGCCAAACTAAGCCGTCAGTCGCATGACTTTGCAATCGGCAATTACGGTATTAGGCGCCGGCTCCTACGGTACGGCGCTGGCGATCTGTCTGGCGCGCAACGGTCATTCCACTTTGTTGTGGGGCCGCAACAGTGCGGATATCGCCGCCATGGCGAGGGATCGGATTAATCATCACTATTTGCCGGATATTGTGTTGCCGGAACAACTGGCGGTGACCGATGATCTGCAGGCGGCGGTGAAAGCCAGCCAGAACGTTTTGGTGGTGGTGCCAAGTCATGCCTTTGCCGACACTTTACGGCAAATCAAGCCGTTTTTACTGCCGCACGCCCGGGTTGCCTGGGCGACCAAAGGTCTGGAGCCGGACACTGGCCGGCTGCTGCAGGATGTCGCCCGCGATATTCTCGGTGATGACGTGTCACTTGCCGTTTTATCCGGGCCAACTTTTGCCAAAGAACTGGCAAAAGGTTTGCCGACGGCGATATCGCTGTCGTCAACCGATGCAGAATTCATCACAGTGCTGTCAGACTTGTTGCACTGTGGTAAAACCTTCCGCGTTTATACCAATCCGGATTTTATTGGCGTGCAGCTCGGTGGCGCAGTGAAAAACGTCATTGCTATCGGTGCCGGTATGGCCGACGGTATCGGCTTTGGTGCCAATGCCCGCACAGCGTTGATCACCCGTGGTCTGACGGAGATGTGCCGGTTAGGTTGTGCTTTAGGTGCGAAAAAAGAAACCTTTATGGGCATGGCTGGTTTAGGTGATTTAGTGCTGACCTGTACCGACAATCAATCCCGTAACCGTCGCTTTGGTTTGTTATTGGGGCAGGGCGTCGGTGTCGATGAGGCCATCCAGCAAATCGGCCAGGTCGTCGAAGGGTATCGCAACGCCCGCGAAGTCTATAACCTGGCGACCAGGGTGGGCGTCGAAATGCCAATTACCGAACAAATTTATCAGGTGTTGTATCAGGGCAAAGATGCCCGGGCTGCCGCGCTGGATTTATTAGGCCGGGAAAAACGCGACGAATAAATCAACTGGCCTGCTGCCATTGCTGCTGCAGGCCGTAGGGTAACTGCTGGCCACTGACCGGCCGCATCTTGCTGAAATGTATGCCGCGGCAACTGTAGCAGCCCATCACATGCAGCAGATAAGCCTGCATCTCAGTATCCACTCCCTGCACACTGACTTGTAACCCCTGATGGGTCAATAACCGGATGAGGCTGGCACAGGCATTGCGCTGGGTATCGGATTCTTCCAGCTGCCGGATCACCTGCTCTGATAGTTCCGCCGCTTGCCAGTAGGGTTGCTGTAACAGCTGCAAAGCGCTGACACCATGCCCGACCTGGCCAATCATCAGTCCAAATCCTGCAGCCATCAGAGCTTCGGCCTGCGCGTTAAATCCTGCCGGGTCTTGCAGCCAGCCCTCTTCGGTCAGACACAATACAAACTGACTGGCCTGTAGTTGATGGTCGTGTAACAGACTTTGCAAAAAAGTCAGCAGGCCACTGTGGCGAAAGTTGGCTGCCGACAATTCAACTTGTACCGGCGGCAATTCGTCAAGCCGGTGCCATAGCTCCAGCAACTGGCAGGTCTGGCAAAAAGCCCAGCGTTCCAGCGCCAGCAACTGCCCGGTTTGCTCGGCCAGCGGTTTCAGCGCTGCGTAATTCAGTAGGCCCCGGCTTGGTGACCGCCAGTGTAGCTCGAGCCTGACGGCGTGGGCCACGCCGCTCGACAGTTCAATAACAGGTTGTGACCAAATCTCCAGCTGGTATTGAGTCAGCGCCTGCTGTAACTCGGCCTGCAGTTGAATGCCGACCACTGTACTTTGGTTTTGCATTTGCCACAGATGCAGCTTGTCCGGCACTGTGCTGGCGATTTGCAGCGCCTGCGCCGCATGAGCCTGCAGTTCGTCGATGTTTGGGCCAGCATCAGGGAAGATAGCGATGCCGGCGTGACAATCCAACCGGATTTCTGCTGCCGGGATCACAAAAGGTCCCTGACAAAAACTCAGGATCTCCCGGGTGAGCTGCAGTGCCTGCTGCTGTGACTGTTCGTCGTGGCCCGTCAGGCTGAGCAATATCGCCAGTTGCTGTGGTCCCAGCCGGGCAAAAAAAGCTGACGGTGGCATTTCAGCCTGAACATTGTTGACCAGCTGCTGCATCAGGCTGTCGGCCGCCGCACTGCCGAAATTGCGCCGGATCGACTGAAATTCGGTGATATCCAGCAAGACCAGTGCAAAGCTGTGATAACGCAGTTGGTGGCGGTTCAATTGCTGTTGCAACCAATAGCGCCACAGCGGCTCTGCCGGTAATCCGGTGACGGGATCCAGGCAGGCATCAACCTGGCTTTGCATCTGGTTCAGTTCAGGCTGCTGCGGTCGCCAGCGCCAGAGTAAATGCTGGCGCCGATAACCGGGAATGATGCTGACTTGCAGCTGAAAGGCCTGTCTGGACTGCTCGCCAACCCAGACCAGCCCCTGCCAGTGCGGGCTGATTTGTAACATCGCCATAATGTCAGGGAATCCGGGATGTTGACCATCGGCTGAAAAAAACAACTGCGATGCTAAGTGGGTAGTCAGTTGCGGAAAGCGGGTTTCATTGTTGTGCCACAGCTGTTTGCCGTCGGCATCGGTCAGCCAGAAGGCGGCAGACTGTTGCTGCAAATACCCCAATAATGCCTGATTTTGCAGAGGGTTACGCTGTAACGTCCAAAATCGTACTAATACAGCGCTGCTTGCAACAGCCACGAGGCCAGCCAGTATCAGGTAGATCCATTCTGAGATTTCCATCTGAGCATTCCTTGCGCAATGACCTTCGCCAACTATAGAAGTCTGTCGAAAAAATCGCCACTACGCGAGTGCAGAAAACGTTGGTTCGCACAGACAGCGGTTTTCATCAACACGCCCTGGGGTATAATCGGTTTTTTGTCTGCGCCGGAGTCGCTGTGTTTCATATCGCGTTGTTTGAACCCAAAATTGCGCCAAATTGTGGCAATATCATTCGACTGGCGGCCAATACTGGTTGTGCTTTGCATTTAATTGAACCGCTGGGTTTTGATTTTGAAGAGAAAAAGCTGCGGCGCGCTGGCCTCGATTATCACGATTTAGCCAATGTCACCAGGCATGCAAGCTATGCCGACATGTTGGCAGTCGTTGCACCTTCACGGGTGCTGGCGCTGACCACTAAAGGCAGCCGGCCGCATACTGAGTTGCAATATTTGCCGGGCGATCTGTTATTGTTTGGCTCAGAAACCTCAGGCTTGCCGGATGACATTCGCAACGCCATTCCGGCTGAATTACGGCTGCGCATTCCGATGATGCCTGACGCCCGCAGCCTGAATCTAGCTAATTCAGTCGCTATTGTCTGTTATGAAGCCTGGCGTCAGCAGGGTTTCACTGGCGCTTTGTAACTCCTCTATCGTCGTGTCCGGCACAGGAGCTTTGGATGAATAGTCAGGAATATAATCTGTGGGTCCGCCGCTCTGGCATGCTGACCATCGCTTTTGCGTTGACGATTGTCGCTATCAAGCTGTTTGCGGCTATTGATACCAATGCCGCCTCAATGTTGGCGTCGCTGATGGATGCGATGATGGATGTGGCGGTATCGCTGCTGAATTTTGTAGCGCTGCGCTACGCGTTGAAACCAGCGGACGATGACCACAGATTTGGTCATGGCAAAGCGGAAGCTGTGATGGCGTTGTTTCAGGCGGCGTTCCTGGCTGGTGCCGCATTTGTGCTGCTGTATCAGGGCTTTAACCGGTTCTTTGTACCTGCGCCTGTGGGTGCTATCAGTAGCGGCATCTGGGCCATGCTGGTGTGTAGCGGCCTGACGTTGACACTGGTATTGCTGCAACGCTGGGTCATCAAAAAGACCGGTTCACTGGCAGTGAACGCCGATCAGGCGCACTATCGCGGTGACTTACTGATGAATGCTGCAGTGCTGCTGGCGCTGTATCTGGTGCAAAACAGCCTGTTATGGGCTGATGCTGTGATAGCAATCCTGATCGCTGGTTATCTGTTGTTCAATGCTGCGCAGCTGCTACGCGAGAGCATGGTGCATTTATTGGATGAGGAATTGCCGGAAACGGATCGGCAGCAAATTCTGCAACAACTACAGCAGATGCCGGGTGTGCTGGGTGTCGAGCAGCTGCGCACCCGCCGGGCCGGGCCAAGGGTGTTTGTACAGCTACGTTTGTTACTGCCGCAGGACTGGAGTTTGCAAAAAGCCCATCAGGTGACCGATTTAGCCGAGCAGCAAATTGCCGCCTTATATACCGATGCCGAAGTGATTATTCATCCGGACCCGTCGCCGCATGCTGTGTCAGCCACTGATTGATCAGACTGAACACTAGTGCCCGCTCAGCGTCAGTGCCGGCCAGTAATTCATGTTTGGCGCCGGCGATTTGCTGCAACAGGATGCCATGTTGTTGTGACAAGCTGGTTTGCGCGCTGTTCGCCACCACCGTATCGGCGCCGGCCTGAAGGAGCAACATCGGCAGCTGTGGTTTGCGACCATCCCGGATCTGACCGCAGGCTCGAATTGCAGCATCCAGCCAGGCCCAGCTGACGCCGCCAAGCTGGTATGCCGGATATTGCTGATACAGCTGACGAAACCACTGATAACGCTCCGCACTGTTGGTTAAGTCATTGCCTTCAAAAGGCTTTGCCTGATAACGCGTCTGGCCCGGTACAAACCAGCCATTGTTGCTACAGCGCCGGTTTAGCTGATGCATCAGCTTTGCGAGTAGTGTTGCTGCAGCCGGAACCGGACCGAGCGGAATGCCAAACATCGGCGCACTGAACACGGCTGCATTCAGCATTGGCAGTGCTGTGGTTTGCAAATAACGATACAAAATAGAGCCGCCCATCGAATGGGCCAAAGCCAGCATCGGCAAGTCGGTCTGACTGCGAATATGGCTGATAGCCAGCGTCAGGTCGTCCACATAGAGCTGAAAATCAGCGACATCTCCCAGCTGCGGCTCTGGCTCCGGCCGCTGTGCCAGGCCCTGACCGCGGTGGTCCAGTACAAATACCTGATAACCAGAGCACAAAGCGTCCTGCGCCAGTTCGGCATATTTATGCGCTGCTTCAATCCGTCCCGGCACCAGCAACAGTGCTGCCGCTGGTTTGCGCCAGGCCGGCAGCGTGGTTTTGCTGTACAGGCAAAATCGAACGCCATCGCGGCCCGTCAGATCAGTCCGGCTGAATTGCTGCCAATAGTGGTCCAGCTTTTGGGAAACTGCTGGTGTAGCGATTTGACCGGCACTGAATTGAGCCTGCAATGGTGGAAAGTACTTCAAGCAACCTGCTCCTGACACTGGGGTAATTGCAGACAAATCTGCAGGCCACAGACTTTATCACCCTGAACCAGATTTTGGGCATGGATTTGGCCCTGATGTTGTTTCATCGCCTGCGCAGCGATAGCAAGCCCAAGGCCGGTACCACCAGCACCGGCAGTACGCGCATCCGACACGCGGTAAAACGGCTCAAAAATTGCCTGCAGGGCAGTGGGCGGGATACCGGGGCCCTGATCGGCGACGTAAATCTGCACCAGGCCGTTTTGCAATTGCAGCGATAAGCGGATTTGCGCTGATACCGGGCTGTATTTAATCGCGTTACGCAGCACGTTTTCTATGGCGCGCGCCAGCAACCGGCTGTCCGCCTCCACCAGACACTGCGCAGGCGCTTCCAGCTGAAGCTGTTGCTGTTTCGGCGCAGCTTCAATCTGGTTGACCTGAATAATTTCTTCCAGTAATTCAACGAGATCAATATCCTGCAACTGCAGTTGATATTGCCCGGCGTCGAGACGACTAAAGGTCAGCAGCTCATCCAGCATAATGTCGATTTTATCCAGTTCCTGCGATAAACGCGGTAACTGGCTACCGCCGCCCTGGCGTTGTTCCAGCGCGATCGCCAGCTGAGCGCGGGTTAAGGGGGAGCGAAGTTCGTGCGAGATATCGCGCAGCAGCCGTTGCTGGTTTTGCAGTAAGGCGCCAATTTGGCTTGCCATCGTATTAAAACCCCGCGCCAGCTCGCCAATTTCATCACTGCGGCTGGCAGCCTGCTGCACCCTGCTGGTTAAATCGCCGCCGGCAAACTGCAAACTGTGCTGCTGTAATTGGCGTAAAGGCCTCGTAATAGTCAAAGCCAGCCCGATACTGGCCAATGCCGACACTAATAAAAACAGCAGCGGAATGGTCAGTTCCGGCAATTGCGCCAGGCTTAACAAGCCTGGTTTTTCCGGCCGCGGCTGCTGCTGATATAACACCAGCGGCTGGCCATTGAGGCGGACAAAAAACGGCCCGGCCAGACTGATATGGCGATGCAGGAATAAGCGCGGTTTATCGAACTGCGACAGTTCCGTCAGCCAGCTCTGGTCAAAACCACGTGGCAGAATATGCGCGTTCAGAATGCGCTGACTGACCGGGTCGACCAGCAACCAGCGGTTGTTCTCCCGTCGGTTCAGCCGCTGCAGTAAATCTTCCACACTGTCAAAACGTTTAATGCTGTGCAGCATACGCTCAGCCTGTTCGTGCACACCGGGCGGCAGCCGGCGGATCACGGTGTCGTCGAGAAAGGCTTTCGCCAGCAGCCAGGCCGAAGCAATCGTCAGTATCAACACCAGCCAGAACCAGCTGAACAGCCGGAATGCCAGATAACGCCACGGATTAACCCAGTTCAGTTGCATCAGCACTCCAGAAACAAATAGCCGCTACCGCGCAGCGTCTGGATTTTTTCAGTGCTGGCACCCTGCGCCAGCTTTTTGCGGATATTACTGACATGCATGTCGAGACTGCGGTCATATTGCTGCAACACCCGGCCCATCACTTCTTTACTGAGTTCTTCTTTGCTGACTACCCGGCCGGCATGGTTCATCAGGTATTCCAGCAATTGAAACTCAGTAGCGGTTAATACAACATTGTGGCCTTCGCAGTGCACCTGACGGTTTTGCCGGTTCAAGGCAACACCGTTCAGTTCCAGCAGCGGCACCTGATGCTGCACCGGTTGTTGCGCCAGTTCGACCCGGCGTAAAATTGCGCGCACCCGGGCACTGAGTTCGCGCGGATTAAATGGCTTGGCCAGATAGTCGTCTGCGCCCAGCTCTAAACCCAAAATCCGGTCAATGTCATCGCCGCGAGCGGTCAGCATCAGCACCGGGCAATAACTGGTTTGCCGTAGTTGACGCAGCAGCGACAGGCCGTCGAGCCCCGGCAACATAATGTCGAGTAAAATCAGCTGATAAGCACCGCTTTGGGCTTTTTGCAGGCCTTTGATACCGTCGGCTGCATGGTCGAGGCTGAAACCGTCCAGTGTCAGATAGTCGGTGACCAGCTGGCTTAACTCAGCATCGTCGTCAATCAGCAGAATATTCGGATGTTGCATCTAAAACCCTCTTCGCTACAGCAATACATTCAAACCATAGTGGCCTTGTGTGCAGTGTAAGCAGCCGACATGGCCGGACAACTGTCTTTACCAAACCTTTACCGCAGCTTTGCGTTGCTTTGCAGCCCAGAGCTTATGCTTGCATCATACAAAACAGACCCCTGTTTGTAATGTCTGAACTAACGGAGAGTGCAAATGAAAGCTTTAAAAATCTTAGTTTTACCCGCTTTAATCAGCGCCGCATTAGTGCTGGCGCAACCAGCCTTTGCTGGTCATGGCCCACAAGGTGGTGACGGTGCCACCCGGATGTTAAAAGGTCTGGATTTGACTGATGCACAGCGCGAACAGATCCGCGCCCTGGTTGCTGCCAGCAAAGCAGAAAAACCAGATTTAGCGGCTATGCAGCAGCATCATGATGCGCTGCAGGCGCTGGTCAAAGCTGACCAGTTTGATGCTGCCGCCGCGCGTTTACTGCTGGAAAAACAGCAAAATACGATGCTCGAGCAGCAGTTGGAACGGCTGAAACTACAGCATGAAATCCGGGCGTTGTTAACTGATGAACAAAAAGCCAAGCTGGATGAGCGCATGGCAAAAATGCGTGAACGGATGGCGGAGCGGGCGGGTAAAGACGACTGAGGTTGTGGTCAGTGATGACGACTCTGCAGTACTTTAAACCGCGTGGGTAAAAAAAACCGGGCCGGCGCCCGGTTTTTCTCTGTTGGCGATTAACACAACAACAGGCTTATTCCATATCCAGCTCTTTCAGCTTACGCGTCAGTGTATTGCGGCCCCAGCCAAGGCGTTTGGCGGCATCTTGTTTATGGCCGTGAGTAAACTGTAACGCTTGCTTCAGCACAATCCGTTCAAACTCCGGGCCGGCTTCGGCCAGAATATCTTCGGCACCTGTTGCTAACTTATGGCTAACCCACTGCGCTAATAGATCCTGCCAGCTGTGCTGACCGTCGCCGCTGCTGACCACAGGTTTTGGCGCGCTGGTTAGCTCCGGCGGTAAATCGGACAACAGGATTTGTTTACCTGAGGCCATTACTGTCAACCATCGACAGGTATTTTCCAGCTGGCGCACATTGCCGGGCCAGTCGAGCTGCGACAAAAACTTTTCTGTTTCCAGTGCTAAATCTTTGGCTTCGACATTCATTTCGCGCGCCGCCTGCACCAGGAAATGCCGGGTTAGTTTCGGAATGTCCTGTTTGCGATCCCGCAGCGACGGAATATGAATACGGATCACGTTTAAGCGGTGGAATAAATCTTCGCGGAATTTGCCCTCAGCTACCAGTTGTTCCAGGTTTTGGTGCGTGGCCGCGATGATCCGCACATCAACACTGACTTCCTGATGGCCGCCGACCCGGTAAAACTGACCATCGGCCAGCACGCGCAGCAGCCGGGTCTGCACGTCGAGCGGCATGTCACCAATTTCATCTAAAAACAAAGTGCCGCCGTCGGCCTGTTCAAACCGGCCTTTGCGTAAAGTCGCCGCGCCGGTAAAAGCGCCTTTTTCATGGCCGAACAGTTCAGATTCAATCAGATCTTTTGGAATAGCCGCCATATTCAGTGCGATAAAAGGCGCTTCGGCCCGCGGGCTGTGTTTGTGCAGCGCATGCGCCACTAACTCTTTCCCGGTGCCGCTCTGGCCATTGATCAGCACACTGATGCTGGAACGCGACAGGCGGCCAATGGCGCGGAAGACTTCCTGCATGGCTGGCGCTTCGCCAATGATTTCCGGCACGTGCGAGGGTGCAGCACTACTGGCACGTGGTTTTTTCGCCTGCGCATGTTCCAGTGCCCGGCTAATCAGCGCGACTGCTTCGTTGACGTCAAAGGGTTTGGGCAGATATTCAAAAGCGCCGCGTTTGAAGGCATTGACGGCACTATCGAGATCCGAATGTGCCGTCATAATAATCACCGGCAGCTCCGGCGCCAGCGCCTGCAGTTTGCTCAGTAGCTGCATGCCGTCTGTTCCGGGCATACGGATATCCGAGACCACCACTGAGGGCTGGTCAAACTCGAGGCGCTGCAACATCAGGTCAGCAGAGGCGTAACTCTCGCAGACAATTCCGGCGCGCGACAGGGCTTTTTCCAATACCCAACGGATGGAATTGTCGTCGTCAATGATCCAGACATTCTGCGTCATGGGTTTGCTCCTTCTGCGCTAATCGGTAAGTACAATGTGAATTCGGTGCGGCCTGGCCAGCTATCGCAGTCGATCCAGCCGCCATGCTGGTGAATAAGCGTTTGCGAAATCGACAAGCCGAGGCCGGTACCACCTGGTTTGCCGCTGACCATCGGATAAAACAGTGTGTCTTTAATAGCCGGCGGAATGCCCGGGCCGTTATCAATAACCCGTACCACGGCGACCAGCTTATGCCGGCGGCCGTGAATGGTATGCTGATGTAAAATGCGACTTTGCAGGATGATCTGACCGCCGCTGCCCAGCACTTGCTGCGCGTTACGGACAATATTCAACAGTGCTTGCTCCAGCAGTTCCGGGTCCAGTGAAAAGTCGGGGATACTGGGGTCATAATCGCGGATAAACTGGATGCTGTGTGGATTATCCATCTGCCCCAGCTGACTGACCCGTTCGATGATCTGGTGCAGATTCGATACCACTTTATGCGGCGGTTTGTAAGGGCCAAGCAAGCGGTCGACCAGATTCCGCAACCGGTCGGCCTGAGCGATAATCAGCTGGGTGTACTCTTTTTGTTCTTCGTTTAGTGATTCTTCCAGCAGCTGCGCGGCGCCACGAAGACCGCCCAGTGGATTTTTTATTTCGTGCGCCAGACCACGGATCAGTTCCCGTGCCGCCAGATGCTGATGTTGTTGCAGGCTTTCCATGCTGATTTTGCGTTGCTGGTCGACCTGGCGCAGTTCCATCAATAAGGCCGGTTGTTCGGTTTCCAGCCAGGTTGCGGTCATATCCAGTAATAAATGCCTGCCGTCCGGCATCACGCAATGCACATCACTGATGCCAAAACCCTGTTTGGTATTCAGCGTGCTGACCAGCTGAGCGGCACTTAAGTCACTGTATTGAAACAAGCCGGGAAAATACTGCTGATGCAGACGTTTTTCACCGATGCCAAGCAAAGCGCAGCAGGCGGTATTAAAACAAGACACCTGGAGCTGGGTATCCAGCACCAGGATGGCGGTTGTCAGCTGCTCGGCCAGATTAATTCCGGGCAATTCAAGGGCGATATGTGCTTGGGTCACGGCCATTTCCTATTGCACCAACATAGTGCATTTTGGCGTCCAGTTTAGCTGATTTGCTTAGTGGACGGGCCGGTTTGCACTATTTTGGGGTAATTGCTGATGCTCGGTGCAGAAAAAACGTTGTTACAGGACTGGTAGCAATAACCTTGCCGTTTTGATCGCTGAGTTCCAGCATCAGTTGATGTTCGCCACGATCTATATTATGCAGGATAAAATTGGCATTACTGCTTGGCCCGGCGACGGCCTGTCCGTCGAGATAAAGCCTGACGCGCAGGCCCTGTGCGAATAAGGGTTTGACCTGCCCGGAAACGTACACAGTGCCGCTGTTCTCGCGCACAGTGCCTTCCTGCTCCGGTTTTAAGATGCTGACTTCAAATTTCGGTGTTTGATCGATACTGCGCTGGCTGATTTCGGTCGGGGTCACCGCTGGCATCCGGTTGCCTTCTTTGAGCTGCAACTGCGAAGCGCCCGGCACCGGATTATCAGAAAAAACTGGCACATTATTTTTGTCGACAGTGACAAAAACCGGTTTGTCGTCGTTTTTTTCCTGTGCCAGCACAGGAGCCAGCAGCAAGGCTGCCAATAACAGGGACCAACCAGCAAGTTTCATCACAGAGTCCAGCCAGATTAAAGGGGTGATGGATTAACTCTAACCGGCTTTTTTGCATTTGACCAGAATAAAAAGCCCGCAATAGCGGGCTTTAAATTTATCTGGTACACACTTTATAAATCAGTGTGTTAGCTTGGTTATTACACGCTGTAATACAGTTCGTATTCCAGTGGGTGCACAGCCATAGACACGCGTTTGGCTTCAGCACGTTTCAGTGCGATATACGCATCGATCATCGCGTCTGACATCACGCCGCCTTTGGTGAAGATACCGCGGTTGGCTTCCAGTGCGTCCAGTGCTTCGTCCAGAGAACCACACACTTGTGGGATCAGTGCTTCTTCTTCTGGTGGCAGGTCGTACAGGTCTTTATCCATTGCATCGCCCGGGTGGATCTTGTTCTGGATACCATCCAGACCGGCCATCAGTTGAGCAACGAATGCCAGGTACGGGTTTGCTGCCGGATCCGGGAAACGTACTTCGATACGACGTGCTTTTGCACTTGGTACCAGTGGAATACGCACAGAAGCAGAACGGTTACGGGCTGAATAAGCCAGCATCACCGGAGCTTCATAGTGTGGAACCAGACGCTTGTACGAGTTGGTTGACGGGTTAGTGAACGCGTTGATGGCTTTCGCGTGCTTGATGATACCGCCGATGTAGTACAGCGCGGTTTCAGACAGACCAGCATATTTGTCGCCGGCAAACAGGTTGACGCCGTCTTTGGCTAAAGACTGGTGGCAGTGCATACCTGAACCGTTGTCGCCAACGATTGGTTTTGGCATGAAAGTTACGGTTTTACCGTACATATGTGCCACGTTGTGTACAACATATTTCAGTTGCTGAATTTCGTCGGCTTTTTTCGTCAGCGTGTTAAAACGGGTAGCGATTTCGTTCTGACCGGCAGTCGCCACTTCGTGGTGGTGCGCTTCAACAACCTGACCCATCTCTTCCAGCACCATACACATAGCGCTACGGATGTCGTGGTGTTGATCTACTGGTGGTACCGGGAAATAACCGCCTTTTACGCCAGGACGGTGGGCTTTGTTGCCATCTTCATATTCAGCGTCTGAATTCCAGGCAGCTTCTGAAGAATCAACTTTGAAGAAAGAACCAGACATGTCGTTTTTGAAACGCACGTCGTCAAACATGAACCACTCTGGTTCAGGGCCAAACAGCACAGTGTCTGCGATGCCGGTAGATTTCAGGTATTCTTCAGCGCGTTTTGCGATCGAACGCGGGCAACGCTCGTAACCTTGCATAGTGCTTGGTTCGATCACGTCACAGCTGATCAGGATAGTGGTTTCTTCGAAGAACGGGTCCAGCAGCATAGTGCTGGCGTCTGGCATCAGGATCATGTCTGAATCGTTGATGCCTTTCCAGCCGGCAATCGAAGAGCCGTCGAACATTTTGCCGTTCTCGAAGAAATCTTCGTCGATTTGGCTGGCAGGAATAGTGACGTGCTGCTCTTTACCTTTGGTGTCAGTAAAACGTAAATCAACAAACTTCACGTCGTTTTCTTTCATAAAACTCAGAACGTTCGATGCAGACATGCATTCCTCCGGATTCAACTCAAACTAAGGTTCAGGTGCGGCTTGCCGCCGGGTTGCGCTCCTAATGCTAAAGCTATGCCATTATCATAAGTGCATGATTTTAATCGGTATAGCTGACAAGTTCTGCACGACACACTAAAAATATGCACTGTTATGGTGCGATAAGGCACCATGCTGGTGCATTTGTGCGGGTGTTGCCCCGCTTCTGTGCAGCGCCAGACGGCAGCGCTAACGATAGCAAGATTTCAGCCCAATGCTGCTGCTCTCTCAAAAATAAAGCTGATGAAGGATTTTGTCACAGCCAGCCACAGCTTTAAGTTTCTGTAGTGGGTACAAATATCCCGGCAATTCGACGGGCATGGCAAAAGAATTGCTTGAATGTGTGCTGGTTGTCGCAGGATTTTGTTTGGGTTGAAAACTGTATCGCTGAAAAAAACAGCAAGGGCGGACCAGATAAATTTCCCTGTCAGTCGTAAAGCAGGTAAAATACGCGCACCAATTTTTCGGGTACTTGCGGTGGGGCACTACAGGCGGGTACACATTTACACTTCACTAAGCGAGTACCAAATAAATGTCTTATGATATCAGCAAGTTGCGCAATATCGCCATCATTGCGCACGTTGACC
>Ga0247724_1000209_pt1 | contig 14832 bp, 20 predicted proteins | sample OKSTACKMC2E_FD_182776 | JGI IMG/M metagenome (GOLD analysis project Ga0247724, IMG submission 182776) | Subsurface sediment microbial communities from gas well in Oklahoma, United States - OK STACK MC-2-E | ecosystem: Environmental > Terrestrial > Deep subsurface > Rock core/Sediment | place... | reverse complement strand
TCATCAAATGGGTCGGGGATTGGGCTGCCATCGTCATACGTGGCTGTTTCGGTCTTGACCTCGATTGCTGGCTGGCGTGCAAGCACCTCTTGCTTGCTTGCCATCTTGGTGTCAATGCCAAAGCCCATCATGCCCAGGGCACGCCCCAAGGCCGATGTCGATGCGTTCATCTGCTCCGAGTCGCGTGTGTATGGCGTCGTGCCTGGGAACGGCTCCCAGCAAAAGGCGATGCACGGCAGTTGATCGTCTTTGTCGCGCCATACCGTGCAGCGAATCTCAATGTAAAGCTTGTTGCCTATCTCACGGAATACCGGCTGGGATTCTTGCACGCGCAGGTCTGGGTACTTTTGTAGCGCCATGCGTAGTCGAGTAGGCACATCGACGTAGTTGTCAAGGTTGAAGCTCATTTGTCCTCCACGAGTTTGATTAGGTTTATCCACTCGTAAGCAGGCATGCAGGCAATCCAATCTGCGACATCGGTTTTGCCTGGGCGTTTGAGAATGATGACGCCAGTAAATGCATCGGCGTTTTGTATTTGTCTGCGTAGCTGGTTGAAATACTCCTCAAAGCTGTGGGTCTTGCGGTCTTTGACCTCGATGATGATGCCTGGCAGGCCGTCAATGTCGCCTCGGTCATCCTGTCGCCCGGCTTGCACTCGATCAGCCTTGACTCCGAATGTGCGTAGCCATTTGACCACGGCACGCTCAGCTGCATGCCCTTTGCGTTTCTGTGGGCTCGTCATTTGTCGATCCACATGTCGCCAACGATGTGCAATGGGGCATCCACCAGATTGTCTTTTGCGTCAACCATGTGCAAACAATTCAGATAGCCGATTGCGTCAATGAGTGAATCCTCATGCAGTTTCTCGCGGTCAAGCGATGTCATCAGCCGGGCCAACTTGACTGCGACCATGAACATGATGGCCTCTTGCACCGTCAAGTTGTGCTTGAAATTGGTGAGCACGCCAAAGATGCGTCGCACCATCGTGTAGTCATCCCAAGGGTGTCCGTACTGTGCCATGCGATCACCATTTTTGGTGAGCTGCCATGCGACGTATGCCGCGTCGCCCGGGTCGGGTCTACTTCCTGCCATCGCTGCGTTCCTCCGAAGTAACGACAAGATAAATCAAGCCTGCTATGAAGTAACCACTAATTAGGCCCCAGACGAGCCAGTCACCTATCGATGCGGTCATACGTGCTCCAATTGGGCCATCCGTGGTTAGCTGCGATGTGCCATGCGACAATCAAGTTGGTGCGCGGCAGCATCAGGTCTGAGCAGTCGTTGACCAGGCCGAATGCCTGCAAATAGCCCTGGGGCCAGTACCGGCTGGGTTGGCACCAAAAGCTGTTGATTTGCATCAAGCCAAATGATTCGCCATTGTCGCCAATGGCGTCAGGTAAGCACATTGATTCGAGCTCCATGACCTGTAGCGCTGTTGGCAAGTCGCTGGGCGTGAACCCTGCCTCCAGTGCCAATGGTGCCCATTCGGCGCATCCTGGGCCTTCGTAGGGGGCAATGGTGCCATTCTGGGAGGTTGCCAGCGGTGCCTCGGTCGTGGGCGGAAGGTAGACGGTCGATGACACCGCTGGCGCCCAAGGGTCTAGTGGCTGCTCTGGGGTCAGCGCAAGTCCGACACCGCCGATGATCAGCGACGCGCACGCCACGATGGTGACGATGGGGTTCATGCGGCGCTCGGGTGTGTGGGTTCGCCTGGCAGGTGCTTTAGCTCTAATGGGTCGCTCCAGTCGGATTCGGGCGTATTGCGCATGCGCAGTTGGGCGCGCTTGATGCGGCCTGTGTCGTGCCTGAATACTACGAGATGGAATTCCTGCATCGTGTCCGAGCAGTACCCGGTGAGTATTTCGTAGGTGATTACCTGTGGTGTTGTCATGTTATGGGCCTCCAATCCCATGTATTCGACCTTAGCGACGTTTTCGGGGTTTGTGGGGGATTCTCAGCCGTTCAACCTTTTTGACCATGCCCATGGGGATAAGCAACACGTTGTCTACTTGCTCATCGTCGGCACAGCTCTGAATCAGGATCAGGTGCCTCGAGCGTTTGCGTTTGAGCCAGTATCCGACCGAATACACGACGCAGGGCTCATCCTTGATGTCATCCAGGTCGCGCCATTCGTTGTTGCCCAAGGTGTAGGCGTCATGCCAGGTGACGCGCACGAGGGGGTTTTGGTCTAGTCGAGCCATACGACGTATTCTGCCGCCACGCGGCCCTTGAACGGATCAATGAAATGTAGGCGTTGGCTGGGTTTGCCTGTCGCAGCCACGAATTCGCGTGCGTATTCATTGTGTGACTCTGGCGAGCCGGTCACAAAGATTCGATTGCCGTTGCCCATGGTCAGGCTCATTGGCGTGTGCCAGTGGCCCATGTAGCAGTCGGTGAACGGCTCGATGACGCCACCGGCCCAAGCGTTGACTTTACGCAAAATGCCGAATGCCGGTGTGTTGCCGCCAAAGCTCTTGATTTCGTCGCCATGCACGAGCAGGGCCGTGTAGCCGCCAATCTTGTAGATCTGATACCAGTCACTTGAGCTCTGCCAGTTATGCACCAAACCCTTGCATTTGTCGCGTGCAATCTCGTACGCGATGCGGTCGATGTTGTCGCCGCCAGGCATGTCGCCTTTGCGACCGAGCCTGCCGTGATTGCCGTACTCGCATACCACATGCACCTTCTCAAAATGCTGTGCCAATGTCGTAACCGATTGCGTGATGATCTGTGCGACCGTGAACAGCTGCTCGTATAAGTGTGCGTGCACCTCGTACACCTGCCCTGGGAAGATGCCCAAGCCCTCGACCATGTCGCCGCCGAGCAGCACCACGACCTCGCGCACCGGGTGATGCTTGCGTTGAATCTCGGTGATGTGAATCGTCTTGTCGATAAACTGCTCAATGCGTTGCGCGCACGTGGTCGGGCCGTAGCTCACCGTTTTCTTGCCGTACTGCCAATCCGTCAAATGCACCAGGGCAACCTCGGGCTTGCCTGTGCGTTTGTCTTTGGTCGGTGGCTTGATGCGTATCGGCTCAACCGCCAGCGCTGCATCTTTGGCGGCCTGGTGCACTGCCGCCACCAGTTCATCCTTGGCAAATTTGGCTTTGACCAGCTGCTGCTGTGTGCGCACCAGCGCCTGACGCAGTTGATCGACGGACTGAAGTTTGGCTACTTCGTCACGAAGCATGGCGCTCGCGGTACCTGTGCACGGTGTTTTGCGTGACTGCCGCCGGGGCTCCGTGTTTGTGGCATAGTTGCGCCAATGATCTGAGGCTGTAGCTGTAGTCCATCAGCACCTCGTGCCATTCGTCAGCGTTGGGTTGGGCTTTGACCCACTCAATCAACGTCGCTAACTTTTCCTTTTTGGGTTCCAATTCGTCGCGTAACGCCATTGCGATGATCCTCCAAGTGGTTGTCGATCTTGCGTTCCACCCTAGTAAGAATCTTGCGCACGTATGCGTGATCCTGCGTGTTTTCTTTGCGTGCTCGCTCAATCAGCCAGGCTGGTAGCCCGGCTGCGATGATGATGGCTGTGGCGCTAATTAGTGCTACGTAGATTTCCGTTGGCATGCGAGTCGATCCATTCTCTGACTGCTGCCGGTATTGATTCTGCCATGAAATACCTAATGTGCCATGGCTCGGATTGAATCTCCCAACTAAAGCCGTATTTGTCGCAGTTGTCGCGCATCCATTGCAGCCGCAATCCGTTGGCGTCAGCCACATCGACAGCCAGCCCCAAATTGTGAAAACTACGACCCGGCACCGCCATCGGCGCCAGCCCTGGCTTTAAGTAGTAGCGCTTCCCTTTGTAGGTGCGTACTGATTTGCTGTTTTGAATCGGGGCCGTGGTGTAACGCGCCAAGAATCCGCGCTCTTGAATCTCAAGGCTCCGATACGTGTCTGCAACGCTGGTCGGCTTCAGCGGTCTAATCCCATCGCGGTGCGCAGCCTTACGCATCGCCTCCCAAGCTTGAGCTGCGAGCGGATGCAGCCTGCCGTAAGGCCTGATTGGTGTCAGCAGGTAGTCGGGCAGCTTGCCCCACTCGATGTTGCGTAGGTCAGCTGGCATCCGTACCGGCTTGACTACGAGCTTCACTTGCGACCGTACCTATGGTCTTTCGTGTTTGCCCAGGCGTAAATCAGCGGTAGCACGGCTGCGAGCCCTGCTTTTAGCGCGCCTTCGACGTTGTAGTCGCTGGTGATAAGCACGGCGACGGATCCAGCGACGAATGCTTTGAGCCAGTCCTCGAGCATGTATTGCCATTTCATTCACTGGCCTCCGGGCTGACAAAATTGGTGCCGTTCCACAAATCGCCAATGCCTGCGTACTTGCCCCGAAAATTGGCGTGGTAGCTGGTTTGTACCCAATGGCCCGGCAAACCGCACGCCAACAAAAACGCTTGACCTGCTGGCTCGCTTTCTGGCAAATCACCGCCTGCACAATCGTCATTGCTAACTACGATTACCTGCGTAACAATGCTGTTGTTGTCTACGTGTGCAAAATGTGCCATTTTTAGACCTTAAACCTTACGTACACAATGCCTGAACCGCCTGCCCCTGATGTGCCAGCAAACGAACCGCCGCCCCCGCCGCCTGTGTTTACCGTGCCGCTGGTAGCAGCGCCGCTACCTGACGCACCAGCACCACCACCGCCTGAACCGCCTGCGCCACCTGTTGCTGACCCGTGACCGCCACCGCCACCAGCCAAGTATGTTGTGCCAGCAGACTGACCAAGCCAAGTAGAAATGTCTAAACCTGCACCACCAGCACCGCCTGTGGTGCTCGATGTTGTTGCACCAGCCGCCGACGAACCGCCGCCGCCGCCTGCGCCGTTGTTATTGTCTTGACCGCCGCCGCCATTATTGCCTTGACTAAGAACCGGCAGAGTTTGTGTTTCCCTGTTCGATCCGCCGCAACTTCCGCCAATAGACGAAAAATTACTAGCAGTGCCAAACTGCCCACACCCGCCACCTACTGCCGTTATTCCTGTTGTACCAACGCGGCTATCGCTACCACGCCTCGCTGTGCCGCTGAGAGATGTTGCCGCACCACCGCCAATAGTAATTGTTTGATTAGCGGTTAAATAAACCGTTCCGCTTACTACGCCGCCTGCGCCGCCGCCACCACCTGAACCAGACGTTTGACCACCGCACCCACCGCCCGCCGCACAATAAAAATCAAACAAACCATTTTTAGTAACAGTCAATGTGCCTGTGCTGCTGAACGTCAACAGCGTGTAGGCCTGACCGCCGACCGTAATGCTGCTGCTGGTGCCGCCTGTGGCAGTGCCATACGTGGCACCTGCTCCACTAAAAAAAGTGAAGGTTGACGCCGACAGTGCAACTAGCGTGCCGCCTCCATATTGCGCCAATGCAAGTGACCCGGCTGTGTTAATCGTGACGCCTGCACCAGCCGTGATTGTCGTGGTGCCTGCGCCTTTGTTTGCAATGAAAATTGTGTCGCCGGTCGAGAATATCGAGTCGTCAACGGTGATTGTCGTTGCGCCTGCGTTGTTCATAATGACGCGCTTGCCTGCGTCACCGACCACGAGCGTGTAGCTGGCGGTCTGATCGTTGATCGGCAGGTTGGTGATGTCGTTGAGCTGTGCAGCCGTGAGCACAGCGCCAGATACGAACGGGAATGGAGTCGTCATAGCTACCTCATCCTAATACGTTCGTGGAGTCCATTTGACCGTAGGTGGCATCGTCAAGAATCAGCTCGTAAACGATGGTGGTCGGGCTGGTGTAGAACGTGATGCGATGCCCGGCATCGACCGTGATGCTGCCGCTGATGCCCTCGATGGCGAGCTCGGTGGCAATTTGTGAGCCGAGCCCTGGGATGTCTTTTTCAATGCTGATCGTGTCGCCTATGTCGATGGTTGCCACGCTGTCGCGCTGCAGGCTCGTCAGGCGGCTGAACGTGGTGCTCAGGGCTGTGTAGCGCGGCTCGGGCTCAGGCTCGAGCAGGTAGGCCGCTAAGGCGTCAATCTGGCCTTGCACATGCAGCAGACTGTTCGTGATCGACTGTGACTGCGTGAAGTATTTGGCGATGCTGCCTGCGTCGCTGTCGGTGGCTTCCTTGCCATCCAAACCTTTCACGTAGGCGCGATTCACCACGTTGTCGGCATCAAATTCGACCTGCAGCGATTCGTAGTTGGCTCCAGTGCCATCATCTTTGAAACTGATGACCGGGGCGCTGAGCGTGTTGCCGATACGCGGCTGGAACACGAGCTCGCCATCAGCTGCGATGAACAGGCGGCCCTGTTCAGCCTGGTTGATTTGCTGCAGGTAGCTGAGCGTGTTGGTGCCCTGCTCGACGGTGTATGCCGAATCGTGCCCGAGATCGACCGTGCCTGTATCGATGTCGGTTGTCCCGGTGTAATCCACCTCGGGCAATGCGAGCACGCTGGTGATGCGTTGACCTGACGTTTGTGCCGTGACGTTGTATTCATCGAGCTGTGTTTGTGCGAGTTTGTAGAACTCGTCGGCGCATTGCACGTTGACGGTGTTGGGGCCAGCCAGGGCGAAGTCGTATGAGTAGCCAGTCACATAGCCGGTAAAAAGATTTGTGGTGTCGCGTAGCAGTCTGACCTGCCGCATCGGTGCAAGCCCTGGCTGATTGTTGGCTGGGTCGTAGTAGGGGCTGCTCGAGTCGTAGGGGCCGAGGATGCCGGTCTGATCAAGCATGGTGAAGCTCATGGTGCCTGCACCGAATTGGTCGTCAATCTTTTCGCGACCACGTTTGTAGTCGATGCTGGTCACGTATTCGGTGATGTCGGCGAACTGTGTCGTACCGTCAAGCACATAGGTGGTGTTATTCAATAGGCCTTTGGTTGCGTCATTAAGCACGAATGCGTCAACTTGGAACCCTGTGTCGAGCTCCAGCGTGTAGGTGCCTGATTGGACTACCTGCTCGGGCATTACGCCACCGACACCTGAATCGGGCCGCTGCGACGGTTGTATTGCTTCAGCGCGTTGACGATGATGTCACCGAGGCGTGCGTCGGCGACGGTCGAGTTGATGTTGATCGTGACTGAGCCCATTTGGTTGGCGCGGTTGAGCGGAATAACAGCCTCTGGGCCTGCCTCACCTATCATCGCTAAGGTCGGCCCGGTCACGATGCCGCCCTCTGCCAGCATCGGGATTTGCGGCACGCTGAACCCTTTGCCACCGAGCCCTGGTACCCAGTCGGGCACCTTAAATGACAATTTGCCTACGGTGCTGTTCCACAGTCGTGCGATGCCGTTGAAAATGCTCTTGTAGAAATTCAGCACCGTGTTGAGGTAGCCCTTGATGAAGTCAACGGAGCCCTCGATGGCGGTCTTGATGAACTTGAACATTGCGTCAATGGCGTTGCGAAACGTCTCGGATTTCTTGTAGGCGATGACCAGTGCGGCGACCAGGGCTGCAATGGCGATCACGACTACGCCGATTGGGTTGGCTGCCATGACGAAGTTGAGCGCGGCCTGGGCGACCTTGACGACTACGAGCGTCGCTTGATACACCTTCATTGCCGCGTTGATCGCCAGGATCGCACCGGCGAGGCCACCGACCACGCCCATCAGAATCAGCACTATGTCGGTGTTTTCCTGCATCCACGTCGCCACAGGTATCAGCTTCTCGACCAGCGCGGTCAGCACCGGCAGGAACGCGGCACCAATCGATTCCTGTGCCTCACCGAATTGAATCTGCAAGTTTTTCATCTTTCCTGCCTGCGTTTCGGCAGCCTGACTCGCAGCGCCAGTGTGAATCTCCAGCGCCTGCATCACCTCATCGAATTCGGCGCCACCTTTGACCATCTGCCTGACGTATGGGTCGAGAGCGCCGAGCGCCCTCATGTTGCCGTTGGCAGCCTGTGCCATTGCGTCGGTGACGGTTGCCAGGTCGTTGCCTGTGGAGATTGCGATGTCCTGGGCTTTGACGAGCAGCTCTTGGGCGTAGTTGGCTTCACCGACCGCATTGACCAGCGTTGCCATAGCCGGGCGTAGCTCATCGTCGGTCGTAGCGGTCAACCTTGACTGTGCGCTAATGAATTCTTCGGTCTTGGCAATCTGCTCATCGGTCGCCATACCGGCGCGACGCATCACGCCTGCCAAGTGATCTTGTGCGGCTGCATCCTCCATCGCAGCCTTGGCAGACACACCGATAATGCCAGCGAGAGCGCCGATGGCAGCGGTCGCTGGTACGGCGGCCTTGGTCAGTGCGAACTTGGCTTTGGCGCCAGCGCCCTCGAGCGACTTGAACTCGGCGATAGCCGACTTGATGCCTTTGCTATCAAACTCGGAGACGATGGGTATTGATACAGCCATTAGGACATCCTACGAATCTTTGCTAGAGCCGGTCACGAGATTGCGGTTCACTTCGTTCATAACGCGCTCGCACAGTCGCAGCATCTCGTCATCGACCTGCGATTTGTTTTTCTCGTAGCTGGGCCACATGACACGCGATGCGCTGCCCCAACGATTAGCCAGGGCACGACCGAGAGCGTTGCTCGATTTACGGCCTGCGATGTCATAAGTCTGATTGGCAATACCCGACCACACCAACCGAAACGTGCCCACATTGACGGTGTTGCCCCTGAACTCTTTGACACGCCGCGTACTGATCTTGGCGACCAGCAGCTTCTGTGCGACGCTCTGCTTCCATCCGCCCTCGCCAATAATCTCGTGACCCGATTTGGTTTTCCATTTGCGATTCAAACCCGAAAGCGGTGCATCGCTAGGTATGACCGATTTAGCGTCATCAATCACCGACTTGACAATTTGCTTGTAATCCTTGGTGATTTCACGACGCAACGACTTGTCAATCTTGTTGAGCTCCTTGAGGGCATTTTTAATGCCGTACACCTCGAGCTGCGTGTCAACGGCCATGTCGGTTTGCTTTCTCTGACAGAAACTGCACGGTGCGTAAATCCTCCAACTCGAACGGTACGTCTGGCGGCCAGTATCCGGTGGCGAGCAGCAGGTCTGCTAGCTGGCGCCGGTAACTGCCGCTTCCGTAGGGTTTACCTGTATCGGCTGCACCTCGATCAGCTCATCCAACGCATCCTCGAACTCCGGCCAACTGCGATTCTCTTTGCCCAGCTTGGTCAGCTTGTACCAAAACAGCCAGCCGTAATCATCCAGGCGTTCGCGTGTCACGAGGTTTTTGCTGCTCGTGCCGTGCGCAGTCTCCCACGCACACACGGTGCCAAGATTCGTCGTAACAGTTTCTGTCACGATTTGCCCCGATGGCTGTGCATACGCCATCGTGATCTTTAGTTTCATGGCGTCGTGTCTTCGACGAGCGTGCCACCTACCAGGCTGATTTCGCATTCCTGTAGCTCACCAACGGAGGCATTCACGACATCCACGCTTTCCAAGAACCCCCCGGTCACCTGATACTCCACGTTGTCCGAGCTGATAGCGCCGGTGCTGCGACGTGCAGCCACGTAGCAGCGCGTGCCCACCAGGGCGGCGATTGCGTTGAGCATCGTGTTATTGACCAGCAGGGTTGCGGTGACTTCCACGTTGGTCAATCCGCCGACCATCTGGCGGCCTGTGTCGCCCATTGATGACTGGTCAAGCGCCTCGCGGCTCTTTACGACGCTGACGCTGATCACCTGGTCGGTGTACGCGGTGCCCGGCGACGATGCGCCAATTGCGAAATACGCTGGGCCGAGAATCGTGGTTGCAACTGCCATGTGACGTGACTCCTTGAAGTGGAGGCTCGCTGCAAGCCAATCCGCAGTCTAGTAGCCCTAGGGGCTTACTTTGGTGCGTATGGTGAGCTCGTAGGCGCTGTAATCCATGCCGCCATAACTGACCGTGGTTGGTCGTGCCGCGGTCAACCCAATCTTGGCTTCACGCACCAGGTCGGCTGTGTCAAGCAGCGTGTCCATAGTGCGGTTGTCTCCGATGCCCGGCGCAATAATCACCACACGAAATTCCATGTCTGCGTTGACGTTGGTATTCAACGAAATCGTCGGAGCCTCAACCAATGCGCATGGTGGGTTCAGTGTACGTGGATCATCAAACACTTTCAGCCCTGTGATGGCCTGCAATGTGCTTACGAGCTGGTCGTAGCCGGTCTTGAACAGCTGGTCAGGCATCAGGCGACCTGCGGTTTATTCACACCGAGCAGGCGCATGATTTGACCAAAGTTGCCTGCCACCGGGCCACCGACAGCCAGCGGATCGAACGACGCCAAGCCCTCGACGCTGCCCTTTTCGCGGTACAGCACCGCTGCGTACATCGTCGTGCCTAGCTTGACATCGAGCCCCGGCACGGTGCTCGGCGAATCCCAGTAGCCCGATTCTTGACGCCTACGGAATGCGAATGCGTTGGCTGCACCGACCGCCATGGTGGCAATGTCGTAGTCGGCGCTCGGGCTCGTAAAGGTGTAGCCCAGATAATCCTCGAGGTCGCCTTGCACGATCCACGTGCACGTAACCGAATAGGTGAGGCTGCCTGACGCAGCTGCACGTTCCTGGTCGTCTGCCGTGAGCGCAAACTGGATTTGATTCGGGATGATGCGCGCCGTGTCGTAGGTGTAGTCACCTTGCTCGGTCACGCCAGTGAAGTAATACTCGGGCAGCGCCCTAATGACATGCGTGCCATTGAAACCCGACAGGCCGCTAATCGTAATCGACTGCCCAACCTCAAATTCGGGTTGCTGCAAAACCTGCACTGTGGCGACGTTATCCACCACTTGGGAGTGGGTGATGGTGTACGTCGCCACAGTGTTAGTCGCTTGGAGGAGGCGAACTAATTGTTAGGCGTAGGTGAAGCGACGGAACTTGGTGCCATCAAGCATGAGCGTGGCGAAGTAGCCACGGAAGCTGATTTGGCGGGCCAAGATGTCCGGCTTCTCAACGCTGACCGCGCCCTTTTGCTGTTCAAAGATTTCGAATCCAGCAAACGGACCGGCGGCGCAACCGACGATCGCGGTCTTGGCGGTGAAGTTTTTGTCAACCACCATGCTCAAACCGAGCGGGTTGCCGTTCCAGCTGCCGGCGTTTTGCGTGCCAGCGGCATTGAACGGTGCAACGGTCGGGAACAGGGGGCGGTTGGAACCATCGACAAGTCCACCGAGCTTGGCCCACATTTCTGGGTCAACGAACAGGTGCGTTGGCAGCACGTTCGTCGAGCCAGCGATGTTTTGGGCTGCAACGTAGATCTCATTAAGGATGGACGCGGCAGTGCCGGCCCAGGTGCCTTGGTCGGTTGCGTTGCTGCGCAGCTGGTCTGCCGCGTAGTTGTCGGTCTGATCGGCGTACTGGTTGGCAAGGTCTTGCAGCACGATGTTGACGAATGCCGGGTCACTCCAGTCGCCCAGCTGTTCCGCAACGCGCACCGTGCCACCGAACGTCAGCTTGGTGACGGTGTTGGAGCTGATGACCATGGTGGTCGAGCTCAATCCGTCGAGCTGGTTGGTTTGCTGTGCCACCGACGTGTGCGTGGTGATTTCGGGGCGAATGAACGTCGCGCCGAATGCCGGCATTGCACGTGCACCAATTGCAGACACGACTGGTCGCAGGTAGTTGATGTTGTCGTACACAGGTCCGACAATCGGCACTGGCAGCAGGCCTGGTGCGTCGCTAGTGAGTTCGTCACCGGCAGCGGCTTGCACCGGGTTGTAATACGCCTGGTGATCGGTGATGAGTTGGTTGACGTTGCGGAACGAGTCGCCACCTTTGATGAACGCGCTGATGTATTCGGCAGCTGAGGGCAGGCGGCCTGGGACGCGGCGCGGTTCTGCAAACACGAGCGCCGATGTCGGACTGGCGGCTGGTGTGTCTGCGACGTTTGCGGCGCTGGCGATTTTGTCGGTCATTGGTTGTAGCTCCTCTGTCGGTTTGGATTCGGTCGCTGCAACCTCTGTAATCGTAGCACCGCGAAATGCCGGTGCGGTGACTAGCGATAACTCTACCCAGTCACCCTTTGAAATGACCATGACGCCCTCATCGTCGTAACTGAAATTGACTGGGTTGACGCCGACCGATACGGCATCGACCGCCCCATCCTTGATCAGCTCGAGCATGTCGTTGCCCTCGGATGTTGCGCTGATTCGGGCCGTAAACAGCATGCCTTTTTCGGAGTCGACGCGCCCGGTAACGACACCGACTGGTGCCTTGTCATCGTGGTACTTCAACAGCTTTGGTTTTTTGCCGTTGGTGGGCAGGCTGCCGCGTTCAAATTTCACGCGCGTGCCATCGCTAACGGTGGCCTCGACGTCCCAGGGCACTGCCACGCCCGAGATGGTGCGTGGCGCGTCGCCTTCCTCGGCAATGATGAACGTATCGGTGGCGGTCAACTTGATCATGTGTTTCCTTCCTGAGAGGGTAGCGCCGGGGAGGGTGCAGCGTTACCCGCCCCCGGCACCTCGTTTGCTTCCTCCAAGTAATACTCGACGTCAAGATAAATGTAACGACCGCGTGGTGTCACGTTGTTCATGCTGAGCGTCTGCTCAATGCAATCGATGTACGGTTTGGCTCCGAACAGGTACAGGTCTTGCCGCGCCTGGAGTGCGTTTTGGTACGTCATGCCCGATCCTGTTGGTGCTCCAACAAGGTATGGCGGAATGTTGGCGATGCGCGCCATCTCAAGCGCCTGGTAGGTGCGGGCCTCGGTCAATTGCAGCTTGCTCGGATCCATGTACGACTCTTTCCAGTCGACGTACTGGTTAAGCGCAGCAATTGCGTTGTTGTTGCGCGCGGCAGCAAACCCTGCAGCAAGCTCGCTAAGTTCCTCGGCGCTTAAAGGCTCGCCCTCGGTCTGTTTGAGCACGCCTGCTGGTGTCTGGTTGCGCGCAAAACGCTCGGCGCTGGTGTCGAGGTTAATGTTGGTGCGAATTGCCCTGGCACCCATCGTGAGTAGGCCTTGAATCGGGCTGATGAATTGCACCACATCCTCGGTGTTGACCTTGAGGCCTTGAAATACAACTTGTTTGCTCGGGCCGTACCAGAGCGGGCCTGCTTGGTCAAGTGTCTGCACGTCGTTGGCGGGCACCCAGGTGAATGTGGCTGGGAATCCGTTGCCGAATCGGCTGGTGATAATCCAGAATGCGCGACCGTAAAAAATGAGGTCGTCAGCAGTCCAGCTCAGTATGAAATTGCGGGTCACTGCCGGGTCGGGTTGCATGAACCACGTGTCATCAGGCAAATCAATGTCTTCGTACGAATCGTTGACGTACTGTTTGGAGTATTGGCGGATTGGTAGGCAGCCAATCATGCCGCAGATCAGGTCGCGTGCGCGGCTGATGGTTGGGATTTGTATGGCTTGTTGGCGGTTGAAGTCGGCTGTGTAGTTGATGAAGTTGCCGACGAGCGGGTTGCCGCCTGCCGCAGCTCCGACGCTGGCTTTGCCGTTGGTCAAGGTGCCGCGTTTTAAACTGAATAGTGATGCCATGGCTGGTCAGTCTAGGCGCTCGATGCAATGACAGGTCGGTTGACAATTGGTCGCGGTCGAGCAGACAATCCGACAGCCCACACCAAGCATCGCGCCAACTCGATTGGCCCGGCTGATTTTGTAGAGCTTAACGCGATGCTGCCAGGCGTCTTGACAGCGACAGCGCGACCGACATGCTCGGCAAGCATCGTCTCGCCGGTGTGATTGACGCGGCCTTCGTTGATGAGTTGACGCACCATCGATGTGTAGCGCGTGATTTCTTGGTAGCCGACGATGACGCGACGCCTGGCTAGATCAGTCGGGCAGTTGGTGTCGAGTGTCGGAGTGATTGCAACAGTCAGATTTGGGTTGTCGCGCATCTGAATCCTGATGTGTTCCCACACCTGGGTAATCGTCTCGCACATGAACGCGACAGTCGCAGTCAGCATCCCAGCAGAGTTCGCGTTGCAACGCACCGCCACGTAGCGCCCATCCTCCATCGCCACCTCGACCGCGAGCACGCCACCGGGCATCGGTGGCTTGTCGGTTGCGTGTGATTCCCATTTGCCTGGCGGCAGCCAAGAGATTTCGGACTGTACCCATAGGTTCACGCTAGATCGCAGGAAGCCTGCACGATTCGGAGACTTCGACTCTTGCTGAATCGTACGTATGTCAAGCGTGTGCCCGAGTGCCGGGTTGGCGTACTCCCACGCGGCCTCGCTCATCGGCTCGATGTCTGGCGGCGGCGAGTATTCAGCCAAGTAAATGCCAGTGCTCTTATTCTCATCAATTGCACGCAAGCCTTGCTCACGCCAACGCAGCATCGCTACCGATTCCTCGGTGCCTGCCGTTGACCACATCGAGCACAGCGGATTGGGTCGCGCACGCTGGGTCGGCAGCAGGCCGATGTCAAGCGTCTCCGAATCGATGCCGAATACTTCGTCAGCCAAGATTAGGTCAACGCTCATGCCGTGACCGGCGCTCGGGCGTGCAGCTTTAACGTGCCATGCGCTGTCGCCAATCTTGATGCTGTTACGACCGTAAGCCCACACCGCTTTGACATCAAACTTCGCCTCAAGTATCGGCGCAAGGTCTTGGAACAGTGCAGTCGCCAGATCGAGCCGGTGCGCAGTGGTCAGAATTGTTTGCGGCCCTGCGTGCCTCGAGTAATCGGTCAGCCACCATCCGAGCAGCGCCTTGAGCGCAACCGTTTTGCCGTTTTGTCGGGCGACACTGACGAGAGACAGGGGGTTGCACCATCGACCTTCGGCGTTGACGCTGAGCTGACCGTTGAGCACGTGCACCTGCCAGGGCATGAGCTCCACTCCGAGGACACGCTTAGCCCATTGGGCCACTTCGGGCCCATGTGATCCAGCGGCATCCGACACGATCGTTTCAATGCGCGGCAAGTCATGACCTTTTCCTTTTCGCTCTGGGCTTTTCCTTTTGGATAAAGAAAGAGA
>Ga0247724_1000208_pt1 | contig 14867 bp, 23 predicted proteins | sample OKSTACKMC2E_FD_182776 | JGI IMG/M metagenome (GOLD analysis project Ga0247724, IMG submission 182776) | Subsurface sediment microbial communities from gas well in Oklahoma, United States - OK STACK MC-2-E | ecosystem: Environmental > Terrestrial > Deep subsurface > Rock core/Sediment | place... | reverse complement strand
GTTGTTTGTGTCCAATACATATTTAGGTTATTTGGTTTGTTTTATAAGATAATTTAATATTTGTTCATCAGTTGGTGTTTTATATCTATTAATTCTATAAATTTCTTCAGCCATAATGTTACCTTCATTAATAGAAATATCTTGGATTTGTTCTATTTTTTCTCTAATGTTACTTATTACATTATCATATTCATAACATCCATCGTAATGTCCCATATATGTTTATATTTTGTTATATTTTTTACTGTTGTTAATCCTTTTAGTCCATTTTAAATTTTCTGGTTGGGTAGCTTCATATGGGGAAAGTCCTTCTTTAAAGCATTGTGATCTAGGTTTAACATGGTCTAGTGTAGGATAATTTTTGTCACTATAATGGAGTTTAAGATTATCTTTTATATATTCTCCATCTATATAGTCGTAGCCATCCCATGTTTCAAGCATTTGATTTCGAATCTTTCTAGTCAACCAATCGCATCTTTTCCAATATTGTTTCCAATCAAAATTTTCTATAACATTACAGTTTTTCTTTCGGGTTTCCAAACCTTTTTTCCAAGCTTTTTCATTATCTCTAAATTTTCGCATATGTTCAGCCCGTTGAGCTCTTTCTTCCCCCATATTTTCTTTTACCCATTCACCTTGGCATTTGTTATTGCAAAATACATTTTGATTATTCTTGTTATATCCATTAGGGTAAACTCTAACATCACTATTACATTGTCCACATTTTCTAAAAGTATATTTACTTTTATTTTTTTCTAGTTTACAATCTCGAGTACAATATATTTTGTAGGGGCTACTTGAAATAAATTCTACATTACAATTTTCACAAATTCTTTTATACTTATTCATAATATTGTTTTATTATAAATATGTAAAAAAATACTTTTTATTAAGTATTATATGCTAAACTCCACGAGCTTGGTCGAAGGCTATGATATGGTCACGCCCTGTCATGTTATATCCTTTTTCAGCACACATTTCAAATACAATAGGGTACATTTTGATAAGTTCTTCTCTTGTATCTCCAGCGGGCATAATATAAGTTTTATCTTTTGGAATGTTCATCTTTATTCTAAAATCTTCAATTTCTTGCAGGTTTTCCTCTGTGCCATCCCAAACAGGTTTATAATGATAATCTTTATGGTATTCAATCATTTCAGCTATTGCCTCATAATTTAGACGGAACTTATTATGTTGTTTAACCATTTTCTCATCCGTAATCGTACCTTGAGGCGTAGCAACGCCCACAATGGGAACGCTATTGCTAAACTTAGGGCTAAGAGAGATAAGACCTATAGGATAATCAGTCTTAATAAAATGAGAACCTTCAGTTTCAATAGTGATAAGAATATCTCTTTCATGTGCAAAGTGTGTTAGTTCATTTACAAGTGCAGGATGCATTGTAGGTGAACCACCTGTCAACATCATTTCTTTAACATGAGGATTTTCATCGTATATTTTGATGATGTCATTAAAGGTAAAAGTGCCTTTTTCTGGGTGAATACTTGTGTACCAAGAGTCACACCATCCACCTTCACCGAACCAACATCTGTGCGTGCAACCCGTGGTTCTTACAGCTATTGTTGGTCTACCAAAGCGACTACCTTCAGACTGTACACACCTGTAAACTTCAACAATGGGTAATACTTTATTGTAATCCTCTATTCTATTCTTCATAAATTGAGCTGTTATTATCGTTTTCGAAACATTCTACTTTAATGCATTTGCATCTACCTGCATCTGTTTTAGAGAGCACTTCATTAAATTTATCGTATACAAGTTTTGCACATGATTCTGCTCCCATTTTTTCTAAAAAATGTACTTTAGCTAAACCCGATACTTGGAGCATTTCAAACATGTCTCTGTAAGGGTCATCTGCCTGGATAAGAGTTGTGTGGTCCCACATTTCATTCATCCAATCTTTTAAGCCATTTCCATGTGGGGGAGTTTTGAACCCACCATAATCAACAATCCAGTTCATGTCATCTAGTTGATTTTCAATATCGGGTTCGTTAGATGCAAACCATACTTTAAATTTTAAAGCATAACCGTGTAAAAGTTGACAATGGGAATGTTGAGCTTTCCACTGTCTTATTGCTACTGAGTAGTTTTCAAATAGTTTGGTTGAAATATATCTTGCCATATTAATTTTTGTTAATTTTAAATAGTTCTAATCCTTCTATATTCGTGTCAATAAATGATACTAATTCTTCTTTTGATCCTTCAAAGTTTTCTAATATATCTTTAAAATTTTCTAAAGTAGCTCTAGTATAATATTTAGCTTGATTTAACTCTCTTTCATCCCTAAATCCAGTATCTCCAAATACTTTTACAAGAAAAAAATTAGCAAGCGAATGAGGATGGATATCTTTAATATTTTTCATATTTTATTTTAAAAATTCAGGTTTTTTATAGTATTCCCACACTTCATCCAATTGTGAAGGATCTTTACACCACATTATCCAATTATCATTTTCAATTTCTTCTTCTAATACGTCAATATAAAAAGTTTTTGGTGTAAAAGGAAATCCTTTTATCTCTAAGGATGATCTAATCATATTGGTATTGTTTAATGCATCTTCTCGTGTTAAATAAAGAGGTCCACTCCATGTTACCCCATTAGGACATCTTTTAATCAAAGCCCTTACATAAGTAATTTTTCCGTCTTCATCTTTAAATAACCCAGATTCGCGTTTGTTTTGATATGTAAGATCATCACCATAATCTAACAAATTCCATTCTTCATCTTTGCCTGTGATAGGACTAAGTACTTGGTGGGTTGCTAACTTTTGAAATATATCTGCGACAATAGAGGCAGACATTCCGGAGTGTCCTTGTTTAGTAAAGACTTCCATTAATTCTAAAACAGCTTTACCTGTTGCTCCCCCATAAAAATCACCTTCTTCACTTAAAAGTCCTGTTATTTCTAATTCTACTTTTGCGTGGTCTACTAATCCCATTTTATTTTTTGTTTAAATTATTAGGAATACCCATTAAAATATATTATTTTCCGTTTTCTTCCAAAACTTTTTCTACATGAGCTTTAACCATTTCCCAGGAAACTACACCTGTTTCATCTTCATATATTACAGGATCTTTTCTTCCCAACTTGATAAACGCTTCTACTCTTTCTACACTTGAAGCAGATTTGTAATCTGAATTACCTGAAGGGTATGGTTTGTAAGATGTGTTGGTTCTTTTATATACTTCGTCAAATTCTAAGCCTAATTCTTCACACAACACTTCTCCATCTTGTAAAATAGTGAATTTGTCCCCATAAAGATAAGGTGTGAAGTACCCAACCATTTCTGCATCCCAGTTTCCTAAACGAAATGCTTGATCGTCTGCATCTCTAAATTCTTGTCTACAATCAGGATAAACTCCAAAATCTCCAGCGTGAATACCTAACGCGATGTCACAATTTTCCCCAGTTCTATTTGCTACCGAAAGTGCGACTGCCTGTACGATTGAAGCAAAGATTTTGTTACGATTTGGGACTACGGTTTGACGTTGATTTTCTTCAGCATAGTGTCCTTCAGGTACTTCATCACCTCCAGTTACTAAAGCAGAGTCTAGGAGATCAACTAGACCATCAAGTTTAATAACGCGATAATTAATATCATATTTATAACATAAATAATCTACCAACGATTGAGCACGTTCAAGCTCTACTCGATGTTTTTGTCCATAATCAAAAGAGATGGCAGTAACACTTTTGTACTCTGAAAGGCATCTGAGTAGGAGTGTGCTGGAGTCTAGGCCTCCACTTAAAGATAAAACTACATGGTCTTTTTGTTTGTTCATATTTTTAATTTAAAAACTTTGTTCCGGTATTTGTAGGTTATGGAACTTCAAACCTTTACTATAATATACGAATTTTATTACCTTTTTCCAAGTTATCTTGCCACCAAAGTGGTTGAAGATTTGTATAGTGGCACGCTTTTTTTACTTCATCCTCTATAGTTAGATCAAATGAAGACAAGGGAATGATGTGATCTACATGCCATCCCTTTAAACCGTAATTTTCCCATGTCATTCCTTCGGTAAATTGGATTTCAATATGGGATATAAAAGTTTCTCGATCACATCCTATAAGTTCAAGAGTATTAGTGGATAAATTTCTTTTATTAATTAAATCGGATAATCTTCCAGATAAATTCCCCTTGATTTTAAAAAACATATCTTCTCTTCTACGATTGTATCTATATTCTCTTTCGTATTTTCTCCACCAATCTAAATTTTCAGCTACATATTTTTTTCTATATTGTTTAGCTTTATCTGTCTTGTCTCGTTCAGCTCTAAGGTTAGTTTTAGATTGGAATTGTTTATCGTACTCAGTGTCGCATTCTCTACATTGGGCTTTTAAACCCACATATCCTGCTTTTTGGGGGCCAAATGAACTAAATGGTTTAATAGCAGAACATTTTGTGCAACGTTTTTTTTCTTGTTGAGCAAGTTCTTCTTTTTCTAAAATTTTAGGATTTTTTCTTCTCCTATATTCTTTAAAATATTCTTTTGAAGGCATAGTTATGTATTTATATGTTGGTTATACATATTATATCCTCCAGTTAAAGCTACAACATTTTTATATTTCTCTACTCAGTGAAATCACTACATGCTTCATTTAGAAATAGTTTTTTTAGGTTTACGTTTATAAGGAGAATTAACAGAGGCAATCCAACCTTGCAATGTTTCTATTTTTTGTTTGTTACTAGTTTTACTCATATTTTAGATTTTATTTGCGATTTTGTTTATTGTTTCAATATCTTCATTTGATAACTGGTAGTAGCCATCCCAAAGTTTGGTTAAATCTTTTCGTAAGTGTTCTTCCCCAAATGATTCTTCAGAACCTCTAACAGTTCTTCGAATGTTTGAATTTTTATGGTTTGATAAAAAACCATCTTCATATAACCATTCAGCCATTTGTTCCTTGTCGTATCTACTCATTTCATCGTAGATATCCCCTAAATCTACATCAATACTAATAATGCTCATAACTTTTCAATTTAATATAAATATAATTAATTCTTTACTGTTTATCAAACATTTTTAAAAAGGGAGATCATCTTCTTCTTCCATCTGATTTGAAGAGGGGCTTCTAAAGTAAAAATCTAAAAAATCTTTTGGGTAAAGATAAACAGTACCTGTAAATTTTGGGTTTGAGACTTGTCTAGTTTGAGTCTTAATTCCTTGTTTTCTTGCTTCTGCGGCTACTTCTAAACCTAGTTCTTCCCCAGCTGCTTTTTTTAAATAGTCGTATAAACTTAAGTAATTCATAACTGATTTATTTTTTTAAATTGTTCTACATTATGTTTTATAGTATGTAATTGAACATCTGTCAATTGTCTATCTTGGGTAAAATTCATATTTACTTTTGGTTTTGTTGAGATCCCCAAATCCCCATATTTTGTGTATTCTATTCCAGCCATAATAGGATTTGAAGTATCTATTGATTCAATGCATTCAATATTTTTATACATTCCAAACTCTGCGGGCCAAGCAGTTCCTAAAAGGTGTACTCTATCAAATGATTTTAATATTCCCATTTTATAAAGAGAATTTACAACCATATATCTTCCTATTGCTTTACCCAAATCTTTATTAGGATGAGGACATATTTCATTGTAGTAAGAAGCCCCATATGAGAAAGCAATCTTTTTATATCCTAACTTTAAATATGAATTCACACATTTTTCGGCTTCACGAATGTTTTTGGCTTGTACTACTGCCACTTTTACTACTCCCTCAGGTAGTTCAATTTGTGACCAAAATTGAGCATTTTCTATGGACTTTTCCATGTCCTCCCAAACATCTGGTACTATGAATTCCTCAGGTTTAATTTCATTTACCCAATGGATCAAACGTTCTGAGTTGTATGCTTCTCCAAGTTCATGAAGTGAGTTGTCCATTACAATATAACGGCCCATTTCCTTTGATTCGTAGAAGAAATTACGGTATTCTTCATTTTCATCCATTAGATGGGGTAAACAATAATCATAGTCGTTAAATTTTCTACTTTTTTTTAAGAGGAAAAATGGTACCTCGTGGCTAACTTTTATTTTTTTCATGGGTTTAATTTAATGCAAACATATACTCTTTTTCTTTAATCTCCAAGCTATCTAAAGTAGAAAAACGGTTAGCATTGTATCCAATCCAAAGCATACCCCATTTTGTTGTACCTTCGTTTATTGCGCCTTTCACAATGTATACTCGCTGATCTAGCGCGTTTAGATATTCTCTTTCAATTTCATATTCTTTTCCCTCAACTATATTGGCTCCTTGAGGAAGATTCTTATCGTTTATACAAACTACTCTTTTCATATTTGCCAATTTAATTTATGGTTTACAACCCTTTTAGCATAGTTATTTACTTGTGGGTACCCCGTATTATAATAGCCAAACACAATCTCCCAATTTCTATACCTATTATGTAGTCTTCTTAAATATCCCATAGAGGTTTTTACATTATATTCAATATCTGTACGTAAACGTTCTCTAGAAACATTATCTTTATTTAAGTAACGCGCAGTAGATAACAGAATCTGCATAGGACCTTCAGCACCTGCATAAGAAGTTTGGTAGGGGTTATATTTCCAATGAAAAGGGCCATTATATCCTGTTTCTGCTTTTGCAATTCCAAAAGCATATTTTAAAGGAATATCAAAAGTATCTGCATATGCTTTAATATATCTATACATTTGTAAACAAGGTGGTGAGCTTTGATCTATACTGTCTGGAATGCGCACCTCTGGGGTAGGTTCTGTTTCCTGTTCAGTAACGGTAAAAGTGGTGACAGCTACAGCCCCTACCACTAAACCGATTTTAATACTATTTACCAGCATTTGTTACCTCTTGATGAATACGATTGGCGTACATTCCAAAAATAGTTTGGCCTATTTGATCAGAGTATACAATGTATTTTCCTGTTGCTCTTTCAATCATGATAAGCTCATTTGATTCATTCACAGCGATTGAAATTTCTTCAGGGGAGAATGCATGTGAATAAGGATTTTCTACTTTTACATCTTTGGGTTTTGCAGATTGATAGATGCTTCCTAACTTAAATGAAGCTGTTGACACAGCAACCAAAATTACAACATTTAAAGCAGGTTTGAGGGTTTTTAAAAGGTTTTCTTTAGTGATTTTCATAACTTTTATTTTTATAGATTAAACATACAAATTATTTTTTAGGGGGCCTACCTCTCTTTTTATGAGTTTTTCCAGTATGATCAAAATTTTTCCGGATATAGTAATATAGTTCTTCAGTAGTTCCATCAAATTCACCTATAATTTCTTCATATTGGTCTCTGGTGATTTCAAATTGAACCATAAAGTTATCTCTAAGAGAGTTCATAGCTTCTTTCTCTGCCTTTTCAAAATCTTCCCACAACTTTTTTCTACGTTGGAATGCTACTCCGTCATTTTCTAGCAATTTTTGAATATCTCCTTTGTATAGAGAGTATTTTTCATTGATTTCCATCTCACAATATATAGCTTGCCAGTAATAGTGTGAGAATTCAAATTCACCATTTTTAATTCTGTCTAGGAAAGTAGCACTTTTAGGAAGATCTTTTGTGGGTTTGTCCCATCTTCTCCACCAATAGAACCTATTATAGTTTAATGGTTGGAGTTTTTTAATCTCTTTAAGGACAAGAGTAGGATTTGAAATATCGTACAACATAACCTTTTAATTTTAATGAAATATACGAAAAATATTTTAAATAACCAAATATTTTAATACTCTATTTGATTATCTTTTTTATTTTGTAATTCTCTAAGTTGATTTTGCAAATCAACAATTGCTAAACCTTTTTTCTTAGAGGATACAGTTGAATTTTGTATTTTGTTGATTTCTTGTTGTTTAGCTTGAATTTGAGCATCTAAAAGAGATTGTTCCTCTAGTTTTTTTGTATCTTGAGTTACCTCTTCATTTATTTTATCTTCAACCTCAATTTGAATTTTTTTGGGTGGGGGTGGTGGGTTTCTATGTCCCTGAATATTAGATGGTTTAGGTTCACCATAAATGCTCATTTTAGGTTTAGCGTTTTTAAATGCTTGATTTGTGGCGAGTACAAGTGAGATAGCCAAAGGGTCAAACACTATAATCAAGATTAAAATAAACAAATTTGCAACAGATGATAAAGACCATCCTGTAGATTCACTTACTGCTTGGATTACACCTAGTTCATTAGCTTTTTCATTCTGGGTTTCCATATCTAGGATTTGAATATCCAAAGCTGTGAGGCTGTCATTCATAGTCTCTATTTTTCTTGATAGTGTATCACGATTTGCGATCGCTTGAGTTAGTTGTTTCTCAAAGGTTTTTCTTGCACTTGATGAGTTTACAGTAATGATTTGTCCTGTTTCTCTGTCCTTATATTGGGTAGTAGTACCAGTAGCCAAAGCATCTCTCAACCCAGAAATATCTTTATCTACGTTTTGTTTCTCTAGAACGTATTCTTGTTTGGATTGTTCAAATCTTTCTTTTTTAATCTCTATGTTTTTAACTTGTTTTCCTGAAATTTCGAGTTGAGTAATATTTTCTCTGAATCCTTTAGATAATAGGCCGTAGATTCCAATTGAGGTGATTATGGATAGTACAACCAATGCTGCTGTTAAATAGATTTTTAAACCTAACATTGAGTTTTTCCATTGATTATGAAGATATGTAGCAATAGATAGTTTTGAAATCTCTAAAAAGGATCCCATTATAATAACGGGTAGGGCTACTCCTGAAAATACTATTGAGAGTCCTATTACACTATAATAGGCTGCGGTGCTTGAAAGGCCTAAAGCACAAAAGAGCAATAGCCAAGGTAATAATTTTGAATTCATACCTATAAATATAACTGGTTGGGGGGTTAAGGCAAGGAATTTTTATAGTTCTTTCTCCATTCTTAAAATAGCATTGAAATGTGCCCTAGCTATTTTTTTCCTTCCTTCATCTTTCATCAAGATTTCTTTACATTCATAAGGGTTAGTGTGGAAAAAATTTTCAGTTAAAAATGCTCTACACCTAGCACCTAATATGATTTGGAAATTTGCTTCTTTATCAACATCTCCATCCTTTTTATCGGATCTGAATTTTCTATCTGGGAATAGTTTTTGGGTTTCTTCAAAAGTAATAGTAGCACAAACATCTGATTTTGTAGTACCCTTAGTGGTGAATACTTCCCATCCTTCAGCTTGTGGGTTTGTAACTCCATTTGAGTGAATTGAAATCAAGATACATTTACTTGCTCCATACATGTCACAAAAGGAATTAATAGTGTTTACTCTTTTAGTAAGAGAAACATCTTCACTACCTGTTGAAACTAAATGGTAAGGAATTCCTTCATCTTCTAGCATTTGAGCTAGATGTTTTCGAATTTCTCTATTTCCAACTCCTTCATAATATACTGTTCCATCTTCCCAAATAGGAGAACGTTTACCTGGGGTAACATATTTACCGTTTATTAAGCCTCCATGGCCTGCATCTAATAAGTAGATAAATTTAGATTCCATTATTTAGTTTTTAGGACGACCTCTACGAGTTTTTTCTTTACCTGTAGCAGCATCAATAACATCTTGGGTTTGGTTTTTCAAATCTTCAAAGGATTCTTTAACATCTCCTGCTTCTTCTTTTACTCTTTTAACTCTATTTTTTACTTCAGAGACAATATCTTCTATTCCATCAGGAATATAATTGTGATTTTCATTTCTAAAGAAATGTTTAAGTCCTGCTTTAGTGTAAAGTTTGTGTTCGAAAATAATCCATACTAAAATAAGAATAAAAATAGTAAAGGATATTATAGATATTGTTAACATATTTTATAATTTTAATTTGATCTTTCTCCTTTGTGTTTATCTATTTTATCTAATATTTGATTTAATAGATCTACTTTGATATATCCTGCCATAGAGGCATTTTTAAGTGCACTAATTAATTGAAATACTATAAAAGGAATCATAATAGTTTCACTCAACCACCCAGCACCCATAAATCCTTTTTCAACTGAGAGGAGAACAGCAAGGATAATAATCCATACTACTGTGGTTCGTAAGACTTTAATAGCTTTGTGGGTAATGAATCCTTCTCTTTTTACTCCAGCTATTATCCCAAATATCCCATCTAATAGAACTACCGAGATCGTTGCTAAAAACTGCTCATAATTACTCAGAGTCAGATCATAAAAGTAGGAAAATATAAATGTAAAAAATGCAGTCAAGGTTACTATAATTATTTCTAAGGAATGACTTAATAAACTTTCAATATGTGATTTCATGAAACGAAAAAAATGTAAATATTTTTAATTATAAATATTAATAATCTATGATTATACATACAAAAAAGCTAATGGGAAACCATTAGCTTTAAACTTGTATATGTAGATATTTTTATATTTTATCCCTCACACGCAACACAATTATCATCTCTTGAGATATTATCTCCTCTCAAAATTGACTCGCTACGCATATAATAAAGTGTTTTGATTCCTTCTTTCCATGCAAGTTTATGAACATCACTTATATATTTGGGTGAATCTGAAGGGTCAAATGTTAAATTAAGGGAAACTGCTTGGTCAACGTATTTTTGTCGGATTCCATTCTGACGAACTATCTCGAATGGGTTGATTTCTTTAAATGTTAAAAATATTTCCTTTTCCTCATCCGTTAAAATATAATCAGGTAATCCCATAACAGAACCTTTATCTTTAGAAATTTGATCCCAAACACTATCAATATTGTATCCTTTAGATTCAAGTAAGCGCTCTAATGTTGGGTTTTTCTTGATAAATGTACCTTTAGCTGTTTTTAAATTATAAACATTAGCGGGGATTGGTTCAATTGAAGGGGATACTCCTCCTGAAATGTGTGCATTTGAAACTGTTGGGGCAATTGCTAAATGATGTGTATGTCTTAAACCTGTTCCTTTACACCATTCAGGTTCACCATACAATTCTGCTTGGTCACGAGATGCTTTTAATGCTTCTTTTTCAATAAAATCAAACATGATCCTTGTATAAGAATTTGCTTGTAATCCTGCAAATGGGATATTTTTTTCTTGGAGGAAGGTGTGCCACCCAAGTACTCCAATACCAATTGCTCTACCTTTAGATGCAGAACGATAGGTGTTTTCCATAAAGCGAATGTTTTTGGAACGATCAATAAATTCTTGCAATACACCTTCCAAAAACCAACAAGTTAGTTCGGGTAATGTCATTCCATTTTCAAATTTATATTCGCTCCATTCATCCCAACGTGCGAGATTAAGGGAAGATAAACAACAGATAAAAGAGTGAAGTTCGTCTGTGTATAAGCTTATCTCGCTACAAATATTCGTCATTGAAACATGCAAATTGTTCTTTTTATATGCTTCAGGGTTTGCATTGTTTACATTGTCCTCAAACATAATATAAGGTTCACCTGTCTCTAAACGTGTTTTTAAAATTTCACCCCACAATTTAATTGCTTTTGGATCGCGTTCTTCAACTCGATTCATAAACTCATCATCAATTACAACACATTGATGCATATTTAGACATTGTCTATTAACATCACCTTTTGGGCGTCGAATCATCAAAAATTCTTCAATGTCTGGGTGGTTAATATGTAGGTTAACTGAGGCTGCCCCTCGTCTAACTGAACCTTGGTTGGTAGCTAATATTGTTGAATCGTAAATTTTAATCCATGGAACTACCCCTTCAGATACTCCATTTCCAGAAATTGGTTTTCCTCTTCCTCTGATTCTAGATACACCAATTCCTACTCCACCACCTTGAGATGATAAACGCATTAATTCTGAGTTGGCTAGAGCAATTCCTTCAATTGAATCATCTGTGTCAATTCCAAAGCATGAAATAGGCATTCCACGTTCTGTTCCCATGTTTGAGAGAACAGGTGAAGCTAAGCATAACCAATTTTTAACCATTGCCTCATAAAAGTATGGTTGTAAATCTTTACGCTTTAAACGTTTAGCTGCTGATCTTGAAACACGTTTAAATGCTCCATAAACATCTTCATCAGGTAACAAATACCCTTTTGAGATCATTGATAATGAAATCTCGTTCATCCACTCAGGGTAGTGTTTACCCTTAATCCAATTTGTTGTATCTACTTGTATGCTCATTTTTTTATTGTTATTTCTCTATTTTTAAAGTCTATTGTAAAGTCTTCAGGTGTAAATTTTTTAACTAAACGTTCAGCAAACTTCATTCTACTTGAAGAAATGGGTTTTATAACCATTGTATCTGTTAATGTTTGTTGTTTGAAAAAAGGTAAAATTTCATCTCTATAAATTTTTGCTACTGTATCTGAACGGGAATTGATATCTAAGGCTGAGGTTTCTTGGTTCCCGTATGGTACAGAAGGTTCATAAGTTGCTTTCCCATTTTGATCAAACCACCCTGTTTTAAATTCAAAGTAATTTTGTGGTTCAGGAACATAAGCTGCTCGAACAAAAAATTTAACCCCATTAGGATCTTCATAAGTGTAAAATCCTTTACTCACTTTTTCATATGAAAGAGCATTATCAGGATTGAGAAGTTCTCCAAGCATAATTTCAGTTTCCATTATAAGCTCATCTTCAAGAGAATATGGATGAATTTCAAAATATTTTTGAAGTTCTTCTTTAATTATATTACGTAGTTTTTCTGGTTTCATAGGTCTGACCAGTCAGCGGTTGATTTTGAATAATCGGTTACTCTATTTGCAAAGAAATCTTGGTGTGTTTTACCACTTGTTAAATGCCCGAACCATTCCATTTGTTTTAAAAGGTTAGGATCAATATCGTTGTAAATTGGATTATAACCTAATTCAACTAATTTTTGATTTGCTCGTTCTTTAATGAAATTTTTTAGTTGTTCTTTAGTTAGTCCTTCAATATCACCCATTTCAAATGCTTTTTCTATAAAATCGAATTCTAATTTTACAGATAAATCACAAGCTTCATAAATTGCTTGTGTTAATTCGGGGGTGTCTAATGTTGGATCTTCCTCTAATAAGGTTCTATATAACCAGCATCCTGCTTTTGAGTGAAGTGATTCATCACGCACAGACCATTCTACAATTTGCCCTGTTCCTTTCATTAAATTTCTTAATTGAAAAGACATCAACACGGCAAATGAAGAAAACAAATTTACACCTTCTGTAAATGCAGAGAATATAGCTAGTGAAAGTGCTTTTTCATGCAATGTATCTCCAGGCAGTTCAACTAAACGATCGATTTTAGCTTTTGCTTCTTCGTCTTCCATAAAGGCCTCAAAATCATCAAGACCCAATTCTTCATTTAAACGAGCATAAGCCTCAGCATGAATCGATTCAAAATCAGCAAATGCACACGCCATAGCTTTAATTTCGTGTTTAGGAAACCATACAGCCACTTTTGTTGACCAATAATCGTTTACATACGTCTCTGTTTGGGCAAATGACTTTAAAATATTACCAATCAAATTTTTTTCACTTTCAGTAAGTTTAAGTTTCCAATCATTCAAGTCTGAGGAGAGAGGTACTTCATCTGCAAGCCAATGGGCTCTATGTTGATCTTTATAAAATTCAAATGCTGTTTGATATTCAAATGGTTTATAGTGGGGTCTTAATTCTGTTATCATGTGTTTAATTCAAAAAATTTCTTAGATAGATGTTCTTTATCAAATTTGTCTAGATTAAGTGAGCTGGGTGAAGTAGAGGGAGAGGGGGAAGGTTGAGAATCTTCATCATACTCTTGGGTAATTTCAAAATGCCCCGTTGAAGTATCCGCTTTAATTTGATAGGTAACCCCATCCATACCATAGCGATTCTTCATTATATGGAATCTTCCTGTATTATTTACTTTATCTTCTTTCTTCCTGGAGAGTGAGATTGCAACATCCGTAATCATCATTTTGTCATAGGATCCTGCTGCCTTATCACCCTCAATTATATCATCCTTTGATCCTGCTCTGTTAACTTGTGATACACTCCAAACAGGAATATTAAGTTCACGAGCTAGACCTTTAGTGCTAGTATAAATATCATCGATTTCATACTTACGATCAGTAGAATTTCTTTTTGATTTTAAAAGGTCAACATAGTCAATAATAATCAAATCAGGTACAATTCCTAAAGATTTAAGTTTTTGAATATGAGCTTCAATTGTTGTAATAGTTGCTCTACCTGTTGGGAATTCTTTAATGATGAGTTCACCTTCTATTGTTTCTAAGGCGTTTTCTACTTTATCTCGGTTTTCAAGTATTTTATTTACGGGGATGTGTGTAAAAAAAGCGTCATATCTTCTTCCAACATAGTCTTCTCCTAACTCCAGAGTATAATGAACAACATTGTACCCTAGTTTAACAGCAAAACCCCCTAGTGCTACTAGTGACCAAGATTTTCCTCCTCCAGGATTACCAAATATTAGCCCAAAATCACCATTTCCTAATCCACCTTGTAGAAGTTCATTTATTTGAGGCCAAGGTGTAGGTATAACAACTCGATTATCTTCACGGTATCTTGATTCAACATCTTTATTATACTCGTGTCCTATGTTCTTATCTTGACCTGCTTTTAAAGCGCCTTCAACCATTAATTTAATGGAATCATAGTCACCTGCTTGAAGCAAATCAACAGACTTGAGAAGGGCTTTTTTTAATTGTTGGTTTTTACAGAAAGTAGAAAATTCTTCTTTAACATATTCCAAATCTTCTTCTGAGGCTTGGTAGGCTGCTCTTAATTGTTCTTTAATAGCGATTTGTAATACCTCATTTGATGTTTTTTTCAATTCTACCTTTAGAATATCCATACTAGGAGTAGTATGGTATTTAGAGTAATATTTTAGGATATTTTTAATGATCCATTTATTTGCATCACTTCCAAAATCATTCTCATCAAGAATATCATGTATATTTACA
>Ga0247724_1000207_pt1 | contig 14909 bp, 14 predicted proteins | sample OKSTACKMC2E_FD_182776 | JGI IMG/M metagenome (GOLD analysis project Ga0247724, IMG submission 182776) | Subsurface sediment microbial communities from gas well in Oklahoma, United States - OK STACK MC-2-E | ecosystem: Environmental > Terrestrial > Deep subsurface > Rock core/Sediment | place... | reverse complement strand
CATATCGTTGTTGATCTTTACGGGTATTGTTGCTGGCTTCCCGTCTGCCGTTGGCCAGACGATTGAGATGGCACGTCAAGGCGATATGCACTTTTTGTTACTGTTGTTCATTGCGTTTATTGTTGTCGTCGTTACCTGGTTCGTAGTTTTCTTCGAACGTGGTCAGCGCCGGATCGTTGTGAATTATGCAAAACGCCAGCAAGGCCGTCAGGTGTATGCAGCGCAAAGCAGCCATTTACCGTTAAAAGTGAATATGGCTGGCGTAATTCCGCCAATCTTCGCTTCGAGCATCATTTTGTTCCCAGGAACAATCGCTACCTGGTTTGGTACAGGTGATGGTATGATAGCCAACTTTTTCCAAGAGCTGGCATTAATGCTGTCTCAGGGACAACCGCTGTATATCATTTTGTATGCTGCGGCTATCGTGTTCTTCTGTTTCTTCTACACTGCGCTGGTGTTCAACCCGCGTGAAACAGCAGACAACCTGAAAAAATCTGGCGCCTTTATTCCGGGTATTCGTCCTGGTGAGCAGACGTCTAAATACATCGATAAAGTAATGACTCGCTTAACCTTAGCTGGTGCAGCATATATTACCTTTATCTGTTTGGTTCCTGAGTTCATGATGGTTGCACTTGACGTGCAATTCTACTTCGGTGGTACATCTTTATTGATTATCGTCGTTGTGATTATGGACTTTATGGCACAGGTACAGACCCACTTGATGTCACATCAATATGAGTCTGTGCTTAAAAAAGCAAATCTTAAGGGCTTCGGTCGTTAAGGTACTATTGCGGAGTTAAGTCATGAAAGTACGAGCTTCCGTTAAGAAGATCTGCCGTAACTGCAAAGTTATCAAGCGCAACAACGTTGTGCGGGTAATTTGTGTAGAGCCTAAGCACAAGCAACGTCAAGGCTAACAGCAGAAAAAATTAGGTTAGGGCTAAACTGTTTGGTTTAGCCCGGACTTATTGTTGCAATATGGCCGCCGTTTGAGTATCCTTACGGGCTTTTCAAATCGGCACCCTTAAACTCATTTATAGGAGAACGTTAGTGGCCCGTATCGCTGGCATTAACATCCCCGATAATAAACATGCGGTCATTTCTTTGACCTATGTTTTTGGTATCGGTAAAACCCGCTCAAAAGCCATCCTGGCTGCAGTGGGCATCGAAGAAAATCGTAAAATCTCTACGTTATCAGACGCAGAGCTCGATACTCTTCGTGACGAAGTTGCTAAGTACACCGTTGAAGGTGACTTACGCCGTGAAATCACGTTAAACATCAAACGTTTGATGGACCTTGGTTGCTACCGTGGCCTGCGTCATCGCCGTAGTCTGCCGGTTCGTGGTCAGCGCACTAAAACTAACGCGCGTACCCGCAAGGGCCCACGCAAAGCAATCAAGAAATAAGACGGGGTAAAACATGGCTAAAGCACCAGTTCGTACTCGTAAACGGGTAAAAAAGCAAGTTTCTGACGGTATGGCTCATATCCATGCCTCTTTCAACAATACCATCGTCACTATTACTGACCGTCAAGGCAATGCTCTGTGCTGGGCAACTGCCGGTGGTTCTGGTTATCGTGGTTCGCGTAAGTCTACGCCGTTTGCTGCACAGGTTGCTGCCGAACGTGCTGGTACTGCCGCGTTAGAGTATGGTCTGAAGAATCTTGAAGTTTTCGTAAACGGTCCTGGTCCAGGTCGCGAGTCAGCCATTCGTGCGCTGAACGCAGCTGGCTACCGCATTACGAATATCACCGACGTGACGCCAATTCCACACAATGGTTGCCGTCCACCGAAAAAACGTCGCGTGTAACAAGCGCTTCTAAGATTATTGGAGAAAGAAGATGGCAAGATATTTGGGTCCTAAGCTCAAACTGAGTCGTCGCGAAGGTACAGATCTGTTCCTGAAAAGCGGCGTCCGAGCAATCGATTCAAAGTGTAATTTAACTACAGCTCCAGGTCAGCACGGCGCTCGTCGCGGTCGCTTATCGGACTACGGTTTACAATTACGCGAAAAACAAAAAGTACGTCGTATTTATGGCGTATTAGAGAAGCAGTTCCGTAACTATTACAAAGAAGCTGCTCGTTTGAAGGGTAACACCGGCGAAAACCTGCTCCAGTTGTTGGAATCACGTCTGGACAACGTAGTGTATCGCATGGGTCTGGCTAGCACACGTGCTGAAGCACGTCAGTTAGTCAGCCACAAAGCTATCATGCTTGATGGCCGCGTAGTGAATATCCCATCTTACGCTGTGTCACCAGAACAAGTGATCGCTGTTCGCGAAAAAGCGAAGAAGCAAGCGCGTATCGTTGCTGCTTTAGAAGTTGCTGAACAACGTGAAAAACCAACTTGGGTTGAAGTTGACACGAAAAAGATGGAAGGCGTTTACAAGCGTCGTCCAGAGCGTTCAGATTTGTCTGCTGACATCAACGAACAGTTAATCGTCGAGCTTTACTCTAAGTAGTAAGGCATTTTCTTAAGAGAGGATAAAATGCAGGGTTCTGTCACCGAATTCCTTAAGCCGAGATTAGTTGGTATCGAAAAAATCAACCCAACTCGTGCCAAAGTTACTTTGGAACCACTTGAGCGCGGTTTCGGGCATACCTTGGGCAACGCGTTACGTCGTATCCTTTTATCGTCTATGCCAGGTTGTGCAGTGACTGAAGTGGAAATCGATGGCGTGCTTCATGAGTACAGCGCCAAAGAAGGCGTGCAGGAAGATATCATTGATATTCTCCTGAACCTGAAAGGCTTAGCCGTTCGTTTGGAAGACAAAGACGAAGTCACTCTGACTTTAACCAAAAAAGGTGCTGGCCCTGTAACTGCTGGTGATATCCAGCGTGGTGACGGTGTAGTAATCGTTAACCCTGAGCACGTAATTTGTAACCTGACCGGCGAGACTGAATTCAGTATGCGCCTGAAGGTACAACGTGGTCGCGGTTACGTGCCTGCATCAGCCCGAGTGTCCTCTGAAGATGACGAACGTCCAATTGGTCGTTTGCTGCTTGACGCTTCTTTCAGCCCGGTTGAGCGTATTGCTTACTCGGTTGAGGCGGCGCGGGTAGAACAACGTACTGACCTGGACAAACTGGTAATCGACATGGAAACCAACGGCACTGTTGAGCCGGAGGAAGCAATTCGTCGAGCTGCGACAATTCTGGCTGAACAGCTGGAGTTCTTCGTAGAACTGCGCGACAAGAGCGAGCCAGAGAAACGTGAAGAGAAGCCGGAGTTTGATCCGATTCTGTTACGTCCTGTCGATGATCTGGAATTAACAGTTCGTTCTGCCAACTGTCTGAAGGCAGAGCAGATTCAGTACATTGGTGATCTGGTGCAACGTACCGAGGTTGAGCTTCTGAAGACGCCTAACCTGGGTAAAAAGTCACTTACCGAAATCAAAGACGTGTTGGCGTCACGTGGTTTATCTCTGGGCATGCGCCTGGAAAACTGGCCGCCAGCAAGTTTGGTAAATAAAGACTAACCAGATACCAGTTCCTGGTTTAGTGAGAAGGAATAGATCATGCGCCATCGCAAGAGTGGTCGTCAGTTAAATCGGAACAGCAGCCACCGTCAGGCAATGTTCCGCAATATGGCAAGCTCGCTGGTGAAGCACGAAATCATCAAAACGACTCTGCCAAAAGCAAAAGAGTTACGCCGTGTAATCGAACCTCTGATCACACTGGCTAAAAATGATAGCGTTGCAAATCGCCGTTTAGCTTTTGCCCGTACACGTGATAAAGAAGTTGTTGGTTTACTGTTCAACGTTTTAGGCCCGCGTTACAACGCGCGTCCAGGTGGTTACACTCGTATCATGAAGTGTGGCTTCCGTACCGGTGACAATGCGCCAATGGCTTACATCGAGTTAGTTGATCGTCCAGAAGTGGGCGCTCTGCCAGTTGAAGAAACTGCTGCTGAGTAATTAACTCGAATCTAAAAAAGCCGGCTGATGCCGGCTTTTTTTTACTCAATTTCTGGTGTCTTTATCGTACACTGATTCTGTCAAAGGTAAATGCATCAAAAAAACCAACAATGTCTCACGCCCTACTGTGACCTTTTCGTTATAGTTTAGCTGTCGTAGCCGGCTTGCAGCTTCAATATGTAATTCCATACAAACCAGATTGTATCGAACTTGTTTTCAATCGTCGCAGCGGCAGATAATGGGCGACTATGCCGCAGAGTATTACTCCAAACAAGCTCAGTCCATATAGTGTCAGGTTTAGCATTCTTGAATTTTCAAACCCGGGCAACAATTTCGGCTGATTTTGCAGCCACAGCCAGCCAGTACCGAGCAAAATAGTACTAATTAACACTGCTCCGGCCAACAGACGCACATATTCGCTGCCAGATTCCTGCACTATACGTCTGAACTGTGCACGCAAGTGCCAGCGTGATACTAAATTCACTGCGACGTAGCAGCAGGTTATATTGCATTACGCCAATCAGGCCAATCCCTGAAAGCACTATGGTAAAAAGTGTCAGTAGCACCAAGCAGGATCGGTTTTTTTGGTAAGTATAATTGTGCTACCAGGCCGGACAGTAAGCTGAAATGAGTTAAAGCAAATTGGCTATGGGCTTGCTTTAAGCTTTGGATCATCTGTGCTTTGCTGAATGTGGCACCGGGTTCGAGTTTGATTAACATCCACAAAGCAGTGCCCAGATTGGTCATATAGAAGGGCGGTGGAGTCGTTGCAAGCCCTGGAAACTGACCGAGCACTTGCACCACGGGGGCTATGTCGGCATACGTGGTTGGGGTTATCTTACCAGCTAACAATTGCATCGCAAAAGTACGGTTAACTACCACGTTCGAAGAATGTGTTTTGTTGATATCTTTGGCGCTAAATCTATGACCATCGGATTCAAAGCGAAGCAGACTCCGGCAACGGTTGGTTGCTGCCTGAGCTGCCGCGCTAACTCTGCAACTTTTAGCCCATAACTGTTCCAACCCTGCCAGTCGAGGCTGGCTATCGAAAACTTTACCTGAAGCAAATTTTCGCTGGTCAAACCGAGTGGGCGTTGTAGTTTGTGCCAAGCGTCCGTCACCACCAGACTGCCCAGATACGCTAACAAGATAGTGCAGCTAAATTGCAGCAAAATAAAACTGCGGCGCAAAGTGGACGGTATTTGCACTCCTTCGCCTTTCCGACTGCTTTGTAAAGCCAGTCTCAGCTTGTGATAGCGCACATTGAGCAGCGATAACGTAGCAATCAGCAGCGCTAGCAACACAGCCATTACCAGCGCACTGATGACATTAAATGCTGACAAACCAAGTTCGCTGCTTCTCGGAAAAAAAGTCATCAAACCAGCGATTTAAAGCAAATAATCCGGCAAGTTTCAGCAACAGTACCAATCCGATTGATGACAGCATCAGCAGCATTGATTCGGAAGGTATTTGTTGTCCCAGTTGATTGCGTCTGGCACCTAGGGCCACCCGTACAGCCAATTGTTTTTGCATTGACATCAGCCGCGACAAAGACAAATCCAGAATGTTGACGGTCGCTATCAGTAATAAGCCGGCACCGCCAAGCAGAAACAGCAGCAAAATTGAGTCAGTACCACGACTGACGACTTGTTGCAGAGGCTGAAATTGCAGATTCAGGCGCCAGTCGCCAAAGTTGGATGTTCCCGCGAGATTGTCTGCAAATTGCTGCTGTGCCAAGGGAGTGAGCGCTGCTAGCCATTGTTGTAAAGCTGCTTCACCGCCTTTGACCAGTAAAAAGCTGTGTTCGTCGGCTAGCTGCCAGCTGTCTTTAAAAGCGGCATTGTTATAATCCCAGGGTAGATACAGATCTACCACTGGCAAGGCTGGCCGGAGCTGTGGTGGCGTAAAATCTTTTGCCAGGACGCCCAGTACCGGGTGGGACACGCCATTGATCAGTATGGTTTGTCCCAGCACATCCGCTCTTTGCTGAAACAATAATTGCCAGGCCTGATAGCTCAAAATGACTCCTGGGTTCATACCACCCGGTTGTTGCGCCTCGGAAAAACCATGGCCGAGCAACAAAGGCATAACTAACATTTGCAGCAGCTCCGGTGAGGTATATGCGCTACTCAGTCGCGGCTGTGTTGGGTCTGACATCACAACGTCTTTAGTCAGATGCAATAAAGCTTGTGATATTGCAGGCAATTCGGGTCTGACAAGGTATTGTGCTGCAGCCGACTTTAAGTTCTGGAACCGTTGCCAGTCGAGCATTTGAGCACAAAGGTGCTCCGCCGCCGGATGTAATACAGCAGATGACTGCAGCTTACCTGTGCCATCAAGCCGTTGGTATTGCAGCAGCTGAAGCTGGTCTGATGCCGGATAAGGCAAAGGCTTCAACAGGACCTGCCAGCCCAGGGGCAGTACCCATAAAAACACCACGCTGGCAATGCCCATTGTCAGCACTACTGTCGGAGCGAAACTTTTGTCCTGCCACAACGACCGGCTACTTTGTTTGAGCCAGATATCAAATTGCACGTTCATTTCCCTTTTCTTTGCAGGTTAATATGACGCGCAGCCCCGGCTGGGCTTGCACTCTCATGCAGCTCAGCAGCATTGCAGCCGTTTGCCATCGGAAACAGAACGACGCGTGCGCCAATCTATTGTCCTTGTAGCGCATGGAGCGCCGGTTTGCGGATAATGCCCCAGACTGACAAAAGTGTGGTCAGCAACGTCAGCAGCATTATCAGCAGTAGCGGTATTACAAAGCCGCCGGCCGACAGTTGCACGCTGAATACGGTTTGCTGCAGACCAAGCCACAAAGCCATCAACAACAAGGCTGCGAGTATCAGTCCTGCCAGAACAGGTTTTAAGTTCTCGAGCAGCAGTTGGCGCAAAATAGTGCCGGGTCGGGCGCCGATCGCCATCCGCACGCCCAGTTCAAACCTGCGCAATTGCATGCTGTAGCTCAGCACGCCGTAGATGCCGATGGTAGCCAGCAGGAAACTCAGTAAGACCACAATGCTGGTCACGCCGGCTGTCAGCATGTTGCGCAGCAGTAGCCGGTCGATATTCTGTTCAATGCTGTAAATGTTGGCGGCGCGATAGTGCGCAGAGACCTGAGCCATCGCCTGATTGATCACCGTTTTGTCGGCTTGCATGCCGGGCTTGAGTTGCACCTGCAAATTTGCAGAACTGCCGAGGTTACGGGTCAAATAACTGCGGCCTGTTTCTGTGGGCGACCACAGATCCGGTAAATAGTGGTCAGCGCTGATACCGATAATCTCAAAGGTCAGCTGGCCATCGGTGGAATACAGCTTATGGCCGAGTACCTGACCATCCGGTTGTATTTGCTTAGCCAGCGTCTGATTGATGATCAGCACTGGCGCCTGATTGCTGATTTCCTGCGCAGTGAAATTACGCCCTTGCAGTAATGCAATGCCAAATAATGGCAGATAGAACTGATCGGTATAGACAGCACGGCTGAACAACAAACGGTCGGTCCGTTCCGGTGCCGTCAGAAAATTGGCCGAACCGTAATAACCGTCAAAAGAGATCGGCGGATAGTTGCTGACCGAAACAGACTGTACCGCCGGATGTTGCGCCAGTATATCCCGCACCTGCATCAGCTCTTCTTTTTGCTGACGCAAGGCGGCCCGGCGCTCCGCCAGCGGCAGGTTTTCATCTGGTGCCGGCGTGATGTTGTCTATTGTGACCTGATAACGGTCACTGCTGCTAAAACCAGTCTGCTGCCCAAGTTGCTGTAAGGATTGCAACAACACCTGAGCACTGCAAATTAATAGTAAGGCTGCCAGTGCGACCTGAGCGCCAATCAGCACCTGACGTATACGCCGGCTGACCTGAATACCACCGCCTTTACCGCTGCTTTGCAGCTGTTGTTGTAAAGCCCGGTAATTGATATGCCGGCTGATCAGCCAGGCAAACCCCAGCGCAAGCAGTAGGCAGACCAGCACGGCAAACCCGAGGGTGGGGCCGTTCAACCCTAGTGTATGCAAATGAGGTAAAGTTGTGCCGGCATATTGCCACAGCAGCGCATAGGCGCCCTCGGCTATAAGCAGAGCCAGGCTCAGTGCCAGCGTCAGCAACCAGCTGAGTTCGGCCAGTACAGTGCCGATTAAGTGATGTCGCTGCGCGCCCAAGGCCGCCTGAATACTCATGGTGCGTTGTTGGCGCACGGCGCGTGAGATTAACAGGTTGGTGATATTGGCGGCCGCGATCAGCAATAACAATACACTGCCGATCAGCATTGACAGCGTCGCTTTGCTGCTATCCCCTTCCAGGGCCAGACGCAGCGGGTCTGCCTGAAAACGCACGGTGCGGCCGGCTTGTGCCGGGATCGCAGCTATTTCCTCTTCAAAACGCTGAGCGACTATTGGTCTGAGTTCCTGCTCGAAGGCCAGCCGGTCCTGTGCCCGTCGCAGCTTAGCCAGATACAAGTGCGCACCGCTGATATCGCCGGGTCTGGCGTTACTGTCTGGCGCATAGTCCCATGGTAACCAGACATTGTTACGCCGGGCCGGCCCGGTCAAGGCCGGCTCTTCAAAAGTGGCAGCCGCAATGCCAATCACTTTAAACGACTGGTTACCAATTTGTACCGAGCGTTCCAGCATGGCCGGATCCGCGTTGTAGTGCTGGCGCCAGATGTGTTCGCTCAGGATCGCCACAGCGCGATGACTGCCTAAGTCTTCTTCAGCACTGAACGCGCGGCCGTGCAGCATCGGCATCTGAAACATTCGCATATAACCGGGCGTGGTATAAGCCACCTGAATTTCCGGGCTGTGCGCCAAATCCCGCAGAGTCATTCCGACATAAGAAAAACCAAACAGCGCCTGCTCGCTGACATAAGCCGACGGTTGTGCATATTGCTGGCGGAACAGGTGAACTGGCAGCAGCCTTTGGTATAACATCCGGCCATCTTTTTCCAGCCAGGTCGTGCTGCCGACGATTAACTGATCCTCGTCGGCATAAGGTAAAGGCGCTGTCAGCACCTGATAGTTCAGGTTAAACATCGCGATTAAAGTGCCGAGCGTCAGGCCAAGTGTCAGTACTACAGTTGCTGCATAACCCCTGGCTTTGCTAAGCGAATAACAGGCGGTGGCGAGCGCTTTCCAAAATCTCATGGGATCATCCTTATCAATTGATGTTGCGGGACTGCGTACTGCAGCCCGGCAGCACTGTGGCAATAGCCAGCAGTAAAAGGGGCAATATCAGGCTGTGCAGCATCCAGAGCTGAAAGCCGGCGATCATGGCGCGACCTGACGTAATGGTTGGGTATGTTGCAAAGGCGCGCCATCGGCATCCAGAATGCGGCCATCGAGTAAATGCAGTTTGCGGCCGGCCATATCGGCATAACGCGGGTCATGAGTCACCATACATAGGGTGGTGCCCTGACGATTCAGTTCGCACAGCATCTCCATCACGGCGTCGCCATTTTTGGAATCGAGGTTCCCCGTTGGCTCGTCCACTAATAACAAGGCGGGGTTACCCACTAAAGCGCGGGCAATGGCGATCCGCTGTTGCTGACCACCGGATAATTGGTTGGGCCTGTGGCCAGCGCGATGTGTCATATCGACTTTTTGCATACAGGCCTGCACCCGCGCGTCAATCTCTGCTTTGGGGATGCTGCTACGCCGGTAGCGCAGCGGCAGAGCTATGTTGTCAAATACTGTCAGTTCGTCAATTAAGTTAAACGACTGAAAAATAAAACCGATTTTCTCATTGCGAATGTAAGCGGCTTCAGACAGCGACAAACCGCTGACTTCGTGGCCTTCAATCTGATAACTGCCGCTGGTTGGCATGTCCAGTAAGCCTAACAGCGACAATAAGGTGGATTTGCCACAGCCTGAAGGGCCACAAATGGAAACGAAGTCGCCGGTGTCGATTGCCAAATCGATGCCACGTAGCGCATGAGTTTCCATCTCGTCAGTGGCAAACACCTTAGTGATCCCGCGCATCGAGATGGTGGCCTGTGGCAAATTGGGGGTCTGAGTCATGTTTAAAATTCCTGTTGAAGAGATAATAAGTACAGGCTGATGGTTATTGCTTCACTGCAATCGAATCAGCATCAGCAAAGGTTGTCATATCGGACACCACGAAGGTTTCACCTTCAGTAGTGCCGGACTGCAACGCCAGATAGCGGCCTGCTTCATCGCCAAATTGCAGTTGCGTGCTCTGTAGTTGCTGGTTGTTCTGGTCATAACGAAACAGTTTGCTGCTGGCATGGCTTTGCACGTTGACAGGGCGCTCCAGATACAACACGTTTTTTAAATCGGCAGTGAAGATCTGCGCATCAACATTCAATTCAGGCCGGGCCGAGGCGGGCACCGCGTCGACAAAACGCAGCTCGACTTCGACAGTGCCGTCCTGTACCTGTGGCGTAATGCGGCTGACTTCGGCTTTGGCGGTTTCACGCCGGGTATTGACCATGGCTGGCTGTCCAAGGCGCAATTGCTCGACCTTAGATTGCGACACGCGAATCAGCGCCTGCAAATCCTGACGACTGCCGACCAATGCCAGTTCCTGACCAGCAGTTACGCTTTGCCCCAGTTCGACCGGCAAGCGTTGTAATACGCCCTCAATACCGGCACGGACAGTCAGTTTGGCCACCCGCTGCTCCAATCGTTGTAACAGGGCTTTGGCCTGATTCAGCTCTTCGGTGGCAATATTCAAGTCTTCGGTAGCGACGTCTTTGAGTTGTTGCAAACGCTGCTTTTGCAGGATTATCCGCTCCGACAACTGGCGTTCCTGCAGCTCTGCACTTTGATATTCGATGGCAGGGATCACGCCACGCGCAGCTAAATCACGGTTCGCGGCTAACCGCAGCTTTTGTGTATCGCGCTGCGCGGTCAGTTCGGCCAAAACAGCCTCTTCTGCCAGGATTTCGCGCTGGTTAGCCAGCTGGCCCCGTTTAAGTGCCGCCCGCTGACGGCTGACAGCCATGCTGGCGGTGTCGAGCTCCTGCTGTAATTGTGGGTCCTGCAACTGCAGGATCACCGAGTCAGCCTGCACTTCAGCACCAGGGCGCAGTAAGATCTCTGCCACAGTGGCCGGGCTTTCGGCGGAGATTAAACGTTGTCTGTTCGAACGCAACACGCCATAGCCATCGACGGATACCTGCAGATCACCGCGTTTCACGGTGCTGAGCAGCAATTGGCTGCGGTTAACCTGTTGGTCCGCGACCGGCGATACAATCAGGCGACCAACTAACAGCAAGCCGCTCAGGATTCCGACCGCAATCGCTGGTTGTTTCCAGCGCTGTTTGGATTTATTGAGTTTGATGTCCATTCATTATCCTCGCCGCGGCGCTGCTGGTGAAAGTTAAAACGGGCCACCGTCGCATCCAGGGAAAATGACAGCGGCGGCACCGGTAAACACTTTTAATTACTAAAAATGCAGACAAGATTGATGCCACAAATTAACTTCATATTAATCAGGTGGATACGTGATATGTTCGATTTAGTCATATTAAAAACGTCCGGAATCGGACGGCATATTCCGAAATCGGACCGCTGGTCCGGTTTCGCTGGCGAACGATTTAGGTGTTGTTTACCCGCATCGGTATTGTCGATATCGCGCTGGCAGTACCGGCTCAAGCGCCGTGTACTAGTTGGTTCGTTGCTGAGTACTTTACTGATGCCGTTGACAGGTATGTTGTACTCAGGTGCCAGCGGCCTTGGTTTTCAGTTGTGGGGCTGGGTATCTGTTGATTGGCTTGATCACGATACACCTGCTGCGGCAAATCAGGCCGTGGCTGCAGTTATCGGCTCGTCGCCGGCAGCAACTGCCGGATTAAGGGGCAGGAGCAAGCAGGCACAGGCTCCGGTAATACCGTCATTGCGATTCGTCAGGGTTAATTCCCCGCCCAGTGTGCGCGCAATTTGCCGGCAAAGCGCCAGACCAATGCCCTGGCCTTTCGGTTTAGTGGTGTAAAACGGTACGAATAAGTTAGCGGTGTTCGATACGCCATGGCCCTGATCCAACAGCTGAATACAGAGATTGTTTGGCTGTTGGCTGAACCGGAGCTCCAGCGTGCCGGCCGGACTATCGGCTTCGATGGCGTTTTTCAGCAAGTTAATCAGTAGTTGCTGCAGCAGGGTCGGGTCGGATTGAAAGCTCAGCGACGGCCCTGATAGTTGCAAACCGGCGTGCGGATAAAGCAGCTGTAGACTTTGGCCTAAAGTACCGGACTGCACTGGTTGCAACTGCACACTAAGCGGTTTGCTGAGTTGCGCATAACGGCCGACAAAATTCTGCAAATGCCGGCTGCGTTCGTGGATCAGCTTTAAAGCATCTTGTTCCCGGCCTGGCGCCGTTTTTTGCAGTAAATACTCGGTCAGACTCTGGACTGGCGTCAGCGAGTTATGGATCTCGTGGCTGAGTACCCGGATTAACTGCTGCCAGGCTTGTAACTGGTTTTCCCGCAGTGCCAGTTCAATATCGATAAACACCAGCAACTGATAGCGCTCGCCTTGATCAACAAAGCGGCTGTGGCGAATTTGCCATTGCTGGCGGCGATCCGCAGCACTGAATTGCCATTGCGGTACTGCTTCTAAACCCAAGCTGGCGGCGCTGCTATGTTTTAAACTTTGCCAGGGCTGGCCGAATAGCAACTGAAATTGTTCGTTGGCATAACTGAGCTGGGCTTTATGGTTCAGTACCAGAATTGGCGTATTCAGCTGGTCGATTAAACGGTACAACAAAAACTGTTGTTCATCAAAAAAGCTTTTGCGCTGCTGCAGCTGAGCGGATAGCTGTTGTAGTTGTTGCTGAAATTCCGCCGCGATGCCGCTGGCATAAGCGGGTTTGGCATGCAGGCTGTAATCCTGCAATTGCAAAGCATCAAGCTGCACGCTGGCGCGGCGAAATGCCGACAATAATTGCCGGCGGCTTAGTAAGTTAAACCGACAGAACCACCAGCAACTCAGGCCTGTGAGCAACCAGACCCACCAGACAGGCCACAGCCAGCAGACCAGAACTGCCAGTGAGAATGCCAGTAACAAAGCAAGACTGTTTTGCACGGCGGTTTGCCGTTCAAGGCTTTGATTAAACCAGGCCATATTTTTCCAGCCGCCGGTATAAAGAGGATTTGGTAATACCCAATTGATCGGCCGCTTTTTGTTTGTTAGCCGGGTGTTGGGCCAGTGCCCGTTTGATCAGCTGTAGCTCGGCTTGTTCTAAAGTCAGTTGCGGTAGTTCGTTGCCAGCCATTCCCAATTTGGCCGTATCGTCGGGAGCTGACTGTGCGGCCTGCTGCTGTGCCTGATATGGCAAATGTAAATCGCTGAGTTCTATCTGACTTTGTTGACAGAGTAACACCGCACGCTCCAATAAATGGCTCAGTTCGCGTAAGTTACCGGGCCATGCATATTGCATCAGCTGTTGTTGTGCGCTGGCAGTTAACCGTAAGCCGGGCTTGTGATAGCGTACGCCATGCTTATATAAGAAGTGTTCTGTGAGCGGTGCGATATCTTCTGGTCTTTCCCTGAGGGGTGGAATACGAAACTCCAGCGTGTTGAGGCGATAATATAGATCCTGGCGAAATAAGCCTTGCCGGATTAACGCTGTAAAATCAGCATTGGTCGCTGAAATCAGTCTGGCATTGCTGAGTTGTGTCTGACTGGAGCCGACCACCTCATATTCGCCGGTTTCCAGTACGCGCAACAACTTTGCTTGTTGTGCCAGCGGTAAGCAGGCAATTTCATCCAAAAATAAGCTACCACCTGTGGCCAGCGTGAAGCGGCCAACCCTTGATTCTTTTGCATCGGTGAAAGCACCTTTTTTATGGCCGAATAACTCACTTTCAAACAGTGCTTCCGGGATAGCGGCCATATTGACGGAGATCAGTGGACCCTGGCTGCGGCCAGAGTGTTGGTGTAACCAATGTGCCAGTTGGCTTTTACCGGTACCATTTTCGCCGGTCAGTAATACTGTTGCCTCAGTATCAGCCACTGTGCGCAATTGTTGCATTAACCGGCACATCGCTGGGCTGCGCCAATTTAGCTCGCTGGCAGATTCATTCTGTTGGCCATCGAGCTGGCGGATCAATGCCCGGTTTTCCGCTTTTAACCGGCTGAGTTTTAGCTGTTGCTGCAGGACCTGTAGCAACCTTTGGTTCTGCCAGGGTTTTTCCACGAAGTCACCGGCACCGGCTTGCATGGCCTGCACAACTAGCTGTGTGTTCGACCACGCGGTCATCGCGATCACCGGGATGTCGGTATAGTGCTGTTGTAAATAATGCAAAAAGCGCAGGCCTTCTTCGCCGGACGTGGTGTCCAGCTGAAAGTTCATATCCAGTAAGATAAGGTCTGGTTGTAATGCTGTTAACACATCACGGGCTTGCACCGGGTTTTCCAGTTCACTGACACGATAACCCTGATCCTCCAATACAAAGCGGACTGCCATGCGCAGTTCCCGATTATCGTCAATCACTACTATATGTTGCTGCGTATGCTCTGATGGTGACGGACTCATTGATGGACTCCCGCGATGAATCTCTACTATTCCGTGCAAAGGGCTGTATCTCAAACTAAAGCGGGCATAAAAGCAATCGATGTAGACCCGCTGCGCGGGGGTCAGCAAGTTTGATGCCTAAGGGCGATTGGCAAATAGATCCGGCCGGATCCTATTTATTAGCCAATTATCGCTGGTTAATTCGACAATAAAAGCAGGTTTGTTGAAAAAACCATCAAACGATCATCATTCTGTAAAAAAGATCTTGTGATCGATTCTGATCTCTCTATAATGCGCTCCATCGACAGCGACGACGGATTCGGAAACGAAGAAATCAAACGCGACAGATTCTGAAAGTGGTTGAGAATCAACGACTTTCGCCGTTAAGTAGAACGGCAGCTCTTTAACAATTAGCAATCAATCATCTGTGTGGGCACTCGTTGGAGATGATTCGCGTAATACGAATAAATCTTCAGTTGAGTGACTATATAGTCAATTTATTTAGTCAGTAAACTGAGCAAAACT
>Ga0247724_1000205_pt1 | contig 14963 bp, 12 predicted proteins | sample OKSTACKMC2E_FD_182776 | JGI IMG/M metagenome (GOLD analysis project Ga0247724, IMG submission 182776) | Subsurface sediment microbial communities from gas well in Oklahoma, United States - OK STACK MC-2-E | ecosystem: Environmental > Terrestrial > Deep subsurface > Rock core/Sediment | place... | reverse complement strand
GTGATTTACGTACCAGCTCCGTTCTGTAAAGACGCTATCATCGAAGCGGCTGATGCAGGTCTGGAACTGATCGTTTGTATCACTGAAGGTATCCCGACTATCGACATGCTGTTCGCCAAAGAATACGTTGATCGTAAAGGCGTACGCATGATTGGCCCTAACTGCCCGGGCGTGATCACGCCAGGTGAATGCAAAATCGGTATCATGCCAGGCCATATCCACAAGCCAGGTAAAGTCGGTATCGTATCGCGTTCAGGTACACTGACTTATGAAGCTGTGAAACAAACCACAGACGAAGGTTTTGGTCAGTCTACTTGTGTTGGTATCGGTGGTGACCCAATCCCAGGTTCTAACTTCATCGACATCCTGAAATTATTCCAGGAAGATCCACAGACTGAAGCGATCATCATGATCGGAGAGATCGGTGGTACTGCTGAAGAAGAAGCGGCTGCTTATATCAAAGCCCACGTGACGAAGCCTGTTGTGTCTTACATCGCCGGTGTAACTGCACCAGCTGGTAAGCGCATGGGCCACGCCGGCGCCATCATCTCTGGTGGTAAAGGTACAGCTGACGACAAGTTCCGCGCGCTGGAAGATGCAGGCGTTAAAACTGTGCGTTCATTGGCCGACATCGGTAAAGCACTGCGTGAATTGACTGGCTGGTAATAGCTGGTTCGTTTTGAAGTGTTGAAAAACCCGTCTTTGTGACGGGTTTTTTATTTTTGTGTTGGGCAGGATACTCAACGGGGCTGTGTCGCCAGCCAGCGGTTTGGCAGCCGGCAACATAAGGCAAATCCCTGGCTGACCGGTAACGCCTTGATCTCACCCTGTAAGGCCACTGTCACCAGGTTATACACCAGATTTAGCCCAAGCCCGGTGTGGCCACTACTTCGACTGGTGGTAAAAAAGGGCTCAAACACTTTATCCGGTGACCCGTACGCAAAGCCGACGCCATCGTCCTGATAAAGCAGCTCAAAGTGAGTTTCACCCGGGCGGATACGAAGTTCGATGCAGCCGCTGTCCCTGCCGTCAAAGGCATGCAACACAGCATTATTCAGCAGTTCAATCAGCAGCAACTGAAAATGTTGCACATCGGCATGTAGCATCACAGCGGTGTCGGCATAGTTAAGCTGGATTTTTTGTTGCTGTAGTTTTGTGCCGAGCAAAGTGCTGATATCGCCAATCAACAGCTGTAAATTAAAGTCGGTTAATGCATCACTGTGACCGACCGCCAACTGCTTAAAGTTCTGCACCAGTGCCGCACAACGTTCGATGTTATTAGCGGCCAATGCTGTGACTTCGCTGCTTGTGGCCAGATATTGCTGCAAATCCTGCCGGGTCAGGCCATGTTGCAGCTTGGTCTGAAACTCAGCGGTTTTCTCCTGCGCCAGACTCACAGCAGTGGTCAGAATACCGAGTGGGGTGTTCAGCTCATGTGCCAGGCCCGCCACCATGCCTGCTATTGCCGCCATTTTCTCCGAAGTCACCAGTTCCTGCTGGGTTTGCTGTAGCTGCTGATAAGAGCTGGCAAGCCGGGCAGACAGCAATTCGGCTTGTGCTCTTTTGCGCTGTTGTAGTCGGGTTAAGGCCAGCAACAGCAGAATCACGGTGCCGGTGGCAATGCCGATAGTCCAGCTGACCTTGGTTTGATGCGCGCTTTTTAACGCATTGAGTTCGACTTTTTGCCTTAGGTCTGATAAATCCTGCTCGTGCTGCAGGCTGTCGATCTGCGCACGCAGCGCTAAGGCCTGATCTTGTGCTTCTTCGTTATGATAAGCCTTATAGTAGGTCAGATGCTGCTGCAGCGAATCCAGTGCCGCCGCAGTTTGCCCTGCTTTTTGCTGTAACTGGCTTTGTAATAAATAGCCATCGGACAGCTGTTGATTCAGATGATGTTTATTGGCCAGGTTCAGCGCATTGGTCAGATATTGCTGCGTAGCTGGTTGTTGTTGCTGAAAAGCGATTTGCGCCAGCATCAGATACACCGCGCTGAGGTAAAAAGGGTCATCACGATGCTGATAACCTTCGAGCGCTTCCTGCGCATAAGGTAAAGCTTGTGTATATTGCTGCATGGCGACATAACAGCGCGCCAGATTCATCCGTACATACAGTAAATCTGCGCTCTGGAAGGCCGGATCAGTCAGAGCCGACTGTAAGATGGGCAGGGCGTCGGCGGGCTGTCCCATATCGAGATAAAGTGTGCTGAGGTTGTTGGTGATGTTCACACGCAGATAAGCAAACTGTTGTTTTTCATTCAGTTCACGCGCCTTCAGCAGCAGCGGTAGGGCCGTCTCATATTGACTGGTATACATGGCCTGCATGGCGGTATAAATGCGGGTGGTGATCTGGCGCTCTGGTTGGTTTAGGTCTGTTGCCTGTTGTAAGGCCTGCTTCAGCATAGTGCTGGCTTTGGCGTGTTCGCCGCGGCGCATCGCGATATAGCCGCTGAGTTCCAGCGATCTGGTCGTGCGCGCCGGTGCAATAGCTTGCATCTCGTCCCGCCAGGATTGTAGCATCTGCTCGGCGCTGCTGTGCTCTGACAGAATAATCAGGTTGTAGGCTTTGGTGTTAATCAGTTGCTCACGCAGGTCCAGCTCTGTCGGGCTGAGCTCAGTCAGCCACTGGTCAATCAGGATGTTTGCTTCTCGTGGTTGTGACTTACTTTGCGCCTGTAGCTGCGCCAGTTTCGTCTGCCAGGTGGGTGCAGCCTGCAGCGCAAAAGCCAGACAAAACAAAACCCAGATCACGCCTGTTCGCGAATGGCTATAGAAAAAAACTGAACTCTCGTGCATTCGTCCGCTGCCTGTTGTCAGCATTCCGCTTGCCTGATGCTGCGCCTCAATATCCGCAGAGGTCGACTGATGCTCAAAACATAGCGGATCTTTGCGGTTCTGGCCGTTCTGCGGCGCACTTAACCTGTATTTTGGTTATTGGTCTCAGTCTGACTATATTTCTTTGCGCCTCCCGCAGTTTAATCAGAGCAGTGATGTTTTTTCTTTAATGAAGAGTGCCCAAATGAAACAGAAAGTCTTTTTGCTGTCAGCCTTGTTGCTAAGTATGCCGCTACTGACGGTGCAGGCCGCTGAGCCGGCGCCAGCCAGCTATAACCGTCAAATAGACGTGGATTCAGTGGTGGTGACCAAACACCAGGCTGAAGTGAATAATGTCAGTTTCCCATATACCGCCGAAACCGGCACTCAGCCGGTGTGGGACGAAGAGGGCAATCCGACTGCAACTTTGTTTTATACCTATTACGAGCGCTCTGATGTCAAAGATAAATCCAAGCGGCCTTTGTTAATTTCCTTTAATGGCGGTCCTGGCTCAGCGTCGGTCTGGATGCAGATTGCTTACACCGGGCCGCGCGCGCTGAATGTCGATAGTGAAGGTTATCCGCTGCAGCCCTATGGCACCAAAGACAACCCATATTCAGTGCTGGATACCGCCGACATTGTGTTTGTAAACCCGGTCAATACTGCGTATTCACGCGTGTTACCAGGCAAAGATGGCAAAATGCCATCGCGCGAGGCGCAGCAAAAAATGTTTTTTGGCGTCAATGAAGATGTGAATTACCTGTCGTCCTGGATTGAGACTTTTGTCAGCCGTCATCAGCGCTGGCCGTCACCGAAGTTTTTAATTGGCGAAAGTTATGGCACGACACGCGTGTCGGGCCTGGCTCTTGCGCTGCAAAATAAAGAGTGGATGTATTTAAACGGCGTGATTTTGGTGTCACCCACTGAACTGGGTATCAAACGCGAAGGCCCGGTCGATGTGGCGAACCGCCTGCCGTATTACACTGCAACCGCCTGGTATCACAAGAAATTATCGCCAGAGCTGCAGCAGCTGGACCTGATGGACGTGCTGGCGCAGTCCGAGCAATTTACGCTGAACAGCTACTTGCCGCATTTGGCGAAAGGCTCTTTTGTTGAAGTGGCTGACCGCCAGCAAATCGCTGAGCAGGTGGCGAAATTCTCCGGGTTATCGGTGCAGGCGGTGCTTGCCAATAATCTGGATATTCCAACCGATTATTTTTGGAAAGAATTATTGCGTGACCGCGGTCAGACCGTCGGCCGGCTGGATTCGCGTTATCTCGGCATCGACCGTAAAGAAGCTGGCGCAGAGCCGGATTACAATGCCGAGCTGACCTCCTGGTTACATTCATTCACGCCGGCGATTAATCATTACCTGCGCACCAGCCTGAATTACAAAACCGACATCAAATACAACATGTTTGGCCCGGTGCATCCATGGAACCGCGACGGTGACCAGACCGGTGAGAATCTGCGTCAGGCGATGGCACAAAACCCGTACCTGAACGTGATGATCCAGTCCGGTTATTACGACGGCGCGACGAACTATTTTGATGCCAAGTACAGCATGTGGCAGCTGGACCCCAGCGGCAAAATGAAATCACGCTTGAGTTTTAAAGGCTATCGCAGCGGTCATATGATGTATCTGCGCTACGAAGACTTAAAGCAGTCGAATGACGACTTGCGCGAATTTATCAAAGCAGCACTGCCCAAAGAGGGGCAGGCGGCGAAATACTGATCGGCGTTATTCCGAAGAGAAGCGGCTTCGGCCGCTTTTTTGCTTATTGCCAGCAGAGCACGCTGCAGCCACTGGTCAGCGCGCACGCCGGTGTTATAATGCGCCCCAGCATTCAGCATTTATTCCAACAAGGATCTGATTTATATGGCGGACATCGAGACACGCCCCACCAATTTTATCCGGCAAATCATTGATGCCGATTTAGCTTCCGGTAAGCACAATGCGGTACAAACCCGTTTTCCGCCTGAACCAAATGGTTACCTGCACATTGGTCACGCCAAATCTATCTGTCTGAATTTCGGTATCGCCCAGGATTATCAGGGCAAGTGCAATCTGCGGTTTGATGACACCAACCCGGAAAAAGAAAACATCGATTTCGTCAATTCCATTCAGCAGGACGTGCAGTGGCTGGGTTTCCAGTGGGACGGCAATGTGCGTTATTCGTCGGATTATTTTGACGCGCTGTATGGTTATGCGGTTGAACTCATCAACAAAGGCCTGGCCTATGTCTGTTTCTTAAACGCCGAAGAGATGCGTGAATACCGCGGCAGCCTGACGCAACCGGGCAAACCAAGTCCGACCCGTGACACTTCACCGGCGGAAAACCTGGCGCTGTTTGAAAAAATGCGCGCTGGTGGTTTTAAAGAAGGTGAGTGCTCGCTGCGCGCCAAAATCGACATGTCGTCGTCTTTTATCTGTATGCGCGACCCCGTGATTTACCGCGTGAAATTTGCCCATCACCATCAAACCGGTGACAAATGGTGCATCTACCCGATGTACGATTTTACTCACTGTATTTCGGACGCGCTCGAAGGCATCACGCATTCGCTTTGTACATTGGAATTCCAGGACAACCGCCGATTGTACGACTGGATCCTCGATAACATCACTATTCCTTGTCACCCGCAGCAAATCGAGTTTTCGCGGCTGAACCTGGAATATCAGGTGATGAGTAAACGTAAATTACATCAGCTGGTTGAAGGCAACCATGTCTCCGGTTGGGATGACCCGCGGATGCCGACGATTGCCGGTCTGCGCCGTCGCGGTTATACACCAGCGTCGTTACGTGAATTCGCTAAACGCATCGGCATCACCAAACAAGACAACGTCATCGAGATGAGCGCACTGGAAGCCTGTATCCGCGAAGATTTGGATGCACACGCTCCGCGCGCCATGGCCGTACTGGACCCGCTGAAAGTCACTATCAGCAATTTCAACGCTGACGTGGAATGGCTGGACGTGGCCAATCATCCAAAAGATGAAAGCATGGGCAGCCGTAAAGTGCCATTTGGCAAAGTGCTGTACATCGACCGTGCGGATTTCCGCGAAGAAGCCAACAAGCATTACAAGCGCATGGTCACTGGTGGTGAAGTGCGGCTGCGTGGTGCTTATGTCATTCGCGCTGACGAAGTCATCAAAGATGCAGATGGCAACATTCTGGAGCTGATTTGTAGCTATGACCCTGAAACGCTTGGCAAAAACCCGGCCGATGGCCGTAAAGTACGTGGCGTGATCCATTGGGTTGAAGCCTCACAAGCCAAAACTGCTGAGTTCCGGGTTTATGACCGCTTGTTTAGTGTGCCTAATCCGGCTGCCGAAGATGACTTTATCCAGGTGATCAACCCGGCGTCCCTGCAAGTTAAACACGGTTTTGTTGAGCCAAGCCTTACACAAGCAGCACCAGAACTGGCCTTCCAGTTTGAACGTGAAGGGTATTATTGCGCAGACAACCGCGACAGCAGCCCCGAGGCACTGGTATTTAACCGCACAGTCGGTTTACGCGACAGCTTCGCTGCCGAAGCCTGATAAAATCAAACCAGCCTGCGGGCTGGTTTTTTTATGTCCTTTACAACTCTATACTGACCAAAGCAGGTTGACAGTATCATTGGAGACAGCAGGTGCAAGGATGCAGGTGACAATGTTGCGGGTAGTGTTAACTATCATCTGGTGGCTTTGTTCGCCGGTGCTGGCGGCTCCGGCGGTGGTGCGTTACCCACAGCCTCAGAACGCGCAGGATCATCGTTCTGATTATGCCATCGCGTTATTAGCTGCGGCGCTGTCCCGTAGCTCACCGCAGACGCAGGTACAGCCATCACGCCATATATTTTCCCGCAGCCGGGCGCTTGAAGAGTTGGCGCCTGGTGGCGGAGTCGATGTAGTCTGGACTTTAACCTCGGTGGAGCGTGAACAAAAATACCTGCCGGTTCGCATTCCTATTTATTTCGGTTATGGCGGCTATCGGGTGCTGCTAATTCATCAACAGCAAGCCAGCCGTTTTGCCGCACTGCGCACCGGTGCGCAGTGGCGCGAACTGCGCTTTGCCCAGGTGCATGACTGGCTGGATACCGGCTTGCTGCGCCAGCACGGCTGGCAGGTGCAGGGCGTATCGCAATATGCCAATTTATTTCCGTTGTTGCTGAAAAATCGCGTCGATGCGGTGCCACGCGGTGTGCTCGAAGTGAGTGACGAAGCGGCCCAGTGGCAGGCTGATGGGCTTATCATCGAAAGCCAGTGGCTGTTGAAATATCCTTCGGCTGAGTATTTTTTTGTCAGCCAGCAAAATCCACAACTGGCGCTGCTGCTTCAGCAAGGGTTACAGCAAATGCAGCAGGATGGCAGCTTGCAGCGGCTGTTTGATCAACATTTCGCCGCCAAGCTCAAGGCATTAGATTTGCCTAAACGGCGTGTGATCGCTATTCAGAACCCATATCTGCCGGTGCGGCCGCACAACTGATAAGTATTATGTTTAATCCACCCGGCGCGCCAGTTTCAGCAGTTGTGATCCCAATTTAATCTGATGGGCGGCAGCGCGTTGCAGGTTGACCTGAAAACTGATGCCATCAGGCGAAGTAACCAGCTGAATAGTGCCAAGCTGGCGGTATGCCTCGTTATTATCGGTGACTATTAACAACGGCGTGCCGGCGAGGTCGGCTTGCCACTGCGCCAGCAGCTGGCGGTCTGACAATCCCAGCATTAAGACATCACATTGGTTCAGCAGTTTTTTGCTGCTGAGGTCTTTCACATCTACAGGTAGACTGAGCCTGCTAAACGCCTCCAACAAAGCAGGATGACCAAGCAGGCAGAAGCGGATTTGCCCCCGTGGAGGTGGCGGCCATTCGGTAAACTGAGAAAAGCGGTACAAAAAGGTGGCTTTGAGGCTGAATTCATCGGCAGCCTGAAGCGGCAAGGATAACCCCAGGCTGCAAACCAGTATCAGCAGCATAGATTTCACCATAATTGCCAGCTCCAGCTCAGACCGAATAGCCGGCCCGGTTGCATGCTTGGAGGATTCAGCAGCATAGGTCTGTCGTACACCACTTTATCCAGCAGGTTGTAGAGCTGCAGCTGCAACTGATGCCGCTCGTGCAGCTGGAAATGCAGGCCGGCATTGATCAGGCCGTATCCGGGTAACATGCTTTCACCGACCTGACGCCGGCTCAGCGCCAGCACCTGCAGGCTCAGCTCAGTGCTCAGCATGGGAAGTGGTTGCAATAGCTGTAGTTTCAGCAGATGTTGTGGTGAGTTCTGCAGCGGGTAACCGCTGACATCACGGCCCCTTTGCCAGGACCATGCTGCAGTCAGCATCTGCCCACTATCCAGCCGCCAATCCAGATCCAGATTCAGACCATGTTGTTGGATACGTTGGGCATTACTGAACACAGCTGCATCCGGTGTCATCCGGATCAGCCGCCGCATACCGGCATCAAACCAGGCCAGGCGATAACTGAAGCGGGTTGACAACCGCTGCTCATAACTGATTTCTGCCGAATTGATGACTTCATCTTCAGGCACCGGCTGGTCAAAACTGAAGTTAGTGGCAAATTCGTACAGATTTGCTGCGCGATACGCGGATCCATACAGCAGTTTGATTTGCTGCGTGTCTGACCATTGCCAGATCCAGCCCAGCCTGGGACTGATGCGATGCCCGCTGACTCTGGTGTCGTCATAACGCGCACCCAGCAGCAGGCTTTGTGTTGCACTGTACTGCCACTGGTCCTGCAGAAAAAACGAGCGACGCTGGTTATGGCCGTAGTAACCCTGCAGCAATTCTGCATCGTGGTGAAAACGCACTTCAATTTGTTGCCGGACATCGTCCTGAAATTCCACGCCAGCCAGTAAGTCGTGTGTGGCCAGACCCTGATACTGCAGCAGTAAGTCGCCGCTGTACCACCGGCCCAGCTGGTCACTGTCTAAGCTGGTCAGGCCCCACTCCGGATGAAATAACGGCGCAGCACGCTGATACTCACTGCTGTTGTAATTCAGATGTCCGCTAAGGCTGAGATCGTCCCGTAGTTCATGCTGATGCGCCAGTGACAGCAGCAGGTTATCATTCTGATCCTGTACCGGTGCAGTCAGCCAGCCTTGTGGTGTTGGCAGCAAATCCGGTGAATTGCGCCGCTGCGTTGACCAAAGTGCCTGAAATCGTAAGCCCTGATGTTTGCCGCCTAGCCGCAGCCGGGTTAAATGCTCGTTGTTTAATTGCTCAAACTGGTCGGCAAAATGCTGCGGTGCAGGAAAGGCCAGTGGCATTTGCGGATGTTGCTGATGGCCGGCACTGAACCACCATTCGCTGCCTTGCTCCAGCCGATTTGCGGTATGGATAAAATATTTGTTGGCACCATCAGATTGCAGAGACAGTTTAACCCCGGCACCGCGCAGTTGCTGGGCGGTTTTGGTCAGGATATTCACCACGCCAAAAAACGCATTGTTGCCATAAACAGCAGCGCCGGGCCCGGCAGCAAATTCAACCCGATCTATGTTTTCCACATCTATCAAAGCGTCACTGCCGAGCAAGCCGGCGTCATAGATGTTTTCGTTAATCCTTACGCCATCGAGCAGAAATAACAACCTCGAGTTAAAGTCTCCGGGTTGGCCTAAGCCCCGAACACCGACATATTGAAAGGCGCCGTCACTGCTGACATAAATGCCGGGCAGGCTCTGTAGAATTTGCGCCAGCGTTTGATACTGAAACTGTGCGATATCATTTGCGGTCACCACGTACGTCAGATTCGCGCTTTGGGCGCTGGACTGGGTAAAACGTGATGCGGTGCTCACTTCAATCTGTGTTGGGATCTCCGTCAGTGGCGTGTTTAACAGTTGCTCCAGGCTGGGGGTTTCCTGGCTCTGCCCAAAAGCTGGCCACAGGATTAGTAACAGTGAAGCGGGCCGGGCGGCTTTAGCTGGCAGCAAGGTACCTCCTGAAGGTGTTTTTGCCGGCACGTTTGGCCTGATACATCGCTTCGTCTGCTTGTTGCAGCAATTGGTGGGCATCGCTGCTGTTATCCGGACATAACGCCAGACCAACAGTTGCGCCGACCGGCATCAGTGCCGCTTTTACCCACATGGGTTCCCGAATGGACTGGATGATACGATCGGCCAGCAGCTCCGCGCGTTCGGGCTGGACAATATCGGCCAACAGGACCGCAAACTCGTCGCCGCCGAGACGAAACACCAGATCACTCTGGCGAAGCTGCGACACCATACGCTTGGCAACTATCTGCAGCACTTCATCACCGGCATCGTGGCCCCATTGGTCATTCACAGTTTTAAAGTTGTCGAGATCGATAAATAACAAAGCGAGGTGCTGTCCGTTTTGCAGAGTCTGTTCGACAGCGCGGGGCAGTTCAGCCTCAAAATAAAGCCGGTTGGCAAGACCGGTCAGATGGTCATAGTGGGCCAGCTTGTCCAGTTGCTGGCTGGCTTGTTTTTGCGCCTGCAGTTGTTGTTGCAGATCTTGCTGCCAGATCTCTGTACGTTTGAATAGTTCATTGAGCCGCTCACCCAGCCGGCCAACCTCGTCGCGTCGGCGAATTCGGGCGCGAATACTGTAGTCCTGATGCCTGGCGGCAAATTCCGCCAGCTCCGCCAGTTCCAGTACCGGTGCCAGTGCCCGGCGCTGTACCCAGCGTAGCAGACGGCTGGCGAGCAGCAGCGCCAGTATCATGATGCCGAAAAACAGCGCCAGCATTGATAGCAGGCTTTGCTGCAAACTGTACAGGTTCTCAGTGACCACGACAGCGCCGACAGTCTCGTTCTCGAGTCGGATTGGCCTTTTGATTTGCATCTGTTGTAACTGTTGCAGCTCGTAGGCCGGACTGTCTTGCCAAAGCGCTGGTGCCTGTTCTGGAGCAAACAACTGCATGTTGGCATCAAAGACCAGCACCGATTGCACATCAGGGCGCTGGGTATACGCTGTGATTTCGCGCTGTGCGGCCGCTTTATCCTGAAATACCAGGCTTGACGCCAGATTCAGCGCCAATTGTTCTGTATTAGCGACGGCAACCGCTAAATGGCGAGCCCGTGCTGAATGCCAGGTCACGGCGGCAAGGATAGCAACGGTCAGAAAAATCGTACCGGCGAGGATCAGCAGATTCAGCCGCGTTAACCGGCTAACTAATGAAAGCGCGCGGGGTTGCGCTGGTTTTTCAGACACAAATTCCTCGGCATCGAGTCAGAACTGCCCTGTGGATTACTATAGATGCCATGCAGAAAACTGCAGTAGAATCAGAACCGTTTATTCAAAGGCATAGTGGGTTTATACAGGTGGTTGCGGAAAAGATCCGGTTAGAACACGAGGCGGCCCGTCTGTTTATGCGGCTTTATCAACGCCGTTTTGGCGTGTCGATGCGGCATATCTGGCATAACGAGCCGGCAAAACCGGATGTGTCCTGTTACCTGGAGCAGCAGCGGCTGGATTTGGAGATCGCACATTTATACGGCAGCGAAGCGGAGGCGATGTTGCTGCTGGGGCGTGAACTCAGCCCACAAACCCGTGATGCATTAACAGCGCTGCAGCAAGTGCCGGTGCAGGAGCGGATGCTGGCTGCGCTAGACCGGCTGATCCGGCAAAAAGCTCACAAACGGTATGACAGTGAGCGGGTATGGCTGGTGATCAGAAATACCCACCCGGTATGGCACCCTGAACAATTGCAGCCATTTCGGCAAAGTATCAATTTGCCGCAGGCGCAGCCGTTTGAACAAATCTGGCTGGTGACCGATTATCGTGGTGAGCATGGCATTGCCGCCGTTTATCCACCGGAACTGGCCTGATGAGCCGGTTCTGGCAACGCTACCAACAAATCCTGCAGCGCTGTTGTCTCTGGTGTTCACCGCGGCAGTTGCAGTTATTCGCCTTACTTTGCCTGACGGCGACGGTGCTGTTGTTTCTGCAACCGCAGCGCAGCGAATGGCTGTTATTGCCGCTGCTGTTGTTATTGTGGTGCCTGTTGCTGTTGTTCGCGCGGCAAATGTTTGTACATCCGCCCGTCTTGCCGGGCACTGCAGGGTTTCTTGCCCGTTGCCGCTATTGGCTGCACCTTGGCTGGTACCAGCTGATGTTGCTGCTGTTTTTACTGCTCTGTGGCGTGGCGCTGGCGTTTAGCCTGAAACTAGCCGGTGTTATACTGCGCGCTTTGCTGGCCTGAATCCTTGCCATGGAGCCTGATGTTGACTGATTTGTCTGTTGCAAATTCTGCCCAAAGCCCTGCCATGTCGGTCGTGATCTTCTGTTCTGTGGTCGACAATTTTGGCGATATCGGCATTTGCTGGCGTTTAGCGCGCCAGCTGGTGGCGGAGCAGCAGTGTCAGGTGCAGCTGTTTGTCGATGACCTCAATAGTTTCGCCAGAATTTGCCCTGAGCTGGACCCACAACAAAGCCGCCAGCACATCGCTGGCGTTAAAGTGCTGCACTGGCAAAGCGCAGTTGCACCGCAAAGCCAGTTACATCCGGTTGAACTTTCGCTGACGTCATTATGTATCGAAGCTCTGGCCTGTACTATTCCGGCTGAGTTTTTAAATGCGCTGGCAGTGGCAAACCCGCAGGCAATTTGGCTCAATCTGGAATATCTGACAGCAGAGGTTTGGGCTGCCGGCTGCCATGGTTTACCGTCGCCGCAGCAAGGCGTGAAGCTTAAAAAGTATTTTTTCTTCCCCGGTTTTACTGACGACGTCGGAGGCCTGTTGCGTGAACTGCATGTGATTGCGCAGGCGCGGGCACTGCAGCACAGTGAGTCGCTGCAGCAACAAGCCTGGCATAAGCTTGGGTTAAATCCGCCGGCGCCCGGCAGCCGTGTGATGTCGTTATTTGCATACAGCCAAGCCGGGATCGCGAGCTGGCTGCAGATGCTCACACTGGATGTCAGACCCAATTTATTATTGGTCGCTGAAGGTGTTTTGGCACAGTCGTTGCGCCTGCAATACCCGGATTTGGCGAATACCGGCTCTTTGCAGCAAGGCAGTCTGACCCTGCAAATTTTGCCGTTTGTGCCGCAACCGGACTACGACTTACTGCTGGCACTGTGTGATATCAATTTTGTCCGGGGTGAAGATTCGGTGATCCGCGCCCATTGGGCCGGAAAGCCATTTATCTGGCAGATTTATCGTCAGGCCGAACAGGCGCATCTGGATAAATTACAGGCATTTTTACAGCTGATGCTGGCGGACGCTCCGGCTGAATTGGCAGCACTGGTGACTGCGCTGCATCTGGCCTGGGAGCAAGAGCAAGATTTTGCCGCCCTATGGCCGGAATTTATTCAGAATTATGATTCAATACAGAAGCTTACACTTGATTGGCAAAGCAAATTACTGGCTCAGCAAGATCTTGCCAGCAACCTCGTGCGTTTTGTGCAAAACCATCATATAATGTCGCGCAATTTTTCCTAACGAGAAGATAAAACTATCATGATGAAGACTGCTCAAGAAGTACGTGCCGGCAATGTGATCATGGTCGATAACGAGCCAATGGTTGTTCAGAAAGCTGAATTCAACAAATCAGGCCGTAACGCCGCTGTGGTTAAAATGAAATTAAAAGGTCTGCTGTCTGGTCAGGGCACAGAGACAGTGTACCGCGCGGACGACAAGTTCGAGCAGGTAATGCTGGACACTAAAGAAGTAACTTATTCTTACTTCGCTGATCCAATGTATGTATTCATGGATGCTGAGTACAACCAGTACGAAATCGAAGCAGAAAACATGACCGACGCACTGAAATATCTGGTCCCTGAAATGGGCTGTTCAGTGGTGTTCTACGGTGAGCGCGCTATCTCTGTTGACCTGCCAACTATCGTAGTACGTGAAGTGACTTACACTGAGCCAGCTGCCCGTGGTGATACTTCAGGTAAAGTGATGAAAATCGCCAAAATCGAAACTGGTTTTGAACTGCAAGTGCCAGCTTTCGTTGAGATCGGTGACAAAATCGAAATCGACACCCGCACTGACGAATACCGCAGCCGCGCCAAGTAATTGGTGTTCTGAAAAAAAACCGCCGTTTGGCGGTTTTTTTTTGCCTGAATCAAGCTGTGCCTATTCAATAGCTACCTTTGACAGTCCGTGTTTGCTGCATTGGCGTTATGGCGAATGCGGGTTCAGTAAGGCGCTCACAGTCAGATCCTTGCTTCGTTGTTTGATTTGACTGAGCAACAACAAAGCACAGCCATAGGCATCTTCCAGCGCGTTATGCGCGCGGATTTGCGGCAATCCATGTCGTTTCAGGCAATGATTCAGACTCAACTCGTTGTTTTTCACCACAGAACCCTGCCGCTGCAACCGTTGCTGCTCCAGTGCCAGCGTGTCGACAAAGCGCAGTTGCGGGCTTTGTGAATAATGCCGCAAAAAAGCTTGCTGAAAAAACCGGATTTCTATCGCGCTGTGATGACACACCAGTACCCGGCCGGCTGCGGCCTGAATAAATTCAGTCAGCAGCTCCGCTTCGGTCAATCCCGAAGCCAAATCAGCCTGATGCAAACCATGGATCACCGCACTTTGGCCTAATATGACATCTTCAGCCGGACGCACAGTACAATAAAAACTGGCGTTTAACTTAAGTTGCAGCTGGTCAATACAGACCCAGCCGGCACTGACCATATGGTGTTGCCTGGCGTCGAGGCCTGAGGTTTCCACATCCAGCACCAGAAAATTTGCCTGTCGCGCCTGCAGATTGGCGGATACGGGCTGCATCTGAGCAAACGCCTGTTGTGGCGCTTTGCCCGCCAAACGCCGGAGCCAGTGTTGCCATTTCATCGCTAAAGCTCCCGGCAATATCGCTGCGCCACAATTTGCTGATGCTGACTAATTACCGCAAAGGCATCTTTCAGTTGATGGCGCTGTAACACATTAAGCTCGGCCGGGTCCTGCAGATTACTGAAACTGCCGCCTTGCTGTAATGCAGCATATTGCAGTTGCCAGCGTAGCTGATGCAGCAGTTCAAAAGCTGCGATCAGGTCACGCGCCTGGCTGTCCGTCAGCACCAGGCGACTAACCAGCGCTGAAAGCCGCGCCGGCGTGCTGATTGCGTTAACACCATGTGCCAGCGCATGCACCCGCACCAAATCATGAATAAGGGCAATCCCGCGTTTTTTTAAATCCAGACCGCGCCGCTTAGCGCCGTCTTGTTCCAGAATAAAGTGTTTAAAAAAGCCCAG
>Ga0247724_1000204_pt1 | contig 14991 bp, 16 predicted proteins | sample OKSTACKMC2E_FD_182776 | JGI IMG/M metagenome (GOLD analysis project Ga0247724, IMG submission 182776) | Subsurface sediment microbial communities from gas well in Oklahoma, United States - OK STACK MC-2-E | ecosystem: Environmental > Terrestrial > Deep subsurface > Rock core/Sediment | place... | reverse complement strand
TGACCAGGAAACACAGGTTATCCAGTTTTTCCCGCGCCGCGAACGACAGCGAACCACGGCTTTCCGGCTCGTCCATCTCACCGTCACCGAGGAAAGCGTACACGCGCTGCGCACTGGTGTCTTTCAGACCACGGCCGTGTAAATACTTCAGGAATCGCGCTTGATAAATTGAAGTAATCGGGCCTAAACCCATCGACACAGTCGGGAACTGCCAGAATTCCGGCATCAGTTTCGGGTGCGGGTAAGACGATAAACCTTCGCCACCCACTTCCTGACGGAAGTTGTCCAGCTGGTCCGCAGTTAAACGGCCTTCAACAAAAGCACGGGCGTAAATACCCGGTGAAATATGGCCCTGGTAATAGACTAAATCGCCGCCGTCTTTTTCGTTCGGCGCGCGGAAGAAGTGGTTAAAACAAGTTTCATAAAACGCGGCAGCAGACTGGTAAGACGCCATATGGCCGCCTAATTCCAGCTCTTTTTTCGAGGCGCGCAGCACGATCATGATGGCGTTCCAGCGAATGACCGAGCGGATTTTCTTTTCCAGATTCACATCGCCCGGATAAGCCGGTTCCTGTTGCGGCGGAATAGTGTTGATATAGTTGGTGGTGACGCCGGTTGGCATGTCTACCCCTTCCAGCCGCGCCTGTTCCAGCACCTGCTCGAGCAGGAATTGCGCCCGCTCGACACCTTCGGTGCGTACTACGGATTCCAGCGCTTCCAACCACTCCTGGGTTTCGAGCACGTCGACGTCAAGCTTATTGACTTCAGACATATCAATTTTCCTTTCAAACCGTCCTGCCGCGCAGGACCTTGCTGTTATTGTTCTGCTGTGCTGTTTCAGTTCTGTTGCGAACGACGCAGCGAGCGTTCAAGTCGTGAGCGTTCCCGGTCGGCTTCCAGCAAAGCCTCTTCAATAAAGGCCAGATGGCTGTTGCTGGCTTGCCGGGCTTGTTCCGGCTCACCATTGATCACCGCTTCCATTAACCGTTGCCGATGTGAATTCAGCTGGCCCACAATGCCGTCCTTCTGCTGCAGAATTTCCAGGTTCAGCCGGATATTCTGCTCCACCAGCGGCGTTAAGCCGCGCACCAGATGCAAAAGCACCACATTGTGGGATGCTTCTGCCACTGCTGAATAAAAACGTCCAACCGCAGCGGCTTCGGCATTGATGTCATGCTGTTGCTGCGCCAGACAAATTTCGTCGTAGCGTTGTTTAATCTGACTGAAATCGTTAGCCGTACCACGCAGCGCCGCGTAATAGGCGCAGATACCTTCTAAGGCGTGACGAAATTCCAGTAAATCAAATTGGGATTCAGGGTGGCGGCCAATCAGTTCAAATAACGGATCTGTGAGGCCACCGACTAAGGTGTCGCAAACAAAAGTGCCGCCGCCTTGTTTACGGCTGACCAACCCTTTGGCTTCGAGTTTTTGTAGCGCTTCGCGAACCGAGGGCCGCGACACTTCAAATTGTTCGGCCAGTTCGCGTTCGGTCGGTAATTTCTGGCCAGGCGCAAAACTGCCCTCGAGCAACATTTGCTCCAGCTGTCCGACAATTTGATCCGACAATTTAGCCGGTTTAATTTTGAGTGCGTTTTTCATGGCTTCAACAGCGTAGCAAAGCGTCGCTGTTTGTCATTCCTGTCCAAGACTGCTGTTATTGTCGACATTGAAACATCAACATCGTGTAAATTGGTAAGACCATTTTACTTTATTGCGCATCAAATTAGCAGAAAAGGCCCGCACTGTAAATCAGTGCAAGCTGTAGCGATGGATTTTTGCACAGAATAGTTAGAGCTGAAACTCTAAAATAAGGAGAGAAAAAAGAAAAAACGGAATTGGTCAGACCATTGATTATATTGGATGCAGGCTTGAGGTCAGGTCTTGACCCCAATCCCACAGTTCAACGACTTAACTCAACCAGCCGCTAAGCGTTAAGACGGCAATCAAGGCAAGGAAAAACAGCACATTACGTTTGGCGAGCGCGACTGCACTGACCGCGGCATCCGGCGTATTCAGCAGCTCTTCCGGAACAGGCTCAGCAGCCAGGCTTAGTTCGGCCAGTAAATCCGGCGCACTCAGCTGTAGCGCGCCGGCATGCTGTAATAACACGGCAGAAGTACGGCTGAAATCGCCCACCAGCGCAAGGCCCAAACCAAACAACCGCACCGGCAGCCAGTCGGCCCAATGCAACAGGTCGTCAGCAAAACGGCGCCATTGTTCATCAACGACCACATCTGCAAGCGCTGGCTCAGGCACCGGGTTATCTGCAGCGGCTTGCCCTGCCACTTCGTCGGTGATGGTCTCAGCCGCAGGTCCGGGCTCAGACAGCTGCCGCAAACAGGCATAAGCCACAGCACCAAAAGCGCCCAGTAGCGCATACCAGAACAACACCGCCGCATAATAACGGAAGTTCAGCCAAATCAGCTGCGGGCCATAACTCAGTTCCGGCGCGCCTTGTGCAATACGGATTTGTTGCATCGATAAAAAAGCTGCTTCCTGATCGTCGCGCTGTGCCGCATTTAGAAATTGTTTGTAAGTTTGCCGGTAAGACCAGCTACCGATGCAGAGCAGCAACACCAGCGTATTCAGCACCAGCTGCAACAACCAGAATTGCACACTGTATATAAGCAGCGACACCAGCAGAGCCGGCAACAACCACCACAACATCATCATGTATGTCTGCGGCAATCCGGGCAAAGTCATGTGTTGGCCACGCTGCAGGAATGGCCTCAAATAAGTTGTCAGCTGCCACGCGCTGCCCCGCACAGCCAGACGCTCGACAATTAAGGCAATCAACATCGTTAACAAGGTCATGCGGGCTCTCCTGCTGCTGGTGGTGCTGACTGTTGCTCAGCCAGTAATTGCCGAAAATAAGTCCAGTTAAACGCCGGACCGGGGTCAGTTTTACGGCCTGGGGCTATATCACTGTGACCGAGGATCCGTTCAGGTGCAAGTGTCGGATACTGGCTGAGCAACCAGTGACACAGGCGGCTCAACGCCTGATATTGTGCTGCAGTAAAAGGCACATCGTCGGCGCCTTCAAGCTCAATGCCGATGGAAAAATCATTACATTTATCCCGACCGTCAAACAAACTGAGGCCGGCGTGCCAGGCGCGTTTGGCAAAAGGCACATATTGCCAGATGCGGCCGTCACGGAAGATCACGCAATGCGCAGACACCCGCACACCGGCTAAACGGGCGAAATAAGGATGCGCATTGCAATCGAGCCTGCCGCCAAAGAAGTCATCAATATAAGGTGTATTAAAAGTGGCAGGTGGCAAACTGATGTTGTGGATCACCAGCAGACTGATGTCTGCCGGATCTGGCCTGTCATCATAATGAGTACAAGGCCTGGTAGTCATTTTAAATGGTGGCAATGGCGCAGAAAAGTCTGTCGCTTCGGTTCGGGCCGCACTTGGCAAAGCCAATCCTCACTGGTTATGCTGTGGCATTATTCTCTGCGTCATGGCTGTCGAATGCAAGCTCCGGATCCGTCCTCTTCTGCCCCGCCACCGGCTTCCCCGGATAGCATCGCCCGTTTCGGCCGTGGTTTTGCCTGGATTGCCTGGTTATTAATCCTGGGGCTGATTTATCTGTTTTTCGACGACAGCCTGACTCAGCAGCGCAATCCCAACCAGCAATTACGTCAGGAACAAGGTGCGGCCGGTGAGCGTGTCGTGGTGCTGGATGCCAATCGCCAGGGGCATTATGTCGGCACTTTGCAGCTTAATGGCCAGCCGGTGGAATTTTTACTGGATACCGGAGCCACTGCAGTAGCAGTATCCGAAGCAGTGGCTGAACGCACCGGCATGCCAAGAGGCGCGCCTTATCAAAGTTCCACCGCCAATGGCGTGGTGACTGTGCACCGCAGCCGCATCGCCGAGCTGCGGCTTGGGTCTATTGTGCTTTATGATTTGGAAGCCAGCATAGTGCCGAATCTGGCCGGCGCGGAGATTTTGCTAGGAATGAGCGCGCTAAACCATTTAGAATTCAGCAAACAGCAGCAACAGCTGCGCCTTTTACAACGATAAGAATGTTATGTCACATACCGATACTGAACTGAGCCATCAGGAACGCCTGATGCAGGAAATTCGCCGTGGCGTCAGCCATGCACTGGCTGAAGATTTAGGCTATTTGCCAATTCAGCAGGGCGATATTACCGCATCGCTGATCCCTGCCTCGCAGCAGGCAACCGCTACAGTGATCACCCGCGAAGACTGTGTGATCTGCGGCACGCAGTGGGTCGATGAAGTCTTTGCCCAGTTGTCTGACGAAACCGTGATCCAATGGTTTGTGCAGGATGGTGAAAAAGTCGCCGCCAATACAGTTCTGTGCGAAATCAGCGGTCCGGCGCGCATTTTATTAACCGGCGAGCGCACCGCGCTGAATTTTCTGCAGACCTTAAGCGGCACGGCCACCACCACAGCGAAATATGTCGCATTGCTGAGTGGCAGTAAGACTCGTCTGTTGGATACCCGCAAAACCTTACCCGGCATGCGACTGGCGCAAAAATATGCCGTCAGCTGCGGCGGTGGCAAAAATCACCGCATTGGTTTATACGATGCTTTTTTGATCAAAGAGAATCATATCGCTGCCGCCGGCTCTATCGCCAATGCAGTCAGCACCGCCCGCCACAACTTTCCGGGTAAAACAGTGGAAGTGGAAGTGGAAGATTTAACCGAGCTGGAACAGGCGCTGGCCGCAGGCGCCGACATCATCATGCTGGATAACTTCCATATCGCTGACATTATGCAGGCCGTCGCGATCAATCAGGGTAGAGCCAAGCTGGAAGTCTCGGGCAACGTTACCGCTGAGTCACTGAAGGCTCTGGCGAGCACCAATGTCGACTATATATCCAGCGGCGCTTTGACCAAAAACGTGCAATCAATTGATTTATCTATGCGCCTGCGGGTGCGCTAATGGCAACACCGGGTCATATGATAAAAAGTCAGCATTTGCTGGCTTTTTTTTATCCGCTTGAACCAAAAAAAGTTGCGCTGTCAAGTTTTGCCACTGCCAGCCGGAAAGACACAATACAGCCTCATTTAATTAACAAAAACTTATTCTTTATATATTTCAATGACTAAAAAACAACGGCCTAAAAATTGCATTTTATTCAAAAGTTAAACCAACCTGCCAAAATCACCATTCCCAAAAAGGAAAAACACATAAAAATAAATATATTTTTCATGACGTTACGATGAAAAAAAATAAATAATTACAAAATCGAATTTTTTTCTTGCGTAACATTTAAATTTGTCCAGAATAGAAAACAGCCCCCCGGGTTAACTACACACAAACGGAGATGTACTATGAAACGTAATCAAGGTTTCACCTTAATTGAATTAATGATCGTTGTTGCAATCATCGGTATCCTGGCGGCGGTCGCCCTGCCGGCGTATCAAGGCTACACCAAAAAGTCTAAATTCGTTGAAGTGGTCAATGCGACTTCTGGCTTGAAAGGCCAGGTAGAAATTTGCGCTATCAGCAACAACGTGTCACCTATTGCAGCATGCGGTAATGGTGCGACAGGTCCTGGTTATAGTATCGCTAACTTAGCAGCTGCGTACGGTAACGTCGCGTCGGTAACAGTCTCAGCAGCAGGTGTTATTACAGCTACAGGCGAAGCAGCCGTTGATGGCGCGACTTACATTCTGACTCCGACTCTGGCAAATGGCCAGGTAACTTGGGTTACTTCAGGTACCTGTAAAACAGCCGCAGTCGGTTTATGTTAAGATAAACTTCTTGAAAAAGCCGCTCCACGCGGCTTTTTTCTTTTATCCAACTGATTTTTTTCTTTAACATGCTTCTAAGTTGCTCTTTTATTCCACGATCCGCCGAATCACCGTAATTAAACTTGAATCAGCTATTTTTGTTGGCATAATCAGAGATATACTGATTTTTTGCTGTTTTGCAGGACCGCTTTTATGGCACTGAACCCACAATCCATACTGCTGCGTCGACTGAGCCAGGCAGGTTTAGTGGAGACTGGGTTGGCCCAACGCCTGATCCAGGAAAAAGCACATCAATATCAAAGCGTTGCCGAACTTCTCATCACCGAAAAACTCATTAGCGCCAAAGCTTTAGCCGAAAGCGTCGCCGCCTTTACCATGCACAGTCTGATAGATCTGGATTTTTATGATCTGGATTTTGTGCCGGAACAAGAACGCAACGAAAAACTGGTGCGCAAACATCTGGTGTTGCCGCTCGGTAAAAGAGGCCGCACTTTATTCCTCGGCGTAGTAGACCCAACAGATATGCAGCCGGTGGAAGACTTTGAATTCAGTACCGGCCTGCATGCTGAACTGATCGTCGTTGAATACGACAAACTGCTGAAGCTGATTGACCGGGTATTTGACAGTAAAAATGCCGACAGCTTCACGGGTTCCGACTGGGATTTATCCTCGCTTGGGGTCGGTGACAGTGACGAGCTGGATGAAAAACCCGGCAGTGAAGCTGAAGACCAGCCGATCATCACTTTTATCAACAAAATGCTGCATGACGCGGTGCGCAAAGGCGCCTCGGATTTGCATTTTGAACCCTATGAGAAAAGCTACCGCATCCGTTTCCGGATTGACGGCATTTTGCACGAAGTAGCCTCGCCGCCTGTCGCGCTCGCCGGCCGGTTATCGGCGCGGTTAAAGGTCATGTCCAAACTGGACATCGCCGAAAAGCGTGTGCCGCAGGATGGCCGGATCAAACTGAAACTGTCGCAGAAGAAATCGATCGATTTTCGTGTCAGCAGTCTGCCGACGCTGTGGGGCGAAAAGATTGTTATGCGGATCCTCGATTCCGACAGCGCGATGCTGGGGATCGACATCCTCGGTTACGAGGAAGTACAGAAAAAACTCTACCTGAGCGCGCTGGAACAGCCACAAGGCATGATTCTGGTCACGGGTCCAACAGGCAGCGGTAAAACCGTATCGCTCTATACCGGTCTGAATATTCTGAATACCGAAGAGACCAACATCTCTACCGCTGAAGACCCGGTTGAAATTAACTTGCCCGGTATTAACCAGGTGCAAATGAACACCAAAGCTGGCCTCACCTTCCCTATCGCCTTAAAGGCGTTTTTACGGCAGGACCCGGATGTGATCATGGTCGGTGAGATCCGCGACCTCGAAACAGCCGAGATTGCGATTAAAGCGGCCCAGACCGGCCACCTGGTACTCAGTACCCTGCACACCAACTCCGCACCGGAAACACTGACCCGTTTGCTGAACATGGGCGTGCCGGCTTATAACGTGGCAAGTTCGGTGTCGCTGATTATTGCGCAGCGGCTGGCGCGGCGTTTATGCAACCATTGCAAAGCGCCTGAACATTTGCCTGAACAGGAATTGCTGAAACAGGGTTTTACCGCGGAACAATTACCAACGATGAAATTGTTTAAGCCAGTTGGCTGTGAATATTGCACCGGCGGGTACAAGGGCCGGGTCGGTATTTATGAAGTCATGCCAATTTCGGGCGTCATCGCAGAAAAAATCATGGCGGGTGCCAATTCACTGGAAATTGCCCAACAGGCGCAACGTGAAGGCGTCAATAACCTGCGGCAATCAGGCTTGCTGAAAGCCGCGGCTGGCCTCACCAGTCTGGCCGAAATCAACCGGGTTACCAACGTCTGACAAGACGTAGCAGGAAGGAAACTTTATGGCGGCGGCTCCAAAAATCAAAGAGTTAGATGGCTACGACTGGAAAGGTATCAACAGACGCGGCAAAAAAACTCAGGGCGAAATCAAAGCCAGCTCGGTGATGGAAGCGAAAGCCCTGTTGCGCCAGCAAGGCATCACACCTTCGCTGGTGCGTAAACAGGCCAAGCCATTGTTTGGTGGCGACCCTAAAATTGTGCCGGTCGATATCGCTATCGTCACCCGGCAGATCGCGACCATGCTTGCGGCCGGTGTGCCGCTGGTGCAGTCGATTGATCTGATTGCCTCGGGCTCAGAAAAAAAGAATCTGCGCGTGCTGATGCAAAAAATCTCGCTAAAAGTTCAGGGCGGTTTGCCCTTGTCTGAGGTGCTGCGCGAACAGCCCAAATATTTCGACGACCTCTACTGCGATCTGGTGAAATCCGGTGAGCAATCCGGGGCGCTCGACCGCATTTTTGACCGTATCGCGATTTACAAAGAGAAAGCCGAAGCGCTGAAGTCAAAAATCAAAAAAGCGATGTTTTACCCGGTGGCGGTGATTATCGTTGCGTTAATTGTGACCTCAATTTTGCTTATTTTTGTGGTACCGCAATTTGCTGAGATCTTTGCCGGCTTTGGCGCCGAGTTGCCGGCCTTTACTTTATTTGTGGTGAAGTTGTCCGAGCTAATGCAGGCTTATTGGTGGGTGGTACTCGGCGCTATTGTCATCGCCTTTAAAGTCATCAGCAAAATGTACAAAACCAGCCTGAATTTTCGCACCGCTGCGGACGCAATGATCCTCAAAGCACCGGTGGTTGGCGACATCCTGAATAAAGCCGCAGTGGCGCGTTACGCGCGCACTCTATCCACCACTTTTGCCGCCGGCGTGCCGTTGATTGAAGCGCTGGAATCCGCGGCGGGCGCCGCTGGCAATGAAATCTACAAAAACGCCATTATGGAAGTGCGCGCTGACGTTTCAGCTGGTGGCCAGATGTTCAGCTCGATGAAAACGACCAACCGATTCCCGGAAATGGTCATTCAGATGGTGTCAATTGGTGAAGAATCCGGCTCACTCGATGACATGCTGGCGCGGGTCGCCAATATTTACGAGCAGGAAGTCGACGATGCAGTCGACGGTCTGACCGCGCTGCTGGAGCCGCTGATTATGGCGGTGCTTGGTGTATTGATCGGTGGTCTGATCATTGCGATGTATTTACCAATTTTCCAAATGGGTGCGGTGATCAAATAATGTCTATGCCGGAACAACTCTCGCTAATCGTCAGTTTTTTACAACAAAATCCGGCCTGGCTGATCAGCGCTGTCGTGTTATTCAGTTTGTGCGTTGGCAGTTTTCTCAATGTCGTGATCTACCGTTTACCGCTAATGATGGAAAAAAGCTGGCAGCAGGAATATCGCGAATACTTTCAGCCGGATGACCCGCAGCCAGCAGTTGAAACTTTTAATCTGGCAACGCCGCGTTCGCGTTGCCCGCATTGTCAGACGCAGTTAAGCGCTTTGGACAATATTCCGCTGCTGAGCTGGCTCAGCCTTGGCGGTAAATGCCGTTATTGTAAGGCACCGATCAGTAGCCGTTACCCGGCAGTAGAACTGCTGACAGCGGTGCTGTCCGGGTTGGTGATCTGGCAAACCGGCGCGACCGCCTATGGCTTGCTGCTGCTGGTGTTGACCTGGTGTCTGGTCGCATTAACCTTTATCGATATCGACAAAATGCTGCTGCCGGATCAAATCACCTTGCCGCTGCTGTGGCTGGTGCTCGCGGCCTCTGCCTCCGGAATAGGCATCGCACCGCAGCAAGCCATTATTGGTGCCGCCTGTGGTTATTTGTCCCTGTGGTCTGTGTATTGGGGTTTTAAGTTGCTGACCGGCAAAGAAGGCATGGGCTACGGTGATTTTAAACTCATGGCGATTTTTGGTGCGCTGTTAGGATGGCAGCAATTGCCGCTGATTATTCTGCTGTCTTCGGTGGTCGGCGCGGTGATTGGCAGTGTGATGCTCGCTGTGCAGAAAAAAGAGCAAAGCACCGCCATTCCGTTTGGACCTTATATCGCTGCAGCCGGCTGGATTGCGATGTTATGGGGCAGCCAAATCAGCGACGCCTATTTGCGCAGTATCGGGCTTTAAATGCACGCAACGCAGACCACCCGCCATTTTCGCGTTGGCCTCACTGGCGGTATAGGCAGCGGTAAATCGACAGTGGCAACGGCTTTTTCCGAGCTTGGTATCGCAATAGTAGATGCCGACATTGTCGCCAGAGCTGTGGTCGCGCCTGGCTCTGATGCGCTGGCACAAATCAGTGGCCATTTCGGCGAGCATGTGCTGAGTGCAGACGGCCAGCTGGACCGAGCCCGGTTAAGAGAAATTGTCTTTGCCGATAGCGCAGCAAAAAACTGGCTGAATCAGCTGTTGCATCCGCGTATTCGTCAGCAAATGCTGGCACAACTCGACAGTGCAGCCTCGCCTTACAGTATCTTAGTGGCGCCGCTGCTGCTGGAGAATCAGTTAAATCTGCTGGTTGATGTTGTGTTAGTGGTCGACGTGTCGCCGGAAACGCAGTTAAGCCGTACGATGCAGCGCGACAGCAACAGCGCCGAACTGGTGCAGTCTATTATGGCCGCACAATACAGCCGTGCCGAACGCCTCGCGGCAGCGGACTATGTCATCGACAATGAAGCACCACCAGCCATGCTGGCTGGCGAGGTAGTAAAACTGCATCGGGTCTTTCTGCAGTTAGCTGAAGAAAAACTAGCCAAATCGCTGACTTAGGTTTATTTTAAACCTATTGTCTGCATAAAACGGAGTATGGAACTTTTGACTGACAGCTGCCTGGTCTACGAACATCCGCTGAACGAAAAAGTCCGTACTTATCTGCGCGTCGAATACCTGTTCCAACAAGTCCATCACCAGCTGGCACTCGCCAACGAATCACAGCAGCTGGGCTTTTTTACGTCGTTATTTGCTTTAATTGAAGTGCTGGACCGCAATGATATCCGGCCAGACCTGATTAAAGACGTCGAGCGCTGTGAAGGGGCTTTGGTCAACTGGTCGCGCCATCCGCATATTTCCGATGACTTGCTCAGCAATATGTTGCAAAAATCTGTCCGGTTGCAAAGCGAACTGCTGCGTGGCGCTAAATTTGCCAATGTGCTCAAAGACGATAAATTTTTAGGCCCGCTGCGACAGCGCTTTTTTATCCCCGGCGGCACTTGTTATTTTGACTTACCGCAATTGCAGTATTGGTACACACTGGAACTTTCCGCACGACAGAAACAGGCACAGGATTGGCTCGCACAACTCACGCTTGTCGAACAGGCCATTAGTTTTGTGCTGACTTTTATTCGCGAACGTGGTCAGTTTCAATCCGTCAGCGCCGAAAATGGTTTTTTCCAGAGCAATACTGAACAGTTTGAATTATTGCGCCTGCGTTACCCGTTGAGTTACGGCTGTTACCCGACGATCAGCGGCAACAAATACCGCTATGCCATCCGTTTTATGCAGCTGTGCGACACACAAGGCCGCGCCACGACAGATCAACACATTGGCTTTGAGCTGGCCTGCTGTTAAGCCTTATAATACCGCCAGTTTTTTCCTGTTGAGTAACCCTGATGTCTCCGACTATTGTCAAATGCCCGACCTGTCAGACCGATGTGATTTGGCAGCCTGAATCGCGTTTCCGGCCTTTTTGCAGCGATCGCTGTCGCTTGATTGATTTAGGCGAATGCGCCAGTGAAAGCCGCCGTATCGCCGATAAAAGCCCGATTGAAGCTGGGATTGGCGATGCGGATTTACTGGCGCTGGAAGATGAACTGATGCAGCAGGACAACCAGTTTTTTAAAGACTAGCTGGCCACAGACGGAAACAAGGTTGCGACTGCGCTCAGGATCGGCGCATTCGCATCCGGAAACTGATAGCCGGCCAATTCACTGTGATGTACCCAGGCCACTTGTTGGCCTTCCCGCCCTTCGCCCTCGCCCTGTGGATTGACCACATGCCAGACATCCAGCAATACCCGTTTTTCAGGGTAGTCATATTCGAGCTGTAATAACGGCTCTGCATCTGTTACCGTCAGCCCGACTTCTTCCCAGAGCTCCCGATGCAAGGCCTGTAACACGCTTTCGCCGGGCTCGACTTTACCACCGGGAAACTCCCAGCGGCCACCCTGATGCAACTGATCTGGTCTTTTACTGATAAAGACTTGATCGCCACGAGTGATCACACCTACGGCGACATGGATAGATTTCATTGCTTTTCCTCGTTTGGCTTAAATTGATTCAGATACACGCCACCATATCGTTTTGCTTCCGGCACGCAAAAAGAAAAAAGCAGAGCGAGCTCTGCTTTTTTGGTCACTCTGATGGCTTAATCAGCTCAGCTTACCATGACATTGTTTGTACTTTTTACCGGAGCCGCAAGGGCAAGGGTCATTCCGGCCGATTTTCTCGGCATCGCGGAATACCGGTCCAGGTGGCGTTGCCGGGACTTCACCGCCGATATGTTCAGCTTCTTCATGCTGATAGGCCATTTCGACCTGTTCTGCTTTGCGGCGCTGTTCTTCGACGGCTTCAACATCTTCCGGCGCGCGGATCTGTACACGACTCAGCACGCCAATCACATCCAGCTTCAGCTGGTCCAGCATATTGGAGAACAACTCAAAGGCTTCGCGCTTGTATTCCTGTTTCGGGTTCTTCTGCGCATAACCGCGCAGGTTGATGCCCTGACGCAGGTGGTCCATCGCTGCCAGATGCTCTTTCCAGTGCGTATCCAGGCTTTGCAGCATCACGGCTTTTTCAAACTGACGTAACACTGGCGCACCGACCATCTCTTCTTTGAGCTGGTAAGTTTTCTCTACGACGTCCTGAATACGCTCACGCAGTTTTTCTTCGAACAGTTTGTTATCGTCAGCCAGCCACTTGGCGATTGGCATATCAATGGCAAAATCTGCACGGAAACGAGCTTCGAGGCCTGGAATATCCCACATTTCGTCCAGCGACTGCGGCGGAATATATTGGCTCATCACCGACTCAACCACGTCGTGGCGCACAGCAGCAATAGTCTCAGTGATATCATCTGCAGCCAGCAGCTCGTTACGTTGTTCGTAAACCACTTTACGCTGGTCGTTGGCGACGTCGTCAAATTCAAGTAACTGCTTACGGATATCGAAGTTACGCGCTTCCACTTTACGCTGCGCGTTTTCAATCGCGCGGCTGACCAACGGATGCTCGATGGCTTCGCCCGGCTCCATGCCCAGTTTACGCATCATGCCCGCCATGCGGTCTGAGGCGAAAATACGCATTAAGGCGTCATCCAGTGCCAGATAAAACGGCTGGAGCCAGCGTCACCCTGACGACCGGCACGACCACGCAGCTGGTTGTCAATCCGACGGGATTCATGGCGTTCAGTACCGATAATATGTAAGCCACCGGCTGCGATGACAGCATCATGCCGCTGTTGCCATTCAGCTTTTAATGCGGCGATTTGTTGTTCAGTCGGGTTGTCGAGCTTGGCAACATCAGCCTGCCAGTTACCGCCTAACACGATATCAGTACCACGACCTGCCATGTTGGTGGCGATTGTCACAGTGCCCGGACGGCCCGCTTCTGCGATGATCTGCGCTTCGTTGGCGTGGAACTTGGCGTTTAATACCTGATGCGGGATTTTGGCTTTATGAAGCAGCGACGACAAATATTCTGAGCTTTCAATCGATGCGGTACCAACCAGAATGGGCCGCTGCAATGCGCGGGTCGCTTCGATGTCTTTAATAATGGCCTGATACTTTTCTTCCGCGGTCAGATACACCAGGTCTGGCATATCTTTACGTACCATAGGTCTGTTGGTTGGAACGACGATAGTTTCCAGACCATAAATAGTTTGGAATTCAAAAGCTTCGGTATCTGCAGTACCGGTCATGCCGGCCAGTTTGTCGTACAAACGGAAGTAGTTCTGGAATGTAATAGAGGCCAAAGTCTGGTTTTCATTCTGAATGCGCACACCTTCTTTGGCTTCAATCGCCTGGTGCAGGCCTTCAGACCAGCGACGGCCTTCCATAGTCCGGCCGGTGTGCTCATCAACGATGACAATCTGATTATCTTTGACGACATAATCCACGTCTTTCTTAAACAGATTGTGTGCGCGCAATCCGGCGTAGACATGATGTAACAGCGTAATGTTAGTCGCGGAATACAGCGAATCACCTGGCTGCATCAACCCACGTTCCACCAGAATTTCTTCGACGCGGATTTGGCCGCGCTCGGTCAGATAAATCTGCTTGGCTTTTTCGTCGATGGTGTAATGGCCATCACCCATTTCACCTTCTTCGTCTTCTTTTTCCTGGCGTTGCAACATTGGCACCACCTGGTCAATCTGACGGTACAGCTCAGAGCTGTCTTCGGCCTGACCGGAGATAATCAGTGGGGTACGGGCTTCGTCAATCAGAATAGAGTCGACTTCATCGATAATAGCAAAGGCTAAGTCGCGCTGAACACGGTCCGGCATGCTGAATGCCATGTTGTCGCGCAAATAATCAAAGCCGAATTCATTGTTGGTACCATAAGTGATATCAGCGTTGTAAGCCTGCTGTTTTTCCAGGTGTTGCATACCCGGCACGTTGACACCGACCGTCAGTCCGAGGAAGTTAAACAGCGGTTCGTTGGTTGCCGCATCACGCTTGGCGAGATAATCGTTCACCGTGATGACGTGCACAGCGCGGCCGCTTAACGCGTTCAGGTACGCCGGCAAAGTCGCGGTCAGCGTTTTACCTTCACCGGTGCGCATCTCAGAGATTTTGCCCTGATGCAGCACCATGCCGCCAATCAGCTGCACATCAAAATGGCGCATGCCAAAAATACGTTTACTGGCCTCACGGACTGTTGCAAAAGCCTCAGGCAGCAGGTCATCCAGCGAGGTACCAGCGGCATAGCGTTGCTTGAATTCGGCTGTTTTTTGCTGCAGTTCCGCATCTGACAGCGCCGCATACTGGCTTTCCATCGCGTTGATCTGGTCGACCGTTTTGCGCAGTTTTTTCAGATAACGGTCGTTCCGGCTACCAATTAATTTGGTAAAAAGCTTTCCTAACATTGTCCTGGTACCACTATTTTAATGTTGAGACCGCTGGGCGGTCCTGGCAGAGCCATATAATCTGTTATTGAGCGGGCCGATAAAAGCCTGCGGGTTTATTTGTTTGCCGTTTTTCAGTACTTCGTAATGCACATGCGGCCCGGTCGAACGGCCGGTATTACCGAGTGTGGCGACTTGCTGGCCCTTATCGACTAGCTGTCCGATCTGTACATTGACGGCTTTAGCGTGCGCATAGCGGGTGCGATAACCGCCCGAATGTTCAACTTCTACCATC
>Ga0247724_1000202_pt1 | contig 15203 bp, 12 predicted proteins | sample OKSTACKMC2E_FD_182776 | JGI IMG/M metagenome (GOLD analysis project Ga0247724, IMG submission 182776) | Subsurface sediment microbial communities from gas well in Oklahoma, United States - OK STACK MC-2-E | ecosystem: Environmental > Terrestrial > Deep subsurface > Rock core/Sediment | place... | reverse complement strand
CGCAATTTGCGCGGTTTCCAGGTCACGGATTTCACCGACCATCACCACATCAGGGTCCTGACGCAAAATGGCACGCAAACCGCGGGCAAAGGTCATATTCACTTTGGTATTGACCTGAGTCTGGCCTATGCCTTCGAGCTCGTATTCAATCGGGTCTTCCACCGTCAGAATATTACGATCTTTGGTATTGATATCGGTAAGGCCAGCATACAGCGTGGTCGATTTACCGGAACCGGTCGGGCCCGTCACCAGAATAATGCCGTGTGGTTTTAAAATCAGCTCAGCAAAGGCCTGCTGCACCGACAAAGTCATGCCCAAATCAGCCAGGTTCAGGTGTGAGTTGTTTTTGTCGAGTAAACGCAACACCACGCGTTCGCCGTGGCTCGAAGGCATCGTCGACACCCGCACGTCGACGGCGCGGCCGGCAATGCGCAGACTGATGCGGCCATCCTGCGGCACGCGTTTTTCCGCGATGTCGAGTTTGGCCATAACCTTAATCCGCGACACCAGCAGGCTCGACAGTTTGCGGTTCGGCCGCAGCATTTCACGCAGCACACCGTCGATACGAAAGCGCACTACTAAGGCTTTTTCAAAAGTTTCGACGTGGATATCCGAAGCACCGAGTTTAATGGCTTCACCGAGCATGGCGTTAATCAGCTTGATGATCGGCGCGTCGTCTTCGTTTTCTAATAAGTCTTCGGTTTCCGGAATTTCATCGGCCAGGGAGGCCAGATTCACTTCGTTGCCGATGTCTTGCATGATTTGTTGCGCTTCGCTGGAATCGCGCTGATAGGCCGCTTCCAGCATGGCTTCGAATTCCACCGCACTCATGCGCTGAATTGAAAACGGCTGGTTCAGCAAACGGCGGATCTCAAGAAGAGCTGCTGCTGTGGTTTCCGGGGCGATCAGCAGTTGCCACAAGCCGGCCGAGTCCTGTTGCAGCAACACTTTGTGCCGTTTGGCAAAACCAAAGGGCAAACGCACTTTTACGCTGCCTTCAGGCAGGTCAACCGCCGCCATTTATTGGTTGCCCTCAGCTTTGGCCGGGTTCAGCTCGCCTTTGTCCATCTGCTCCAGACGCTGCTGAATTTCCGGCGGTAAGGCTTTGTCCTTGCCCCAAACCGGCAATTCCGGCGTTGGTGTATCAGGCATCAGCGACACGCCATTGTCTTGCTTCTGTAGCTGCTGCGCGCGCATGTAGTTGTATTTACGCTGGCTGACTTCGTTCATCACGCCACCGTCACGCATAATGGTCGGTTTGATAAACACCATCAGATTACGTTTTTTCTTACTGGTACTGGTGGAGCGGAATAAATGCCCCAGCACCGGAATATCACCGAGCAGCGGTACTTTGGATTCGCTTTGTTGCACGTCTTCATCAATCAGACCACCTAACACCACGGTGGCACCGTCGTCGGCCATCACTGTAGTTTTGATTTCACGTTTGGCGATGATGAGGTCACCGTCAATAGCGCCGGCGCGACTGGAAACTTCCTGCTCAATAGTCAGGCGCACCGCATTGCCTTCGTTGATTTGCGGCGTGACTTTAAGTTTGATACCAATCTCTTTACGATCTTTGGTGGTAAAAGGGCTGTTGCCGTTCTGCCCCGGGCTGGTGGTGGTTTCAACCGGTACTTCTTCACCGACGATAAAAAACGATTCCTGGTTATCCAGTGTGGTGATATGCGGCGTGGCCAGAATGTTGGAGTCAGTGTCCGCTTTGACGGCCTGAATAATGGCGCCCCAATCGTCTTTGACTACTCCCAGCATCGCACCGCTGACCTGACCTAAAACCGTACCTAATGCAGTGTAATCACCCGGAGTATCAGGATCTTGCACTGTAGTACTCGGCACTCCCGGAATTGTCGATTGCACAACACGTGGTTGCGGCGTAACTTTGCGGGCTGATGCAGCTGCAGCAGCTACGGAAGAAACCGGCACTACACCATTATTAAACTGCGTAATCCCGCCTTCAGCTGAAATCAGCTGCACGCCGAGGTTAATGCCGGCAGTCTCGCCGACTTCCACAATAATGGCTTCGACTAACACCTGCGCGCGGCGGATATCGACCTGGCGGATCACTTCTTCAAGATTGCGCAGCATGTCGGGCTGCGCTGTGATAATCACTGAGTTACTTTCGGTGTGGGCTTCAATACTGACTTCGCGGTTGCTGCCGCGGCTGCCGCTGTTGCCTTGTGCCGCTTGCTGGCTTTGCGTTGAGTTGGCTGCCGCCACCATGGAGTTGGACACGCCCTGCAGCACTTTGACTAAATCTTCCGCTTTGGCGTACTTCAGGTAATACACCCGGGTATTGCCCTGACTTTCCTGTTCCGCATCCAGCCGTTTGACGATGTCTGACACACGCTGACGTGCCTGTAATTCGCCGGACACAATCACGCTGTTAGTGCGCTCGTCGGCGACAATTTTCGGAATAAGGAATTCTGGCTGGTCGCCCTGGCCTTGTTTTTTGTAGATGTTTTCTAAAATTCGTACCACTTCAGCGGCCGAAGCAAAACTTAAGCGGATAATTTCGATATCCTGATTACCGGCTTTATCGACACGCTGGATAATATCCACCAGCCGGTTTACCACTTCGGCCTGGCCGGTCATCATAATGACGTTGGACGGGTCGTAGTTCACCACATGGCCGCCACCGGCCTGGTCGGTAAACTGACGCAGCAGAGGCGCCAGTTCGCGCACTGATACGTTTTTGACCTGAACAACGCGGGTGACCATTTCATCGCCAATGCCGCTGTTATTGTCACCAACCACTGGGATATTCGACATTTTGGCGTCTTTTTGCCGCACCACTTTCAGCACGCCGCTTTTCATCTCAACAATAGAAAAGTCATACACTTCCAAGACGTTGAGGAAAAACTGGTAATACTGCTGCTCGTTCAGCATCTCATAAGAGCGCACATTGATGCGGCCGCGCACCTGCGGGTCGACAATGATGGTTTTATTCAGATTTTTACCGACGATATTAATAAATTCGGTGATTTCAGTGCCTTTAAAATTCGGCTGATATTCAACCGCAGTACTGAAAAAACTCAGCAGCGCCAAGGCACCGGCGCCCAGTTGCAGCTTCAAAGACGGAAGGCGAAAGATAGTTGATTTCATTGAAAATATGCCATTCTGTACAGGTTATTATTGTGACAGGTTTACCTGAATGTCGCGGATCTCACCGTCACGTTCTATTTTAATCGACGCTTGGCTCGCCTCGCGTAATTCGTTGATGACGCCATATGCCTGCTGCATATCGTTCAGGCGCACACCGTTAATCTCAATCGCCACATCGTTGGGCTTCAGCCCCATCCGGGCGAATAATTCGGCGTCTTTGCCCGGCAACAAAGCATAACCATACATTTGGCCGTTACGGTGGCGCGGCGTAATTCGGACGTAGTCAAAAAACTTGGCCGGTTCATTCAGCATTTCCCGCCGCATACTGGCAACTTCTTCCGCAGCCGGACTATAAGATTCAGGGGCAGGCGCTACTTCCGCCAGCGCAGTTTCATTGACAGCACCGTTCACTTCGCTGAGTTTCTGATATTCGACACCATCTAACATCAACGTTTCCATCCGGCCAGACACCTGCAGTAGCACCCGGTCTTCCAGCACCTGCTTCAGCACTGCGGATGTGCCTTCAATTTGTTCATCGATGGCATAAACCTGCTCGACCCCACTGTTTTCAATGACGGCGGTGCCCTGCTCCGGCTTTGTTGCCGTCGCAACAACACCGGTTAGTTTCAGATTCAGGCTGGTTTGCGGGGCGTCGGTCACGGTTTGGACCGGCGCCGGTTCGGCAGATTTCGGCTGATATTGGCCAAACAAACGGGCATCAATCAGACGTTGGATATCCTGGGCTGAACTGACCGGGGTAGTTGCAACGCCGACCGGTGCAACCACAGCAGTGGCCGGCGCGGCGGGCATTAACAACCAACTGAAGCGTGCAGCAAGCCAGGCCAGTAACAGCAGGAATATCAGTGCAAAAATACGATTCAGCAGTGTTACCGGCAGTTTTGCATAAAACTGCTGCCACTGTGCCGCCCAATCCAGGCCAGAAATTTGTTGCCAATTCATTGTAATGATTCTGTATCTAAACTGTTTTTATCTTACTCAGTTGGCTCGGGAGCAACAAGATCAGCAAAGTTATTTACCTTGCAATTACAGATGATAAACATCTGATATCCGTCACAAGCCGGACTGAACAGCCCGTCATACTGGAGCATAAGCCCTGATTATGCTATGTTCGCGCCGATTAGCGGAGCAACATACGAATGACTCAACCAACCCAAAATCAGGACAATACCACAGTTATATTACGTTTGGATAAATGGTTATGAAATATGTAGGTGTATTCGAATGCTAAATTTGTATTAACATTTTCACTCATTTGCTATACATATGCAGGTATCACAATTCGGATATCTGTATGCAATTTATTACCTCTCAAAAATCTGAATACCATCAATGTCATATCTTTATGGCACAAGACCTTTCTGTATTGCTGCTTCCAACATTGTTCAGTAAAGCCGTCAGTCGAACAGGTGTTGTTTGGAAGCGAGTGACCCACGATGGAGATGCTAAGTTCGCAACGACAACTTATCTGGAAGAAGAAATATCCAATGTCACTCTGACGATACTGCACAATAAGTTAGAGCACTTCCTCAACTGGTTAGTTCAATACAGTCAACATAACAGTCAGGTCAGTATCGATAGGCATCACAATATTCCTGAAGAGTTATTAAACCATTACATCAACACGGTCATCATCGAAGAGCAAGGAGCTGGTGAGCATAGGGTAGAGCAACATTTGATTGCCCTTCGGGATTATTACAATTACTTGGCGATGACTGGATTTACCAATGCCAAAGATATTCGGGTAAATCCAAGACTAAAGTCGGTAATCAAAACAAATACGAAGCGCCGAACCGCAGTAAAATACCTAACTCCAGGATTACGTTCCATTTTGTACCGCAATACCGACAGCCTTCGCGATGAGTTACTACTTCGCGGTGGAGGTGAGTTAGGGCTTCGCAGCAAAGAAAATCAAGGGTTATTGCTCGAAGACTTTATGGTAGGCAATAAAAAGCATCTTGGCTTCAAATCTTTGTTTGTACAGATGGAGCAACATCCAGAACAGGTTGAGTTTGTGTATTTTCTTCAAGGCAAATACACCAAAGCTTCGCGTAACAGTAGTGGCGGCAAATCTCGACGCCTTTATATCCACCGAAGCCTGTTGGAACGCTACAAGGTCTATTATGACAATGAGCGTCCTGAATCAACCGAAGACACCCTTCTGCTCAATGCCAGCTACAGCGATTACGGCAAGCCAATTGCCCAAAACTCAGCATCGAGAGCGTTTACACGAGCAAAAAAAAACGTGTTCGATTTGCAGAGAAGTGGTGCTTTACCAGGACATTTACAGATGCTGGAAGATGATCACACTGGTCACATCCTGAGACACAGCTTTGGTACTGATAAGTTTTATGATGCTTGTAAAGAAAATCGCGTAAAAATCGATAATGTTACACCCACATCAGCAGTGTACCTGCTCGTGGCGAAGCTAATGGGGCATAACGCCAAAGACGGTAGTGCACCGGAAACTACCAAAACGTACATACGAAGCTGTCACATCAAAGAGGCGTTTAGCCCAGGATTGCGTTATGACTGATATGATCAATCCCCCCTCCAAAGAGGCTTTCTCTGATAGGCAGTTTCAACAAGCGCTATTGGATGAACAGGCGCTAATAGCGAATGAACTTCAAGCGAACCAAGACGTCATACCGCTTCCCTACAACCCTAATGCTACTACGCTGCATATCCCAAAAATTGATGGCTACGCCGCGTTCACAATCACCTTAGCACCAGAGCACTGCCTAACTCGTCGGTTAATGTTTGGTGTGTTCAATGTAGCCGCGTTTCGCTACTTGATGACTGACGAGTTTCCAAAGAATAGAAAGAAAGTTTTAACGTTCTGCCGGAGCGTATGGCTCTATCTGGATGTCATAGATTTGACCAGTAAAAATCGCGCCACTTGGCTGAAAGATTATGAAGCGTGGCGCGTCAATGAGGATGGGGTTAAAACCCAATCCACAGGGCTTGAGAAAATCAAATTAATGATAGAAAACGCGCTGTCATTTGGCGCGTTTAATGCCGTTCTAACGGATTACGAACGCGAATATCTGGTGACGCTGGCAAATACCTCTGTCGCGCCAAGGGAGGAGCCTGACGCGATAAACCTTAATCAATGGTTTTCACAACATACCTGGCTGCGGCGTGATGATATAGGTATCGGTCATGAGTTGTATACGCGATTAAGCTCACCTAAAGCGCTAATGAATTCGTTTCGCATTACAATCGAAACTACCTTGCTCTATCTGCAGACCTGCAAAGACGCGCTCATTGATAGTTTTAAGTTGGCAGGCGTTACGCCAGCAGATATTCCGGCATTAGCAGAGATTACAGTTGCAAATGGCTGGCGAAAGCAATTCAAGATCAAGACTGAAATATTTAATCGGCTTAGACAGAAGCTGGCAAGACTGCTTGATGATATCCCTCACTTAAAAAATGCGTTGGAATTGGTTGTGCTTACCGAGGTTAAATCGCAATGTCAAAAAGAGATATTCGATAAACTACTGGCAAATCAACCGATAATAGCGACATCGGACACCCCTCTCAAAGGATTCTTCACCTCTAGGCAAGAAGCTAGGTTGTTTGATATAGGCTTTTTAAGGCAACTAGCACTCCACGCTGTATCCCCTCCTGATAATGATGTAATACCTGTCTCAATTGCTGAGTCATTGCTATTTAGCTACCTGATGGCCTATCAGACGGTACAAGCAACTGATATACCGAAACTTACCTTGCGCAATTTTAAATTTGTTAAGCGTATCAATGGCACTATCACTCACATCGAAAGTGATTATTTTAAAGGTCGCACCAAAAATAATGTGCACCAAGTCGAGACTTTAAAAACCAAAGATGATATCGGCAAATCAGTGCTTCGATATATTCTAGATGTTACAGCGCTGAGGGTGCAGGATAAGCTGCTGACACCAGTGATTCCAAGTGAACGTCTTGGTCCTGCAGGTAAATCGGGCTTAATGTATTTAGCCTGCGTAGGCACTGCGCTATGGCATGTGATTAATCAGAAACACCAAACTCAGAGGGTCGCTCCCGTGTTTCCTCAGGCGATGCGAGCAATGCTATACAACGGGGTAAACTGCAGGAGTATTCAAAGAGATAAAACGCCCTGCGAAGCTGTGTACTCGGAACACTTCTTCCGCTTCTCACATATCAAAACCAGTGCCGTGTACGCACGCTCGGACAACTTTGATCCGGCAATTCTAACCAACCAGCGAAGCCACACCAATGATACAGAGCGAGAAAGTTATCTCGTGGAGATGAATCAGGAATGGCAAAACAATTGCGGTCTCGTCACCCGTGCTGTGATGCGGGATTTATACGTAAATGTCTTTAAGGCAAGCGTAAGTGATAAACAGCTTTTCGAAAGTGAATTTACCAAAGCTGTTGAGCATATTAAGGTCCGCGCCGATGATGTGTTGAGGTGTCTGAAAGTCGTGACCCAGCAAACAAATGGTCGCGTTGATGAGTTAGGCCATGTCGGCGAGGGTGCGCAATTTGAAGGCGATTTACCTGATACGATATACATACAGGACAGCCCTGAGACAGTGCTGAAACTGAAGCACTTTTTAGCGCAGTTGCAGGAAAAACACGTCTTGCTGCGAGAATGTGCACCGGAGTATTTATTCTACACTGCACTGCCAACCGCGGAATGGATAGAGAGCCTGTTTGACAATAAGCGCTTCTCGAAAATGAGCCTTGAAAAAGGTCAAGCCATGTACGACCAATACCAGTCGTATCTGCCGCCGCATTTTACTGCCCAGCTTTGAAAGGATGCTGATATGGATATTCCCATCGCCACCCATGCCCCGCAACTATTGACCAATACCACCCTATCGAAACTGATGCATAATAAGCTTGCACAGTTATCCCCACTAGATAACGCTGCACTGACTGACAATGTGTGGCGATTTCAATATCCCAAACTAACTATTACTGTTGATTTTCAGATTTTTGAGAAACCTTTAGTGCAATTTGCCGAGACGGTCACCGTCAGGTTTGATGGTTTGTATATTCAGCTAAATCTCATCGAATTTGCTAAGCTGATATGGCTTGAGGTGACATCAGGAATAAAGATACACCGAGTCTCTTATCGTCAAATCATCGACAAACTCGCGCTGCTTTTTTATTACCTGCAGACACAGCAGTTAGACCGACTCAGTGCTTCAGATCTAGAAAAATTTTATACGTTTTGCCTCACGCAAGATGTCACCACAGCAGGTATAAAAAAGCGCCTGTCTGCACCCGCTCATCCCAATAGATTCGAGCCTCTGACAATTAAGAGAATCCAGCAGATTCTTAACCGATATGGTGTGAATAATGTTGTTGGCTTTATATCTGAGAAGAATAACGTCTCCGCGCTTAATGCGGCGTGCTTATCCATCATGGATATGACGCAACTTGATTACAAGGAAGGGGGTAGCTTTAACTATTTGGGGTTGGATGTCGGTAAACATTACATCGACCATTGCCTGCATCTTTTCGAGAAGCACTATGCCTATATCAGTGCTATCCGGCATACTCACCAAGCGTTATTTGACTCGCAACAGGACAATCTCAAGCTTAACAAACATACAACGAGTTTGATTTTAGGGAGAGTGTTTAAGGGGCAAACTGTTGAGTCGATTCGGGAGTCTTCTAGCATTAAAAATATTGCCGAAATCAAAGTAGTTGCCATCGAGTCGTTTGTACATCAACAGTTTCGTGAGGCATATGTATCGGCAGAGCTTATTGTTAATGCATTTAAGCTCGATGCCATTAACAGTATTGCAGCAGAATGCCATTTACCTGAAAGATATGATGCACAGGAGTTTATTCGGGCGCTACTATTTGTTGATGTGTTTGGCGAACATGGCAAATCCAAGCTGTCCATTTGGCAAGAATATCAAGCGACGCTTTGCAAAACCGCTCTGCCTAATGAGGATGCGGCATTATCGGTGACATTGCCAGAGTTTGAATCGATAGCCGCTAACATTCTATCGGAGCTACGAACAGAAATACCTTCCGACACCCAAGGTATGAGGGCGTTTCTAAAATCTCTGACAAACTCCTTACCTACTCCATTAGCTAAGCATCCACTAAATGGCATGGATTATTTTAACAAAATGGCTACTATGATCGAGGATGCGGGGGCTACCGGATTTGTAGGGCTGACAGGGTGGAGAGCCAGTGAATATGGGTTTGGCCTGTCCAATATCGATATTGACACCAACCCCGATCCGTTAGACAACCAGTACACCCCTTGGCGTTTCCATGTTCGCTGGAAGGTTCCAAAAACCAGCGGCAACACCCCAGTACCAAGAGAAATTACACTTGGCTGTTACATATTGGCTGCGCAACTGGCACATCTCAATCTGGCGGATAAGACTGACCCATCAATATATCAGGCAACAACGGAACAACAAAAAGAAGACGCTGAATCAGAGATTCAAAAAGCTATGCGTACGTGCTGGATGCATTTTGTAAATCATTATTCGATATTCAAAGATATCGAGGTGTGGCAGTGCCTCAAAAATAAAGTATTTATGACCGAACAGGATAAAATCGCCATTAATACGCTTGAATCAACCTATCGATTCGATGAAGCGCCCATGAGAGCGATGATAAAAATGAAAAAAGAGCTTAATGACGCATTGCCAAGGGTATTGGTGGCACAAGAGCCAAACCATAAAAAAAGTTTTGGTACTCGATTGAGGTCGTATATCGAAGGGCTTGCGCCTAGCCATATCACAGCGCTTTTTGACACACACTTAAGCGAGGAGACTAAGGCTAAACTAAAAAGTGGTGAAGTGGAGTTGGATAAAGCAGGAGTGCGCTTTGTTCGAAGTGAGTTTTTAGGTGATGCCGTCTATGCAACCGCGCATGCATTCCGGCATATCTTTGCTGAAGCGGTGCTCAGGCGCTATAGAGGGGATGTAGGACGGTTTATCAGGGCGCATTTTAAACACCTTGATGAGCGTTTTTTTATGGCATATATGCGTGATAAGGAATACCGAGTTATCCAGCAAATAGCGACCCGTAATGTCATCAATTCAGTGGTGAGATTGCACATGGATAGCATTGAAGATGAACACCGCGAGTATGCCGGAGGGGTTGATCGATTCTTATCAAAAGCAGTAGCGATAACACACGTTAATTCTGATGAAGAACAAAAAGAAAAACTTGCGCAAGCTGCTGTCAAACGAGTCTTGGCGATAAAATCAAATCCGTGGGCAAGTTGTCTGCTTCGGGACGGGACGCAGCAAAATGCGAAGTGTAGTGTGAATGGCGAACCTCAGCGTCAAAACGCGCAGCCTAGTTTATGCCTAGGGTGTCTGAATGCGGATATCGCAGAGGGTAACTACAATGGGATTGTCATCTACACCAAGCAGGATGTGGCTGCGTGTCGAAATCCTGAACTCCCTTGGTTCATCAAAGAACAACACTATCACACAGTCATATTAGCATTAAAGCGCGTGGAAGAACTGCGTCAAAACAGCAATAACCCCACGTACGATAAGTTCATTTTGCACCTAAAGGAAACGCTATTGATAGCAGATGCACAAAGAGGGCAAGCGACATGAGTGATTATTTAGCTGAGTTTCTTGATGAGGATGAGCTGGAAGCGTCAACGTCGGAACCCGTGCGACCGAATTGGGTATCTGAGTCAAATAGCTCTGGTGCTGCTTATGAGGCAATCCAAAGCCTCTATCAACAAAAGCTCAGGTATATCCGTCAACACAGCAAAAAAACAGACTTCATTAAAAAATCGACCTATGAAATTTCAAAGTCTGAAGTCGCCAGAGTAGTCGATGTGAAGATGCAGGCAATTTTCCACTCAGTCAATTATGCCAGTGCACTACAAAAAGAATTGGCTGAGAAGAACGACAAGCTACTAAAGAGTAAAGAGATCAAACTGGCTAGTCGTTATGCGGGTGAGAAAGGTAAGACCAAAGACGAGCTGATTCAAAAAGTCAGGCAGTTGAAAGCAAAGGATAAGCTGATTTCAAAAACAACTACAGATGAAGTTTTAGAACTAACGCTGAAACGCCTGCCATTGGATGTGAAGCGTAACTTGAAATTAGTGTAAATATGAGCAGTCAGAGCAAGCTCTCTCAAAAAAACGAATCTCAGCTTTGCCTTATTTGCGGACGTTCGATTTTTCGTAAACCTAGAAAATAATCTCCAACCTTGTGGTCAAATCAAGCAAGCCAAGCCCCAGAAAACAGATTTTAGGAACAACGAGCAGTTTTGATGTGGCGCAATTAAAATCAGTTATTCAGCCATGTAACACCGCTAGAACGCGTGACCTTGTAGCGTAGGAGAAGCCGCAACGGAAAAGCCGTCGCTTTGCCAAACCATGCTACAGATTGATTTCATAACCCCGAACTTCATGAAAAACGTTCGCTAAAACCAAGCAAACAACTCCCGTAAACTGATATTTTGGATGCCACATGCTCAAAAAGTGGCAAACCCTATGTGCAAGCTCAACAGCTGATGCAGGCGTGTACAGTTCAAGATCTTCTTTCGGATTGCAGCCTAGTTTATGGCTTTTATTATGCACATAATATTTTCTAGTTTTCCTAAATTTTTCTAGGTCACTAGCAATAGCTTCAACATCTGAAATGGGAGCGCTTTGTATAAGCTCGCATATATTATTGAACTCTATCTCAATAGGACTATTAGAAACTGTATCGGCAAAATTTTTGCTTTTTAAATCAAGCGCAATATCGTAGAGCAAATTTTCCAAAAACACTCCAAGAAACACAGTTGATACTATATTTCTCTCAAAGAATTCTGGAAATTTCTCCTCTACTACGTCACGACCGGGAAACCCACCAAATTCAGAGTGTAAGACTTTTATCTCATAACTGTAATTCACAAACTGGTGAACCAATATTCTAATGAACTTACAAATTTCTGAAGTACGGTATTCGCTCCACCCGTTCTCATCTATTTTAATCAAATCACCTCCCTGCACTCGTAACGCCATGCACACCGTTGAATTAAGTGCGCAGCGAGTAATTGTTTCGCGTACAGGAAATTGTCATGCCTTAACGCTCCAAATGATTGAGTATCAATTCCTCAGTAAATGCGATCGTTGTATCAACATCACCCAGCTCGAACTCGTCCCATTGAGCGTGTGTTGCCTTAGTGCGCACGTGTGCTGCCACCTTAGCGCGTTTTGCCTTCACTTGGGTAAGGGTGCCAGCTTTAACAAGGTCGTCGATCAATACATCTAATTTCCTGCCCTGCTCAGTAACACCTGCTTTTCGACAAATGCCACGCAATGTATCCTCAAAAACAACACCAGAAATTACACCAGCCTCATTCTTACGCTTTTCTCTTGCATATTCCTTTGCGTGGTCCAAGAAATCGTCAAAAACAGCAGCTCTAGTTTGATCCTCTATAGAGGCCAACAAGCCCAGATCGATGTCCTCCAATAGCGACTTAAGAATTACTGTAACTTCGCCTACCGACTCATGTGTACAGTAACCACGATCTAAACCACATATTCTATCCACTGACATCCTGTACGGATTACTGGAGTTGGTTACAACCAAATGTACGATGTTGTGGGCTGAGGCTATCCACGCAATGCAATCTTGCAGATGTGCCTCTCCTCGCACTTGGCCGTGCTCGTTTCCATTTTTTAGCTGACAGCCTGACCGTATTAGGACATCGAACTTGTTTCTCACTCTTTCGTCAATTTCCATCAACTGCTCCCGCTTTTATAAGACGTAACGTTGGCTCAGAGCCTTCTGACCTGCAGCGAATTGTTAGCGTTCACACTTCGGACAGTGGTATGTTCAACCCGGCCTGCGATGGCACGTCGAGAATTACGCCGCCGCCGTACTGATACTCTTCTACAACCTTTACCAATTCCTGAGTGTCCGATTCAAACAGGACAAATCGGTACTTCTTTGATGTTGATGCCGACTCTGGCTCGGTAGCGACCGTCAATTCCGCCTCGTATTCACCAGGTTTCCACTGAAACTTACGAGAAAAGAACTCCTTGACCGGGGCCACAACAAACTGCTCTGCAGCGACACTATCTGGCGGATTACTCAGCGCATCTCTCTTTTCGAGGATGTTCTTTCTTAGCGCCGATGTTATTGCTCTAAACTCCTTTTCTTCGGTTCGGTTGAAGAAGTTCAGGAAGTTAATTAGGTGCCCCCAATCTTCTCCTGAGTTCAACTTGAATGGTGTGAGTAGTACGGTCGTACTGTCACCTTGCTCCTTATAGTAGTTCTTTGCTGGAAGCATGAATTCAGCACCGCTCTCGTGCCGGAGCCGCAGTGAAATTGATTTTACGCGGAGTGAACGACCACCCGTATTTTGCAAGATGAGGTGCAGTTGTGCGTTTGGGTTTCCAACCATGTGTGACACATGAATGGTGTTGTATACTTCAATAGCGGACTTCGCTTTCCGCAGCATGATATGCACTGGAGGAAGCTGCGACAGGATCAGCGCCGCAAACGATATAACTACAGACCAGAATTTCCAGTCCAAATAAAAAGGAACTTGGGCGATCGCTTCTTCCATTTAAAATTCCTGTGAATCTTGGTTGTGAACGCTATCTCATCAATATCCGGCAGCTGAAGCGCAGCACAGTGCGCACTGTGCTGCGGAGAAGGCGAGAAGTTGATCGTTTTGTTAGGCACTTACGAGGACGGCCAAACATTTTTAAAATCCATTTTCACTTTGACCTGATGTTCAAAGTCCATAATCTTTCTGGCGCAATCAATCATTCCCCACCAACGATCTACGACATAGTGATTGATAGGGTCACGGTAATGATAGAGATTGCTACCTATCTTCTGATCATGATTAGTTGGAGCTAAAACACAAGCAAGACCGAGCGCATAAATAACACTTTCAGGCAGGGTCATGGACTGACCTTTTACGTCTATCATAAATTGCTGAATCCCATCGGCCACTTTTACAGTTATTCCGTAGCCATCTGGTAATTCATCGCCATGAGCTAAGCTACATCTAAATTTCTCGTAGACGATATCTTCGAATTTTATACCTATGCTTCCTTTGCTGTCTGGGAAAGGAAACACTGTTTCTTGGAGATTAAGGCCACCATGCATGAGCTCAATAATATCAAGATGATCAGTAATGAATTTCCTGAATCGCTGTCCGACCTTTTTTATGTCTGGGTACATCTTTTTTGCGGTGCCATCAACGGCTAAGCACGCGAACAGCATGGCCTGATCAAGTTCTCTTCGGTCACTAGCATCTAGTGATGACTTTATATGCTCGCTGATCTTCATATTTGCCTAACAATTTCATCAAAAAAGAAAACCATAATGTTTAAGCTTAGGGTGGCCCTTTGCAGTTTTTAACACACTCAAAGCTTACATAAAAAACACTTCAATATCAATGATATGATAGCCAACACCTTGCAGCTGAAAAGACAAAAAGTGCGCAAACCGGCCAAGTGGTTTTACATCATATATATAAAATTTTTGGATTTTCCGTACCGCCCACTACAGACTAGTAAGTAATTCAAAATAGGAATGAATAACGCTCGTAATATTAATATGCTGGCAATATAAGAATATCTCAAAATATTCGAGAACAGTGAAGTTTTGATTCTCAGCAATGTCCGCTTTCAGTGAAAAGTTGACAGCAAGGTAATTCATTAAAAATCAGATAAACGGTCAACCAAGTATCCGTAGTAACCCATGACTGAACCGTAATTCGGGAATATCTTGTCCAAAGTGACATGCTTTGTATTGTCGATGCTCACTATTGAAAGTTTGACGCCGCCAGGCAACTTTTCGAATTTGGGCAGACTTATGAGACTTCGCCCCGAAAGTAGCCAAGGGACAATAAACTTTACCAATTCATTTTCGTCTACGGTCAGTTGCTCCATGCCGCTCTCCAATTGCCCTTTGGGGAAGAAATAAAATGTTAAAAATATATAATTTATATTAATATCTACAGGTAATGCGTCAAATCTGAGACATAGCTCGGATAATCTCTTCCCGAAATGCACCTCGAAATGACCAGCAAATATCGGCGGTTTTGTCAGAAGTTCTGGGGCTTTGGGCGTTTGATGATTGCTC
>Ga0247724_1000201_pt1 | contig 15282 bp, 18 predicted proteins | sample OKSTACKMC2E_FD_182776 | JGI IMG/M metagenome (GOLD analysis project Ga0247724, IMG submission 182776) | Subsurface sediment microbial communities from gas well in Oklahoma, United States - OK STACK MC-2-E | ecosystem: Environmental > Terrestrial > Deep subsurface > Rock core/Sediment | place... | reverse complement strand
CCCGCGACCCCCGGCGTGACAGGCCGGTATTCTAACCGACTGAACTACCGCTCCGAAGAAGCATCGAAAGAGTGGCGGAGCGGACGGGACTCGAACCCGCGACCCCCGGCGTGACAGGCCGGTATTCTAACCGACTGAACTACCGCTCCAAGCCTTCAACACAGCATATCAGTTGGGGATGCTGCGTTGCGGCGGGAATAATACGGTTCTGCCCCAGACCCGTCAACTTCTTTTTTGCCGGATTTGGCTAAAGCTTAATCATCCGGTAACGAAAGGTCCAAAATATCGTCAGAGGCTTTGTTTTTCGGTGCTTTTTTCGCCACTGCGGCGCTGTCAGCCGCAGTGGCCGGGCTTGATTCTGTTTCAACAGATGCAATATCCCCAACACCAGCTTTTTTCCGGCGCAGGATAGCTGCCGGATTCACCTTGGCCACTAACATGCTAAAGGTCCGCTGAGCATTCTGATTCATCGTCAGCAAAATAGCGCCGCCACCACCGATTAAAATCAGCAGATTCACCCCTATCACCAGCCCCAGCGGAAACTCAGCCGGCGGTTCTACCGGTATTTCAGCCTGACTTGCTGCCGGAGCAGACTGATTTTTTGCCCCTGCCTCAGTTGACGCTGCAACTTTGTCAGCAACCGGAATTTCCGGCACAGCTATCTTCGGACCGATGGCGGCAAAAGTATATTCCGGCAGACTAATCACTACATCACGGCCACTCTGTGTTTTACCAAAAAGCATCTGCTCGATGCGATAAGTACCAACGCCAGCATTAGCCACGCGCAAAATGCGTTTATCACCTTTTTGCTCACCGAGTGAAAAACTCTGCACTTCCCCATTGGGGTAACGCAGCCGGCCTTGAACTATTAAAGTATCTGGATTCAGCGGTCCGTCAGTCACCTGATAAATCACCTGATGCGGCTCATCCGGCGTCAGGCTTTCTACGGATTCAGTTTTGATCGGTGTGCGCACCACCAACACTGGCTCTTGCATCAGTTCCCGCGTGTATAAAGGTGTTTTTACCAAATACTTGGGTAACCACTCCCCTGCCTGCACTTTTAAGTTAAATTCACCGGTGAAGATGGCGTCACGCGGTCTTTCGTCGTAGTTTTTGCCATCATCAGCAAAAGTGGTGAAATTCAGCACTGTGGCATTGGAATTGTCAAAACCGGGCTTTTGCGTGCTGAACAACAACACATCCAGCTGCAGAATATCGCGAAAATCTTTGACATTGACTGGCTTGCCGCCGTTACTGAGCCGGGCTGTGACTTTAAAAATTTCGCCAACCATCAGGTCTTTGGGCAGCGCATCAACGTCCAGACCAATGTCTGTCAGCACCATAATGCGGCTTTCCGGCAAAATTTCACCAATCGCCTGCCAGGGGCCCGGCGTAGGCTTGGTCATTTTAATCAGGTCATAGGTTTTATCGTCAAACCACTGCATGCCGTTGTCTTTGGCTGTGCGGGCGTAAACTTTGCTGCCATCCGGCCGCACCAGCACCACAGACGGCGCGCCTTTTTTGCGGAAAAACACCAGCGTCACTTCATCAACGGCATAATCAATGCGAAACCGGTTGCCAAGCAGCGGAATACTGTTAGTGCCGGCAATGTCTTTCAGCTCAGTGATAACCTGTTTTTCGGCCGGTGCAGCCGCTTTGGTTTCAGCTGCGGCGCTGGTTTGAGCAAAAGCATGTGGCGCCAACAGCGCTGCACCAATCCACAACAACGAAAGCCACTTTAACTGCGCCACAGGCAAGACCCACCTTTTTTCTGTACCAAATCCAGTCGTTTTTCATGTGCGGCCAGCTCGTCTGCGCTGGCGCTGACAACTTTTAACGGCCCGCGCCGTACCAACCCGATTTGTTGCTGATTATTTTGTTCACTACCGCTATTACTGGCCAGATTCAGACTGACCTGCCCTCCGGTCATCGCCAGATACACATCAGCCAGAATCTCGGCATCGAGTAAAGCGCCGTGGAAAGTCCGGTGGCTGTTGACGATGTCATACCGACGGCACAAAGCATCGAGGTTATTTTTCTGGCCAGGATGTAAATCCCGCGCCAGCTTCAGCGTATCGAGAATGGCACAGACACTGTCGACCGGCGGCAATGGCTCCGCCAGCAATTTAAATTCGTGATTAATAAAGCCGACGTCAAACGCGGCATTGTGGATCACCAGCTCAGCGCCCTGCACATAGTCAAAAAACTGTTGGGCGATGTCGCGGAAGCGTTGTTTGTCGGCGACAAATTCGTTGGTGATACCGTGGATATTAATGGCTTCCTGTTCGATAAACCGGTCCGGGTTTAAATAGACATGGAAGTTATTGCCGGTCAGCCGGCGGTTGAACATCTCGACACAACCGATCTCAATGATGCGGTGGCCTTCCTGCGGGTTGATACCGGTGGTTTCGGTATCGAGGATGATCTGACGTTTTGCCATGAGAAATCGTTTTTCAGCACTTTTTGCGTTAGAGTATACGCCGTTGTGATAGCTGGGAAGTCTTGATGCATAAAACTGTTGAAATCTACACCGACGGCTCCTGCCTCGGTAATCCGGGCCCGGGCGGCTATGGTGTAGTGATGAAGTATCAGCAGCATGTCAAAGAGTTATCCGGCGGTTTTATCGAGACCACCAACAACCGGATGGAACTGATGGCTGCTATTGCCGCGCTGGAATGTCTGAAGCGCCCATGCTCTGTAGATATCTCCACCGACAGTCAGTATGTCCGCCAGGGCATCACGCAGTGGCTGGTGAACTGGAAACGCAATAACTGGCGCACAGCAGCCAAAGAACCAGTGAAAAACAAAGATTTATGGCAACGCCTCGACGCAGCATGCCAGACCCACGACATCCGCTGGCACTGGGTGAAAGGCCATGCCGGTCATCCGGAAAACGAACGCTGTGATGTGTTAGCTCGCGAAGCGGCGACTCATCAGGCGACTCAACCAGATCCGGGTTTTAGCCGGATCTGATTGGCTTCGCAGATCAGAGCACTCACAAGCTCACCGCATACTCACGCTCAACGCACAGCGCAGGCTTGTTGCGCTTCAGTTTTCAGCCCCAGTTTTTTCATCACCATTACCGCCGGGCAAAAGCCGGTAAAGGCGCTTTGGATCATATTGGCGCCGACAAACAACGTCAGCCAGACAAAGTTCGGGTGCACATAGTAGGTCAGCAACACTGACAGCAACACCATAGACCCTGCGAACACTAATAAAGCTCTTTCAACCGTCATAGCCACCTCCAGTAAATTATTATTTTCTAATATACACGATAAATTTTTATTTGTCGCACACCGCCAACGTCAGCTTAACGCCAGTGCTGTAGCAATAAACTGACAGCCAACACCGGTAAAAATAATGCAAAAGCGCGCCGGAACCTGCGCTGCGGCAAATATTGCAGCGCCAGCAAGCCAAACAGGCTTCCAACCACACCGACCAAACCAAAACTACCGACCAGCCATAAATCTGGTCTCAGCTGTGGCTGACTGAACCACAAACTGACAAAACCGCTGCAGCTTTGCAGAAACACCAGCGCCAGACTGGTTGCAACCACCCGCTGTGAGGACAGGTCGCTTATCGCCAGCAGCAGCGGCACCAGCAAAAAACCACCGCCTACACCGACCAGGCCAGTGATAAGACCAAGCCCCGTGCCCGCCAGCATGACTTGCCAGACCCGCGGTAACTGGAATTGCCAGGGCTGGGTGCGCCACATATTGACACTGCTGAGTAGCATCAACGCTGCCAGAATCAACAACTGTATGAATGCCGGCAGCCATTGACTGACATAACCGCCAAGCGCCGCCCCCGCCATGCCGGGTAACGCTAGCTGCGCCAGCAAGCTGCCTGCCACCTGACGGCGCCAGACATATGGCAATACAGCGCCCAGACTAATCGACGCCACCACGCCAAGCGCAGTGCTGATCGCCAGTTTTTCCGGCATATCCAGTAGAAAAATCAGTACCGGTACCGTCAGAATAGAACCACCGGAGCCAAACAGGCCCAACGTAATGCCGATTAATAGAGCTGCCAGCAACGGCATAGTCCAGCTCATGGCAGCTCCTTATTTCATTAAGTTCTATGCTAATAACTAAAACCAATATTAAGACAGTCCCTGACAGAACTCAAGCCATACAAAATCCGGGCGACGTAAATTACGTGGAGTGCCTGGTTGAATTTGCTTACACTAGCGCCTTTGTATTTTGCTGCAGGACCATTCATGACTTCACCCGCTCTTGCTCACATCCCGGTGTTTATCATCAACCTGGACAGCTCACCTGAGCGTTTTGTCCATGCAGAACAACAGCTACAGGCGCTGGGGATCCAGCCACAACGGTTTCGCGGGGTTTACGGCAAAGACTTAAGCCCGGCAGAAGTTGATGCCTGTTACGATAAAAGCGCTAACCTGCAGTATTTCCGTCGATCTTTATCACCGGGTGAATTAGGTTGTTATTTATCGCATCGCGGCGTCTGGCAATTGATGGTCGAGCAAAATATTGAAGTGGCCATTGTGCTGGAAGATGACATAGATGTAGACACCCGCTTCGCTGACGCCCTGGCGCAAATCAGCCAGCTGAGTGGTTGGGACCATATTAAGCTTTCAGACGACAGAGATACGCCAGCATTTGCCCGCAAAGCTCTGGATAGCGGTTTTGAACTGGTGAATTTCAAGCGCGTTCCAAACTGCGCCACCGGTTACGCCATGAGTTTAAGCGGTGCCAAGAAAATGCTGCAACGTGACAAATTCTTCCGACCGGTGGATTTAGATTTACAATTCGGTGCCGAACTGCACCTGCAGTTATTTTCTCTACTGCCCTACACCATCTGGCCATCAACGAAATTCGACAGTGTGATCAATCAAATCAGCGGCGGCAGCCGCAAAGGCGATACCACCGCGCTGCGCAATCTGAAATACCGCCTGCAAGTGGCATGGCAACGCTGGCGTTATCAGTCGGGTGATCTGAACAAAGTTATCGTGAAATAGGCCAGAGAAAAGCCCGCATACATCGCGGGCTTTCTCGCTTTGGCTACTTTTTACTGCGCCAGCATCTTTTCGACTTCAGCAATAAACGCCGGGTCGTCCGGGCTTACTTTGCTACCAAAGTGTTTCACTGTGGTCTCGCCTTTGCTGACCAGATATTTGTTAAAGTTCCAGCTTGGTTTTTCACCGGTTTTGGCAATGAGCGCTTTGAACACCGGGTTGGCATCATCACCGCGCACCGGGCTGGTGGAGAACATCGGAAACTTCACGCCGTAGTTGATGTAACAGACTTCAGCGGTTTTGGCTTCGTCATCATGCTCCTGCATAAAATCGTCAGACGGAAAGCCTAATACCACCAGACCTTTGCTGGCATACTTCTCAGACAAAGCCTGTAATGCTTTGAATTGTGGGGTAAAACCGCATTTGCTGGCGGTATTGACGATGAGCAAAGTTTTATCCTGATAGGACTCACATAAATCGACAGTTTCTTTACTGCGCAATTGCTGCATCGAATGATTCAGCACATCACCACATTGGGCTGCGGCTGCTTGACCACTGACTAAAGCCAACCCCAGAACCGATAACAAAGACGCTAATTTTAACACACGCATATACCCTCCTTTTTTTCTGATCATACGCTGAATTGGCAAAAAAGATCCTGACTACCATCTGCCATTGTTTAATTTTTCAGCGAACGATCCGGTAGATCTGCCTGCGGATCCGACCAGAGGAAGCTGAACTGCGATAAAGAGCAACTACTTAGCGCATCGATAAACATTGTTTATGATTACGATAAAAATAAATCTCTTTAGCAGTCTCTGAAATAGGACTAAAACGAGGGCGGCTCGAAAAAAGAATTACATAGGGAAGTCGCATAAAATGGCCGAAATGATTGCAGGGGACTACGGCACTGCTGATGCAGGCGCCGACATCAAGCTGACAAAGATCAGCAATAAAGACGCGAAAAATAAACATAAAGTCGAAGCCAGACGCCGGATCGACGATCTGATGGAGCAAAAACGCTTACGGCAGATGTTGGATTTGGATGACGAAGATGAACTGGAAATCGACCTGGTCGGTTAAACAGTCACAGCAGATGTGAACGCATCGCTGGTTAAAAAAGAGGAGCTCGCTCCTCTTTTTTTTTGCTTTCTGCGGCGCCAGCAAGGCGCCGGCGCAGCAGGCCTTGCTATTAAGGTAAGGCCGCTTCAAAACTCAAGGTAAAACCTTCGCGGATTTTGTCGGCTTTATCAGACTTCAGTACCGCTTCGGCTGACGCTTCCAGCAAATAACGCCCGGCATTGGCTGGCGTGAAACTAAACTGGCCAGCTTTGTCAGTGACCAGATGCTGACGCGCCGGGTCATTGCGATACAACTCACCGTCAAATGACAGATCAGCTTTGACACCTTCGATTGGCTTGCCGTTCAGCATTAAAGTTACAGTCACAGCTTCGCCGGCGACAATGTCCGCCGGGTGGCGGTCAAAACTGAATTCCAGGCCCTGCCCTGTGGTTTTCAGCACTGTGTCAGTCGGGCCATTGACAGTAACAAATGCCAGTGCGCGGTTGCGGCCTTGTGTGGTGACCACATCTGTCGCGTCTTTTGGCAGCTCTTTGGCAGCTTTTTGCTTGTCACCCATCAGCCGTTTTTGCTCACCACCGACTTTATAGCTGGTGAAATAACGCGGCTGCCCCCCCATTTCTAAGCGGTAAGTTCCGGCGACCGGCAATTCAACATCAGCCATCGACTTGCGTTTACCCTGTGCGGCGGAGGCTGGCTTTGCCACAGTTCCGTCTGGCAACACCACTTTAAAACCATCGACGCCAACACCTTTATCCGCCTGAAACGTCATATTGCTGGCAAATAAATCTACTGTGACAAAACCGCCGGTTTTTGATTGCACATAATGGCTTGGCAGCACGTTCATCGTGTGGGCCAACGCGCTGGAAGCGGCAAACAACGCGCTCAGAGTGAATAAATGAACTGTTTTCATTAGATATGTCCTTGCTAAAAATCAACGTTGTTAAGGCGCTTTGCGGTTCAGTTGAACCTCACCGATTTCGTTACCGGCTGCAACGGTCAGGGTGATGGCACTGCCATCCCAATTAAATTTCTGTTTCACCAGCTGCCGGCCACCATGTTCGCGCGCCGCTTCAATCACCAGCTGATAGGCCCCCTTTGGTACCATTGCGCCTTTGTCATCTTTGCCATCCCAGCGCAGCTGATAAGCGCCCGGGCCTTTGGTCGCGCCGGTACGGGCATCCACCAGCGGCTGGTCAGCGCGGCCGGTTTTGCGCCAAAAGCGGCGTAAATCTTTGATCCAATCTGGTTTTTCCCGCCAGATCTCAATTAAACGTACTGACTTTTCGCTGCTGTCTTCGACCCAGACCGCCACATAAGGCCGGTGATACTGGCCTTCGCTGATTTTTGGCAGCTGTAATGAGATCTCCAGATCACTGGCCGTGGCCGGCATGCTGAAACCTAAAGCCAGCATCAGTGCCACACTGCATGTTTTTTTCAACGCCCTACTCTCCTTTTCACCACTTCACACCGCCTGCAGATCAACATTCGACCCATCAGTGCAGCGCGGCCAGATAAACCAACAACATCACACCGGCGCCGGTCAACGCGCACTGCACGCCCCACCAACGCCTGCCGGGCTGTCGCCACAACAAATAAAAACCGCTCAGCGCAAACAACAAACAAGCCGCCGCCACGATATCAATCAGCCATTTCCAGGCCGTACCGGCGTAACGGCCTTTATGCAGGTCATTGAGCAGTGCCAGATAACCGCCGAATTCGCGCGACAATTCCACCGCGCCGCTTTCCAGCTCAATTTGCACATTGGTAAAACCGGCCGGTTGCTTAAAATCGAGTTCCAGCAGCTGCTCGTCGGCATCATAGACAAAAGCAAACACGGCACCTTGCACCTGATGCTCTGTCCGCAGCCAGTCAGCAATTTGCTGCGCCTGTGCCGCCTGCTGCAGCTGGTCATCGCTAAACTCCAGCGCAGCGAACTGTGGCGGTAGCTGCAGCTGCACACTGTCACTTTGTTTGCCGGCATCCAGTTGCCAGTCCGGATGATTCAGCGTGATACCGGTCAGGGCAAAAAATACAAACACCACCAGCACGGCCATCGACACATAAATGTGCAACCAACGCAGAAAACGCGACAAAGCACTACCTCCGGTTAAAACTGGCCTGAATGTTACTGAGATTCATTCTTATTTGCAACAATGCCAATGTAAAGAGCATGCAAAGACCGCTGAACTGACGCAAGATATTGGTAGATAGTCAGCGATGGAATTCAACGATGTCAGATCAGCACACCGAAGCATTACGCCAATTACAACATCAGCTGGTACTGCTACAACGGGCAATGGGGCGGCAACAGCGCGGCGCGGTCATAGTTCTGGAAGGGCCGGATGCAGCCGGCAAAGGCGGCATTATCCGCCGGCTTGGCTGGTGTCTGGACCCACGCTGGTTGCATGTCTGGCCGACCAACGCCCCGAACGACGCCGAACGCAACCAGCATTGGTTGCAGCGTTTCTGGCAACGGTTGCCGCAACAAGGCCATTGGGCGGTGTTTGACCGTTCCTGGTATGGCCGGGTGCTGGTGGAACGGGTGGAACAGCTGGTGGATAACAGCGTCTGGCAACGTGCTTATGAGCAAATCAATGCTTTTGAGCAGATGTTGCAGCAAGAGGGTTTTGTACTGGTGAAAATCTGGCTCGATATCAGCGCCGACACCCAGCTGCGCCGTTTCACCGAGCGTTACCTGGACCCGGCGAAACAATGGAAACTCACCGCTGAGGATATCCGTAACCGGGCGCGCTGGGATGACTACATCGTAGCGCGCGATGAGATGTTTAGCCGCACTTCAACCCCACAGGCGCCCTGGCATTGTATTGACGCCAATGATAAACATCAGGCGCGACTGGCGGTATTCCAACTATTGCTGCGGGAGTTCAGTCGCGACTTGCAGGTGCTGCCGGCGGCTTTGCCCCAAGCGGTAGAAGATTTTTTTGCCGGTGCTGCAAAGTGAACCCTGGTTCAAAGCAGAGCACAGAATAACAAAAACCCGGTAAAAACCGGGTTTTCATGGCGCAGAAACGAGTTATTGCAGCTGCGACAGCGCTTCGAGTATTTCGCGTGGTTCCACTTCCGGGCCATTTAATTCGCTGTCCCAGTTGGTGCCAATCAGCACGCCGTCGTCATACATCTCTTTTAACCAGCCTTCGCAGAAAATATCCAGCGGAATGGCCTCCGGTTTGTATTCTGCCCATTCTTCACTGCAGTGTGCTTGAGCCGCAGCTTCATTCGACCAGAATGGCATCACATCAGTGTCTTCAAATTCAACCGATTCGACCACCAGCAAATCTTCGCCATGCGCCAGCACCCAAACTTGTGCTTCTGAGCGCGCTTCGGCGATAAAGCCCTGAAATACCGGATCGTGTGCATATTCAGCCATGATTGAAGTCCTGTGTTGGGTCGCCGGGACGGGAATGTCCGGCCGTGCTTTAAAGATTATCCCAGAAGCTTTGCTGATTGGCACCGGAAATTTTTGCCTCAGGCTGAATTTGTCACTGTGGCAGGTTCCCGCCCCTTCGAAAAATAACGTACAATTCGCTGCATTCTTCCTGAAGGGACAACTCCAATCATGGCTCAATACATTTATTCGATGTATCGGATGTCGAAGGTGGTTCCACCTAAGCGTACGATTTTAAAAGACATTTCATTATCGTTTTTCCCAGGCGCCAAAATCGGTGTGCTCGGTTTAAACGGTTCAGGTAAATCCACCCTGCTGCGTATTATGGCCGGCGTCGACAAGGAGTTCGACGGTGAAGCCAAGCCACTGGCCGGCATCAACATCGGTTACCTGCCACAGGAACCGGTGCTGGATATGAGCAAAACCGTGCGCGAAGTGGTGGAAGAAGCCGTCGCCGACGTGAAAAACGCCTTTGCCCGCCTTGACGCCGTGTACGCCGCTTATGCCGACGAAAACGCAGATTTTGACGCGCTGGCCCGTGAACAAGGCGAGCTGGAAGCGATCATTCAGGCTAAAGATGGCCACAACCTCGACAATATTTTAGAACGCGCCGCCGATGCGCTGCGTCTGCCGCCATGGGACGCCGAAATCAAAGTGCTGTCCGGTGGTGAACGCCGCCGTGTCGCTATTTGCCGCTTGCTGTTAGAAAAACCAGACATGCTGCTGCTGGACGAACCGACCAACCACTTAGATGCTGAATCTGTCGCCTGGCTGGAGCGCTTCCTGCACGATTACACCGGTACTGTGGTGGCAATTACCCACGACCGTTATTTCCTCGACAACGTTGCCGGCTGGATCTTAGAGCTGGACCGCGGCGAAGGGATCCCATGGCAGGGTAACTACTCCAGCTGGCTGGAACAAAAAGAAGCCCGTCTGCAGCTGGAAGAGAAAACCGAAAACGCCCGCCAGCGCTCCATCAAACAAGAACTGGAATGGGTCCGTACCAATCCTAAAGGCCGCCATGCCAAGTCCAAAGCGCGGATGGCGCGTTTTGAAGAACTGCAAAGCCAGGAATTCCAGAAACGCAACGAAACTAATGAGTTGTTCATTCCGCCAGGACCTCGTTTAGGCGACAAAGTGCTGGAAGTGAAAAACCTGCGCAAATCCTATGGCGACCGCGTGCTGATTGACGATTTAAGCTTCAGCGTGCCAAAAGGCGCGATCGTCGGCATTATCGGTGCCAACGGTGCCGGTAAATCAACATTATTCCGGATGATCAGCGGCAGCGAGCAGCCAGATGCCGGCACTATTGAAGTCGGTGAAACCGTGCAGCTGGCGAGCGTCGACCAGTTCCGCGACAACATGAATCCGAAAAATACCGTTTGGCAGGAAATTTCCAACGGTCAGGACATGCTGCAAATAGGCAACTTCACTATTCCAAGCCGGGCTTACGTTGGCCGCTTTAACTTCAAAGGCAACGACCAACAGAAGTTTATCGGCGAACTGTCCGGCGGTGAGCGCAACCGCGTGCACTTGGCAGCCCTGTTAAAAGCCGGCGGCAACATGCTGCTGCTCGACGAACCGACCAACGATTTAGACGTGGAAACACTGCGGGCCTTAGAAAACGCCTTGCTGGATTTCCCGGGCTGCGCCATGGTGATCTCGCACGACCGCTGGTTCCTCGACCGTATCGCCACGCACATCCTCGATTACCGCGACGAAGGCAAAGTGAACTTCTTCGAAGGCAACTATTCGGATTACGAAGCCTGGTTAAAAGCGACTTACGGTGCGCAGGCATTAGAGCCGCACCGCATTAAGTACAAGAAGATTTAACGGCGAAAATTGTCCGGATAAAAATCCCTGCTTTGGCAGGGATTTTTTATGAAGTAGCAAACAACGCTAATGGGCTTTGCTGACGATTTGCCCCATCGCTTGCTGATAAGCGCTGCCACCTCGAACTTGCTTGTAAGCCCGACGCAGCCGTTGCACCAACTCCGGCGATGAGCCTTTTTTCAGCGCAATCCAGGTTTGTTGCTCCAGTTCTGGCGGAAACAGCACAAACTCGATATCACTGCGCTCCAGCTGATGTTGGTGCAGCATATCGTCGATGGCCTGCGGATCATCAATCATCAGGTCCAGCTTGCCGTTCACCAGTAAACGCCAGGTTTCAATGACATCTGGCTGCAGTTCCAGCTTTTCCGGCGGTTGCTTCGCTGCATCCTTAAGCCACTCAGCAGAAAAATCTTCGCGCTGCGCGCCTACGACATAATGTTTGATATCCGCCAGTTGACTGACTTGAATATCCTCCCGCTGGCTCAGCTTTAACAAACCAAATTTATAACGGGTCACAATACCAATCCATTCAAACTGCGCTTCGCGCTCCGGAGTGCGCGCCATGTTATAAATCAGCACATCCGGTGTCGTCGCCGCGATTTTAAAAGCGCGCGCCCAGGGATACACCTCGAAGCTTGCCGATAAGCCAGCCTGTTGCAGCAACTCTGCAACCACAGCAGTCGTCAGGCCACCGACTTTGCCGTTATCCAGCGTCTGATGCGGTGGTGAAACTTCCAGCACCACCCGCAGCGGTTGTGCTGCGACTGCCGGTTTGCCAAGCATCAGCCCCAACATCATTACTGTCAGACATCCCTGCCACCGCTTCACTGCCAATTGCCGCAACCTGTGCGCTCCGATTGATCACTTTGCTTTACCTTAAACAGCACAAAAAACAAAGGCAACCGTTAAGTTGCCTTTGTTGCAGCGATAAACACGACGGAGCTGATTTATTTCAGCACGGTCGCCACAGCTTTGGCGAAATAATCAATATTGCTGTGATTCAGGCCAGCGATACTGACGCGGCTGGAGCCCACCATATAAATACTGAATTCTTTTCGCAGCCGCTCGATTTGCTCTTTATTAATACCAAGGAAGCTAAACATACCGTGTTGTTTGGTAATAAAGCTGAAATCCTGCTGCACGCCTTCGGCCTGCAGTTTGTCAATAATCAGCTGACGGTAGTCGTTGATACGGTTACGCATCACGGCCAGTTCCTGGTGCCACAAAGCAGTGAGTTCCGCGCTATCCAGAATATGGCTGACGATAATAGCGCCGTGCGCCGGTGGCATTGAATAGATGCTACGCACCACGGCCAGTAAGTTGGTGCGGGCCGTTTCCAGCATTTTATTGCTGTCGACGACTACAGACACTGCACCAATCCGCTCACGGTATAAACCGAAGTTTTTCGAACAGGACGTACACAGGATCAGTTCTTCCACTTCGTTGGCGAGGTGACGCAGACCCTGGGTATCTTCGTCCAGGCCCAAACCAAAGCCTTGATACGCCATGTCGACCAATGGCGTGAAACCACGTTCTTTCGCCAGCGCCGCAAACTTCTGCCACTGAGCAAAGTTTAAATCCATGCCGCTTGGGTTATGACAGCAGGCATGCACTAATACCACGTCACCTGCCGGCACTGTGGCGAGTTCAGCGAACATCGCCTCTTCTTTCAGGCCTTTAGTGTCGTAATCGTAGTAGGCGTATTCTTTGACTTTCAGGCCCGCAGCCTGAAACATCGAAATGTGGTTGGCCCAGGTTGGACTGGTGACCCAAATAGTCGCATCCGGGTTGGCCTTTTTGATAAATTCAGCAGCGACGCGCAGCGCACCGGTACCGCCTGGCGTGTGCGCCGTGGTGGTACGGCCTTCCAACAATACTTTATGCGGGCCAAACGCCAGTTTTTCGATATGAGCGTTGAAGCTTAAATCGCCAGCCATGCCGATATAAGTTTTGCTGTCTTCGTTATCCAGCCGCAGCTTTTCCGCTTTTTTCACACATTCCAGCACAGCCGTGTGGCCCGCTTCGTCTTTGTAGACACCGACACCCAGGTCCACTTTCAGTGGATTCGGATCTTCTTTGTACGCGGCCATTAAACCCAAAATCGGATCTGTCGCTACCGGCTGTAAACGAGAAAACATAAAGTGCTCACCTGTTACTGTTGCTGATACTGTTAAAAATTCTTCGGCTGCAGCATAACCTCAGCCTGCATGCGCGGTGGTCTGATGTTATCAGGCCAGCAGCGCCGGCAAAGTCAGCGCGACTGCAACCAGCAGCGCCAGCTCTTTACCGTGAAATAAGTTTTGTGTGAATGCTTCGGAATCAATGATGCCGATAACAGCGCCATCAGCGCCAAGCAGTGGCAAACAAGCTTCGGCCTGGACTTTCGGGTCGCAAGTGTAATACTCGCCGCCTTTTGCCAGATAAGCCGCCACGTCGTTGATAATCCGCCCCTGCCCCGACAAGCCAACAGTACTGTTATTACTGATGGCCGCAAATTCGGCGGTTAGTGGAAATTCTGCCCGGCTTTCAGCGCCGAAATAGGCCAGTTTCACTAACACAGTTTCGCCGGCCGGATTCTTCCTGCGCTGATACACACCAAACCAATGGCTGGCGCTCTGCGCCTGATAAAACTGGACGATAGCAGTGACTTTGGCCAGCAATTGCTGGTTAGCGTCAGTTTGCCCGCCCAGGATCGGCGCCAAATCATATGGTTCATCCGCCAGCTGGCCAAATAAAGAACAACTGCCGCCTTCGCCGAGTTCCGGTACCCGGAACTGCCATTGTACGGTGCTGGCCGGCGCTAAAGTTGTGAGCTGCAGCTGATAATCTGCCACTTGCTGGTAAAAATCAGCGGAAATAGTATCGTTTTGTACGCCGCAGCGTGCGAGATATGCTTGAATCGACATTTGAAGCAAAATAGCCGTCCAGATTTCTAAAAATGCCGCAGCAGTCTACCAGATTGAGGCAAAAATCCAAGACTTTGCGGGGAAATTCAGCGTTTACGCCAGCAGCTGCAATAGATTAAAACGGAAGCATTGCTGTGCGCCTTGTGTTGCTTTATCTTGCCACGATTCCAGGCTGAACAACAGCGCACGACGAAACGGAACCGAGCATGAGTTCAAAAAAAATCTCCTTAGCCGACTGGCAGCAGCAATTAGGCGGCCAGACCACAGCAAAACCCGCCACACCCGCCGGCGACAGTCTGGTGTACAGCACCGACAGCGGCCGCATTGACGCCCCCAAAGCCGAAAAAGCCACAGGCCAGGCCTTTGCTGACGGCTTTTTGCGCTTAAAACGTGAAACTAAAGGCCGTAACGGCAAAGGCGTCATCACCATCGCCGGCATCGCCGAACCCGAAGAAAAGCTCGCTGAAATCGCCGCACTGCTGAAAAAGAAATGCGGCTGCGGCGGCGCGGTCAAAGACGGCATTATCGAAATTCAGGGCGACAAACGCGAAGTCATCCAACAAGAACTGACCAAACTCGGCTACAAACACAAGTGGTCGGGGGGGTAAAAACGGGGTTTCGAGACGCAAACTGCTTTGCGTCTCGCCGTTTTTACGCCAACGCCTCTGGCGTTGGCCGGACGAACGCGAGGAGCTCCGCGACAAGCCGGGAGAAAACGGGGTTTCGAGACGCAAACTGCTTTGCGTCTCGCCGATTTTACGGTGAGCCGGGGATCTCATGCAGCCAACAGTTTGGCTGCATGCCCGGCGAACGCCCGAACCTATGGTGAGGGCCGGGAGGTGCTCCGCGACGAGCCGGGAGAAGTCAGTATTTCTTCATGACAACAAAAAAGCGGCCGAAGCCGCTTTTTCAGATCAAACATCCAACCCTATCACCGGCTATAACGCTGTTGATATTTCTGGTGCAGATCTTTTTGTTTGTTGTTTAAATCAACTGCACGGCCGTCAATCCACATCTGGCTGATTTTGCTGCTGCGGTAATCCAGAATGTCGCCTTCTGACACCACCATTGTC
>Ga0247724_1000200_pt1 | contig 15285 bp, 20 predicted proteins | sample OKSTACKMC2E_FD_182776 | JGI IMG/M metagenome (GOLD analysis project Ga0247724, IMG submission 182776) | Subsurface sediment microbial communities from gas well in Oklahoma, United States - OK STACK MC-2-E | ecosystem: Environmental > Terrestrial > Deep subsurface > Rock core/Sediment | place... | reverse complement strand
GTTCGCTGAAACGCTTTTGTTTTTGCTCTTCTGTCATTTTAATCAACGAGTTCGTGCATGATGACACGTTCGTTATCAACTTCCAGGATAGGGCCATCGAATTCACGGAAGCTCAGACAAGCCGCTGATGGGCCGTAAGTCCACATGCATCCCATAGCACTTGCTCCGTCGATCTTGATCGTCTCACGAAGAGGCTGATAGACCATAGGAACATGTGAATAGGTTTCGTTCTTGGATTTATGCAGGTATATCTGACCTTGTGGGCCGATAGACATAGCACAATGAATCGCTACGTCGGAAGACTTGCGTCCAACCACCGGCTTGCTCACATATTCACCAATTGCGACTGGTGTTCGAGAAGAATCCAAATGGATAATCGGCGTGATACCGTCGATCGAGAAACTGCGTCCGTATTCAGCACAGAAATCAGCCAGCAAGAACTTATGGGAAAGGAACCAAGCCCAAGCTGGTTCGAAGAAGTTGACGTATTCACACCACTTCTCCCAGTTCTCAATGATCTTCATTTCCGACTCAAGCATCTCTTCCCAAGGAAGCATGACGTAGAGGCTATCCAGTTCTGTTTCAGGGATCGACTTTAGGAAGAATGGACTACGATGCTCTTCTTCAGGGTCGAACATCAAGTCATCCAAAGTGCTGAACAAAACAGTACCGCCACCATTCTCAGCCAACTGAGCAATCGATTCCACCGAACCAAAGTCTTCACCCGACTTGTCATGCGTCACGATTGCGACGGTTTCATCAGGCCCGACAAAAGGATTATCCTTAGACATCTCCCAGATCTCATTGAACTGAGCTTCAGTGTTACCCAGATGCTCAGACATCAAGTTCTGCAAGTTCATCGATTCAAACAGCATCGACGGAGTGTCGGCATTGATTTCATAGATGAAGATATTGCCGGATGGATTGATCGCAAAGTCGTAACGAGAGCCAATGTTGCGATGGTTTTGCTCTGCTGTCCACTTCGCATATTTAGCGAACTCGATGAAGCGCTCTTGACTCACACCTGGCATCGGGTAGAGCTGGAACAGTTCTTCGGGAGAGTGGCGTTGCAGAACTTCTTTGACGAAACGATGCAATTCAGTCGTCAGACCAGTCAGAAGCTGACCGATGTCTTCAGCCCACTTGCGCTTGACGGAGTAGATGTGCATGTTCTCACGATTTTTATCGTAGTACTCAAACCACTCCAGGAAGTTCCGCTTGAACAGGGGATCTTGCAGCATAGCTTGCAAAAAGACTGTCTCGCGATCAGCAATTTCCTGTACTGTCAAGAAAGGTTGAGTCAGTTTTTTCTTTGCGATGAAGGGAAATGTCATATTGTCTTTCAGATTGTTTAACCACTGACCGAGCCCCGAGCACCGGAAGAGAATGCACGGCCCGACGAACTAGAGCGTGATGGAGAAGATGGTGCAGAGTAGCTACTGGAGGAGGATGTAGAGTTTGGTCGGAAGCTCTTTCCAGAATACCCGGCGGAGTTTGTGTGCGTGGTATTGGCGTTGTTTTGGTTGATGTAAGGGGATACATACCCGCCCCCACCACGGCGTTCCTTCTCACGCTCATTGTCGAACTTACGTCCTTGGCGCGCCACAGTCAGTCGATTATAGACTGAACGAGTCCCGTTACGATAGTTAGCCAAGGAAGTCTGATCAGGGATGCGCGTGCGGTTGGTGGCGTTCGCCATGTTGCTGATCAGAGCACCTGCCAACATACCGGCTGCGCCGGCAGCTACGACTGAGCCGATGCCGTAGTCGTCATCGCTTTTGTTTTCCCGTAACTGCGGTGAGATCTCTGCGATCAATCGCTCATAGTCCTTGGGTGGCATAGTCCAACTCTCATATGCACCATCAGCTGTCTGACGATGAATGGAGACAGTGGGTAGATTGTCAGCGAACGCTGGATCTACTCCGACGATAGAAGGATCCAGGAGCTTCATCTGAGCTTGGATCTTTTCAGCCATGATCTTGTCACGGTTGCTGGAATCCATAGCAGCCTGACTGACTACAGAGTTTCGAAACTGTTCTTCTGTAGGAGTATCAGGACCGCAAGCTGTGAGGGTAATAGCAGACGCCACTGCTACTGCGATGATTTTCTTTTGCATTTTATAATCTCTCATGAGAAAAGTTGACGAAGGGTAGGTAACGCCAACTCATTTAGTTGAATTGTCTTTATTTTCCTTGATGAATTTCACCAAACGGTGAACTTGGGAAAAGTCGTTGATCGGCTTCAAGCCCAATGCCGCAGTGATTCCGACTGGGGTCATGACTCGGTCCTTGTACTCGAAGCGAAGATCACAGGTGACTAATCGTTTACCTTGTGTTTCCGGTTCAGTGACAAGAGCCACTGATACAAAGTTACCTTCGGGTTGCTCAGTGGTTTTCAAATAAGGATGACCCAAGACTAGGCTATCCTTATCCAAAGGAATCTCAGACCGAGACACAAGCGGGCCGAATGACGGAAGCCACAAAGGCAAAGCTCTTTGGGCTGTCCGGTGACTGATCTTGTCTTGCGCGACAATTAAGATGAAGGTGATCATGACTAGTCTCTAAAAGTGTAAAAGACTTCTACACTTCTTTGTAAAAGTCTATGATGGCCTGAAGGAATTGCTTTGAGGTTGCTTGGTTCAGTGTGAAATAAGCTTCCTTAGAGAAAAGTGTACGCAGGCTTTCATTTCGCGTACTCTCATGGCTGATGTATTCTTCCGGATGCAAGAGCATCGCTCGATCATAGTCATCCCAGCTCAGATAAAGGGTGTAGTCGTGATTGCTCAAGACGGATTCCTTTAGCTCCTGGATGATTTCAATGGACGAGGCAAGCATCATGGTCGGGAGATAATCGACATCGAAAGACGTCAAAGATCTAGCAACGACTTGCTCCAGTACATTGATGTACCCATCCGTGAACCTGGTCAACTGACCAATGTCCTGTAGAACAGGCAGTTTAGGCATGAAAACCCGCATAAGGTATTCATGCTTGTTCTTGACTGTATTTTTATGGATACAATCATGATACGCAAAGATCAGATAATCTTTGACGAGTGTTGGATCAGTGATTCTCATTTGAGACATCCTTAGTTTTTGATTGCTTGGTTGCCTATGAATTTATAGGCTCTTCTTTTAATCTTCAACTCCGTGTACTTACCCCATTTCTCCCTATTACTCAGTGAAAGCAGAAGGAAAATGAACAAAAGAAAGCTTTTCAAAACTGATCTTTTTCTTCGACCAGTTATCAGAGATTATTTTCACTGTCTCTCCATTTCTGCGCAATGACGACTGCGACTTTTTGTTTACGTAACTTTGGGCTAATCAGAGCATACCAATCTTCTTCCCGCTCCACCCAGAGAACCTGATCATACTCAGTGGCCTCTATCTTAGTTCCATTTTGATAGATGTCGACAGAGACCTCCCGAGTTTCTCCAAACGCCGTATGGAGTATCTTCATGTGGTTAGCTTTTAGGTGCCCGTCGAATAGCGAGTGTCTGGTCGTGCTTCATGGATTCCATCGATAATCCGAAAGCAGCTGCTTCATTGAATGAATCTGTAGCTCCGATGCTCGGAGAGATGATACCTGCATTCAACGCAGTCGCCAGAGCACATACGTCATAGAGAGACGCACCAGGTTTAAGCCAGATCATGTCCATCTCTGATTGTAGGTCACTGAGCTGGACTACCGTATAGTGGTAATTACCTGATTCGAAGCCACGCGTGAGTTGTTTATTGATTTCGTCAGGTGACAGAGCGTAACGCTCTCCCTCTGCATCAAAATCGATACTACCATCGGCACTGAGAGAGACAACTAATGAGGCGTTCTTATCCCACCATGTCCAGCGACTGGGATTAAACCCTGTGCCGAAAGTAACCATAGTTACCCAGGTACCCTTTTTCATCGCTTTCTTCAGAAGAGCCATTTTTCGACCGAAGTCATAGTTATCCCAGACTACGACAGCCATAGGTACATCATCCGTGATTTGACTTTCATCAGAGATGAACTTAAAGTTCTTGACGATCTGAGCGTAACCTGGAACCTGGGAAGGTGTCTGAGCGTGATCAATGACGATAGTAGAGAGAATTTTGCACATGTTGATTCCTTTCAGAATTTATTGTCGCGTAGTGTTAGGACTTCATCCTCAGTGAATAGTTTAACTGACGATGACAGATAGAAACTCTGTTCACCAAAATCTAAACGACGGAAATGAGGTTGCTTCAATTCGTCGTACTGGCAGCCGTTAATCAATATGACTAAAATCGGAGTAGGAAGCTCTGCCAACGCTTTCATTAAACGCATGTTATTAAGACCACGCCGCATGTGTCGAGTGTTTGACCCAACATCTGCGTCTTCAACATCCAGAGGAGCTGGATACGCTACGATTATCTTCGGCTTTTCTGTTTGAGTAATAGAAAGATCTAAGATAGCTTTGTGGTCGTTAGTTACCAAAGGTGTGATATTGAACTCTTTAGTACACATAGCTGCCAGGTCAGCAGCAATTGATACCAAAGCGGAATATTTGGCCTTGTCAAACACCAGACTCATGAAGCGGTTTCGAATTTCTTTTTCGAGGTACTCTTTGATGAGCGGGATGGTGACTTGATGAATACGTTCCGTGTTCATGAAGATTTCCTTTTACTTTCGGATGAGATGGTTGCTGGAAAACTGACCAAAAGAGACACACATCACCTTTGGTGGTTGTTTGAAATAAGGCGCAGCCAAGCTGGTGAATATACCAACCACGTCATGACTGGCCTTAGTGTCAGAAATATACTCGTATGTCCCAGGAGGGAAATCAAAGAAACAGGTCTGACTATAAGCATGCTGCGTCTTAAACCCAGCGGTAGCAATAGCTACTCTGAGTTCAGTTTTTTGCTCATCAGTCAAAGACTGCGTGTCCATCACGGTTACAACGATGAATTTTGTCATATGTTTAATGTTGCTTTAGAATTCGGAGATCAAGAATTTGTGCTTCCAGTTCTTTGATTCGAGTATTGATAGATTTCCAGGCCAGAGCTGGGAACCCGTAGGTCTCGACTTTTTCCTCTCCAATAATGAATGGGAATTCAATTTCTCCTGCGTTCTTGATATTTTCCATCAGTTCAAGAGCTTCGCGATCTTCTTCGTACTCAGCCTCTGGTTCCAACACATATTTCACCAGTAGGTCAAGATCGAGTTGGTTGCGCACTACCCGAATACGCTCTTTCTCAAACATTTGTTTAGCATGCTCGTTATTCGGACAGGCGATCAAGTGTCTGAGAAATCTAGTCGTCACACCTAGATCACGAATTGAGTTCAAGATATCATCAGTCAGTCGACTGCCAGCGTAGGTGATATCAATCAAATCGTCGTCTTCGAGTGAAACTTCTGCATTGATCTTAAAGCCATCTCCTTGGAATGTATGGTCTAAAAGTTTGAACAGTTGTTCTCCGCAATCATCTCGAAGAATACAGAAGTGTCTACGGATAGGAGGCTCTTGTCCAAGGAAAACTTCGAGCCAATTATCGAAAGGCTCGAACTCAATTGACATGAAGCCACCAAGAGGTTCCTGACGACCGGATAAACTTGCATTGCGGAATTTGTTTGGTTTCTTGGAGTATTCTTCAATTACCTTTTCAATTTCTTCTTTGGAAAGTTTAGACCATTTTTGGGCATCGCGTTGAACGTCATCGATTACTGTTTTATAGAACGCCTTCGGTGTATTCTCGAAGAAGCGATAATAGACTGTCTCACCAGTCTTCATATCGCGAATATGACTGAATTCCACTCTCTCTTGAAAAAGAGAAGCCGAGGACACAATTTCATAGCCGTGACAGATCTGTTTGAAACGGACGTAGTCGTAAGGAGGTGTTTGAGGAAGTGAATAAATGGACATTTTATTTTAAAGGTTAGGTGTTTCCTGTAATTAACCCAGAAACTTTCTGGCGTCTTTTTCATTGTCGAACAAACGACAACCCCAGTGTGTATATGTTCCGTCCCGTTGTTTAGCGAGGTATTTTTTGAACTCAGGATCACCCGAAGCATACTTTTCAATAGCTTCTGTAAATGTAGGAGCCTCTACCTTGGAAACCACCAGGCTCGCTTTTGAACCTCCGCCTGTAGCAGCCCATCCCTCAACCCAAATATCCCAGAATTTTGTTTCCATTTCTATTCCTTTAGTCTATTTTGATCAGGATCTTATCCTTGACAAAACTGAGCGTGATTTGATTATAATGAAACGAGATGTCGTGTAGTCGGCAGTCAAGAGAAACAGAAATGAAATCTTTTCGATTCTCATTGGAATTTGACAGCCTCGCCGCTGTAACTGGATCTGTCAAAATGAACTTGAAGTTACCATCCGTCACTTTACCTCGACTCAAAAATACATCGATAATCAATTTGGATACCCGAAGCATCGATGCCCATTTAGCTGACTGAACAGCAAGCGCCTTCTCTTCGTCACTACTAGTTGGAGAAACAGTGCTAATATTCTCTAATGGAAAAGATTGGACTCCATCTTCAATAGGTAAATCCTTCACCACTGAGATGCCCTTGAATATTTCAGGAAAGAAATCCTGGAATTGTTTAATTTTATATGTTCGATGCGACAATTTTTTCTCCTCTGTACGACTGTAATTTTTCCAGGACCTTTTCCCACTCTTTTCCTAAGTGTTCAAGAGCAGTCATTCCTGTATCTAGTCGGACACTGTAATCGGCATCAAGGATATCCGATACTTGGATCTCATATGCGGCGTTTTCAAAATCATACCCACTGAGATATTTTCTAGGTATAGATTTAAAACCCTTAGGTTCCCGGTAGCAGAACAAATAGTGAGCTGCGTTTGGAATACTGGACAAATCAATGACGATATTTTCGTCATCAATAGGTCGCTGAATGGTCAATTTTAGTTTTTCCATATTTATCAGTTTTGCATTTTGAGAACCAGTCGGTGGATGTCCTGGCAGATGTGAAGAACGCTGTTATCCTGGACATTTCCAAGATCAACAAAGACAGTACTAGGAGCACCCTCGACATCACCCACAGTTAATGGGTTGATGTTGGTGTAGACTGTGCGTTTATTTCCCCGCATCAAAGGAGTCTCCGAGATACGCTTTTCGGCTTCCTCAAGAGTATGGGTTTCCAAAACCCAATGACAAGCCAGCTGGTTCTTCTGATTAGTCTCGACTATGAGAGATAACATGTCAGTTATTCCTTGCTTAATTAATTCTGAGATTTATTAAGAGCATGATTATTGAGGAAATAATAATCTCCGAAAGAATAGGATTTGACGCTCGGTTGTTTGACGATATATCCTTCTTTCGTCATCAATTCTAGGAGAACATTGACTTGCTCTTCTATTAAGCATGAGCCCAATGATAAATTATCTTTGAATTTATCAATGACCCGCTGAATCGAAAATCGCTTAAAGACTCGATATGGAGGGTAAACCGTCCTATCCTCATAACACCCAGCTATCGGGATAAATAATTCCCCTTCTTCGAAAACATAATCCTTATCGACTTTTTGTGCTTCGTGCTCATATTCCTGGCATATATCGGAGGGAAGAATTTCTACACTCGTCATTTTTAGTTCTCCTAAAAAAGAAATATCTCTAGATACCCTTTTGGGGTATCTAGAGATAGATTGTTGTTAGTCGTCTTCGTCTTCCAGCCAAGCACCACCGCTCATCACGATAGGCTTAGTAAGGGCCAGATTACCAGATGCTTCCATCGGGTTATCCAGCAAGAAGATGTTGTAATGGGTAGCGAATACTTCCCAGAAATCAGCCATCTTCTTATCAACAGCTCTCATGAGGTTGAGTGCATCCGTGGACCATTAACTCGTCAGAGCTTTCCTCAGGAGCGTACCCTGAGTCATGTGGTAGGTCATTTTATCCACATCCCGCGTTCTTTCGAAGCGGACCGATCATATCTTCACTCTTTACAGAGTGCTCTCCATTTCTTTCCACCTTACCGCTAGTGGATTCTACTCTACTCGGTTACTCGGCTTTTAGCCTACCCTTTCGATGATCTGTGAACTTTCCCCTATGTCAATTAGCACTCAAGGGGCTTAGCTGCTGATTATCCAATCCTGATAGTTGTCAAACCTTGGCTTTGTCTTTCGACTCGCAGTGGTCTATTAGGCTCTAAGGAGTTCCCAGCAATTAAAAGAGTTTAGAGACGGCAATATGTTTACCGTCGAAGTCAGCGTTAGGCGGTACGACTGTCAGAATGCTCATCCCGATACTTGGATCGGTTGGATCAGTCTTCAGCTTACCAAAGAAGCGCTGCATGGAACCTTGTTGCCTTAATGTCCGCTTAAAACCGCCACGACTCACGTCGATCTTTGAATTAAGCCGGTGCGCTAGGACACCCGCCAGAGCTTTCGCTCATTACTCTCTGTCAGTTCAGAGATGGAACAGACTATATCTTCACCTTCAGCATTACCTGGTCAGGTGTCTACCATTTCGGCTTACGGTGCAAGTTGCACGCCCGCTTGGGCCCTACGAGCATTTCAGCTCTAGTCGTTGAACGCTACTCCCAGTGGGAGCTTCGCTGCGCGATTGTCTCTATCTCTATCCTTGTTACCGTACCTTGCTGACTAGACAAGCCATACAACAATTACTCATTGTACTTGGTAGATAGAGCCTAACGAGAGTTCCCCGCAAAAAGGTAGATTTCAATTACCTATTTCTAGATAATCGGCCTACTCGCCAATATCTCCCTTATTTAAACTTTAGAAACGATGTCGTTTCGCTGTAAGTAACGAACGCTTACGCATACTTTCTATACTTGTCTCAATCTCCTCCTTCGTATATTCAGGCCAGACCATATTCGCGGTTAGATCCTGAAAAACGAATTGTCCTGTTAAGCGCGGCCCATTGAGTCTATTATATCGTACAGCGGAAACAATAGTTCCGCATTTGACTTTAGATAGGCTAGAAGCTGCTCTGCAAGACGGCAAGAGATGTATTACATTAGTTAGATAGTCTTTATAAGCTATTTGACGCGAAGAGTGATGTCGATAAGAAGTAGATTCATCCGTCGCCTCGTATTCAAAAACCCACCCATCCAAGGGGTCGGTTTCATGTTTATTGAGGAAAGATGAGACGTGGAAATGATTAAATCCGTATTCGTCGGCTAATTGTTTTCCCGAGCGATAGTATTTAACCAAACCAGTATCAACATTGGTGGCAACTATTCGTCGAGCAACAGAGTGCTTTCCGATGTTGTAACAATGTTGAACATTCTTAGATCCGGTAACCCATTCCAGATTCTTGGCGTTATTATTAGCCTTGTTTCCGTCTATGTGGTTAACTTCATATTTCTTATCGTCAGATGGTGGCGGTCCGTTCCAAGTCAAACAAACAAGACGATGAACGCCTGTGCTTGTCCGGGATCTACCTCCTTTTTTACCGGGAAGAGTCACGAGGATGTATCTGGATTCGTTTCCATTTTCATCGATACCGTATAAGCGATTGCTTTTCTGGTATATTCTCTCGATCATTATTCCCCGACGTCTACCGGCAACTCGTCCGGTTTTAGTCACGTAAACATCTGAAAACCCTGGAACAGCTTTCCAGTCTTCTCCGTCAAAGTTAATTACAGTTTCATTAGACATCGGTATTTCCCTAGCTTAAATAAGAGAGATATCGACGCTTCAATACTCTCATACTATATGTATGAATATATTGAATGTATAAGCGTTGGGTTCCGATGTAAGATCATCGAAGGTCCACGTCCACCAGGAGACTCACTGAAGATCTCATCCAAGAAGCGATGGATCAGTTTGTCATATACGACAACCTTTCGCATCACATAGCCAAGAGCTTCATTGAAGTTATAGCCGTACCGCATGAGTTTACCCATGAGGTCATGACTATACATCGGAACTGCGATACGCCACGGTATACCGACTTCGTCATACTTATGCTCACCTGTGACTGATGTGATCACACCGCGAGCAGAGAAGATGTTACGAGCACCCAGCATATAGCGTCGGTAGTGACCCGGCTTTGGCTGAAAGTTCGTAGTGATGTAGTCGGGATAGAACTCCGCTTGTCTGGCAAGAAAGCGCGCTGTTCGATTAGCGATCACCTTAGGAGACCGATCATAGAACTCTGCGTCGATCGACACAAAGTGATAGATGGTGTCCAGGGCATCCTTGATCGCATCTTCCATGTAGATACCCAGATTGGTCTTGTCCGTGATGAACAAGTTCCGGGAAGCAATCGGTTGAAAGCGACTGAAGATGATGTCTCGGTGTTCGTCGATGAAATGCCGCAGTTTGTTATACCTGCGATTTGGCTTTTCAGGGAAGATCTCCATCAGGTCCAACAAGATCGTGTCGAAATTCCTGATGAAATAATTCAGATCCCTCTCGTGACCCTTGCGATACAGCTTATCAATCTCCACGGGAGTTCGAGAAGCACTTGTATAGTGAGAGTCAGTCAGCCACGCAATCGCATTGTGGTTGTTCTTGGTGAAGTACGCGGAGAGCATCTTCCAAACCACCGGAGATACCAATGCATCTACACCCTCAGGTGCTCGCACCCAGAGCAAAGACCGAGAGGAGTCTTCGATGTTAGTCTTGACGACGTCTCCGCATGTAGGAATCGGGCAGACCTTGCCGATGGCATATTTGCCACGGGTAGCTCCACACTTACAGCTGGGGATCGTGTTGATCGTGTCGCTGGTAAGTTGAGTGAGTGTCAGATCTCGGATGTACTGCTTGTCGGCTTCTGTAGTATTCGGTAGATCATTGATGATGATCGGGGTGATTCCCGATGCGATCGCTTTTTCATAAAGCTCATCATGATTTACAAACCTATTAATAATAGGCACTCTTATACCTTCCTTTCAATAACAAAAAGACCGATACGTCATCGGTCCTCAAGTGAAGTATATATTATTTGTTATTTTTACAAGAGGTATCCATTGATCAACAGAATGGAGTGTTACCGGTCAGAGGGTCTTTGAGTGTACCGGTTTCCAATCGGTTCACACAGAAAGTAGTATGGATACTAGCCAACATGTTTCGCATGGTGTCGTTCACCGAAGTAAGCAATTTATATTCCTGTATAACAGGGATCACAGAGACAGCGTTTTGCAGGGTCAGTGTCTTGAGCTTCTCGTTGAGATTATTAGTGGTCTCCTCAACGACCTTATTGAGTTCGCTGTTGGTGTCTTCCACAAATTTCTTCAAGTGCTCTTTGACAATCGGGAAGATAGCATTCCAGACCATCATCTCGAACGTAGAGCATTCCATGGTACATGACACATTCGGTACACGCGACGAACTGTATCCGTTATCATGATTGCGGGTCACGACGAATTTCTCTTGTGCTGAAAAGAAACGATCGATGGCTTTGGTCACCAATTCTTTCAATGCCTCTTCAGGCATCATCATACCCATGTTCACGATGACGGACTCTTCGATGCGCTTTTTCAGATCGTCCATGGAAAATTGTTTTTCAGACATAAGTATCCTTGAGGGTTGAGAAGGGAAGGGATGAGATGGCTCTCAAAGTAATAGACTACTGTCTATATATTTACAGAGGGTAAAAAAGAAGAGTCCCAGCAGCCCCATGTATAGTCGCCTTGTCCATGAAGGAGAAGACGCTATACATGGAACTACTAGGACCCTTTAAGCCTAAACTGACTTAGGCGACCCTCCAGCAGGAAATGGTTTCACAACGGTGTTGATCTGAATGCGGATATCTTGGTGGTGTTGGAATTTCTGTTTCAACTTTTTGAGGAAATCGGACGTCTCGATGTTACGATCGGTTTCGATGAATACACCCAGATTTGTGCGAACAGTTGCGGATACCATTTTCTTGACGGAGAGAATTTGTAGTCAAATACATATCCCTACACTCTACCGCATTAAGCGGTAGAGTGTAGAGTATGCTTCAGTTAAAAGCCCCTATTGCTAGAGGCTGTGCTTCTATTAGAAGCGGTCTGCAGCCCAACGGCTGGTAGCGCGGCCACCGGCGGCGACTTGGCTGTGGGCCATGCCTTGACCACGGTACATGGAGCGGCCAGCGGTACGGCTGACAGCACGATGCACTGCGAACGCGTCGCCATTGCCGCTGCCACGGCTGACCATAGGCAGCTTGGCTTCGCTCAGAGCGTCCACGAAACCACTCACCACCTTGTCGTTGATACCCACGCGCAGCGCGGTGCCGGTCTGGACAGCCTCATTGGCCGAGATGGCCATCAGGATGTTCCAGCGGTCGCTCATGCGGCGAGCTTCAGCGATGTCGATGCGGTGGTAGGTAGCGCACCAGTCGTCGATCAGGCGAGGGTTGTTCTTGGACAGAGCAGCCACAGCCAGATAGTTGTCCAGCTCACGCAGGTCACGGCGACGGCCGTTGTCATCGATCCAGTAACCGACATGGATCAGCTCACCTTCGTCAGCCACGAACGATTCGTCAGGACTGACGAAGTTCTCGATCAGGCCGTTGGTAGCGCAGCGCAGGCTGTGATACAGTTCGGCTTGAGCGCGACGAGCGCTGTCGCTGCGGCCACGAGCCACGTTGTACAGACCGGTGGTGTAGTACGCCTGAGGACCAGTGGTCATGCAGTCGACGGCCAGGATAGGGAAGCGGGTCACGGTCAGGTCCAGGAACTTGCCGATTTCGCTGTCGCTGGCGTCTTGCACAGGCACGCGGCTGCCGTATTCACCTTCTTCGTCGTCCAGGTTGGCTTCGATGTTCAGGTAGCCGATGTCACGCAGGTTCACTGCGTCGCGTTGCTTGCTGGGACGGAAAGTCTCAGCGTATGCGCGGTCAGCAGCCAGCTGTGTCATCGAGGTCAGCGCAAACAGGATACCAGCAGGAGTGCGGGTGAAGAACTGGTCGACGTTGACGGCAGTCAGACGAGGAGCCCATGCAGCCTTGGGACGGAAACCCGAACCACGGTGCGAACGGTTGACTTCCAGCAGCTCAGCGTCCACGGGCACCAGGTCCACCATCACGGAAGTCGCGCAGACATCCTTGGTCGTGGAAGGCTGGTGGAACACTTCGCCTTGAGTGCGAGGACCGTTCTTTTCCACGGAGACCACCACTTCGGCGTCGGAGTAGAAGGGACGGTTTTGCAGGTCGGTGCGGGTCTCGGGACGGATGCTGGTCGACACAGCCAGGATAACATCCTTGCCGCCGTGGTTGGCAACGTAGTTGTAGTCCTGGAAGCCGTCGATGCGCACATAGGTGCGGGTGTTCACAGCGGTGATCGACACGTCCAGCTGAGCCACCAGGCGTTCGTCCTTGGTCAGATCTTGTTCACGAGGAATGATCAGGGGATCGATCGTCATGACCAGGGTTTCTTGGCCGTAGTGGTTGCGCAGGGTCGAAGACACGTATTCGACCAGGATGGTGTTATGGCTGTCTTCGATGGTGGGTGTCACCATCCAGCGCTTGCCACCTTCGACCACTTCATGAGCACGAGGCACTTCGCCAGTGGCTTCCATGATCCAGATCTGGCAAGTCACGAAATCGTGCTTGGGGCGACCGGGACCCACGGGGACCTTGTTGCTGCGGACCACAGCGATGACCGAGTGGCTCAGGTCGGTGTGGATTTCGCGAGGGAAGGGGAAGATCTCGATAGCGCCGTTGGTTTCAGCAGCTGTCTTGGTCAGCAGCTCAACCACGCGCTTGAACGCTTCGGAGCCGGACTCAGGATGGATCATGCGGCCCAGAACTTGACCGCCGGTGTTGTCGAAGGGATTGAAGATGTTGCTCATGTTTTTCGTCTGTTGAGTGAAGGTGCGAGAATTGTCCGAGGAAGGACGCTGACCCTCGCTGCGGTCAGTGCTTGGTTGGGGCTTGGGTGCGTCACCGTTGTTGCCCAGGTTGTTCAGGTCGACATTGATAGCCATGATGTATCCTTTTCGAAAAAGTCTTTGTTGATGAAGGGTTGGGGGTTGTTATCTACTCGCCGCATTTTATTGCACGAGTCTGTGAGATTACTACAAGAAGCAGCTTTACCTCAAGTAGAGTATATAGGGTCTAAATATTTTAGAAAGGGGTTTTTTATTACGCCTTATTTCCCTATTTGTAAAATACCCGAACATCTCCCACCCGCAGCCCGAAGGCTGCATAGGGTTTTGTCCACAGTATATACAAAAACTTATTTTTATTTACTACCAACTCAAACCGATAGTATGGTCATTGATAAGACTCCCTTCACTTTCGATAACTAGTACAAAGATATGCTGGACATTTTCACCAACACTTACCAAGCCAGAGCCCTTGTCTCAAATGCTCCTGGCATAGATAACTTCAGAAACAAGATCAAACAAAACGTCACACGGATGCAAGAGTACTACGCCAGTAATGTCCGTAGTGTTCCTTCGGCTCATCCTTTCGTACAAGCGCTCAAGCACTCTGGGGTCTATACATATGACGCCGTTGATCTTCAGAACAACGCCATAGTTAGATCTCCTTATATCTCTAAGAACTTTCAGTTCACTACTGAGTTTAACCCTGGCTCCTTCTTGAAGCACAAAGTCTACTCTTTTACTGACAACATGATTTATACGTCGACCAATTATGTTCGACCTTATCAGGCTGTTAGTAACTGGAGTTCATTGAGGCCACTCAAGGCCATGTGGTTGGATCAAGACCATCTGGATATGAGTGTCCCGAATGCTAACTTGCAAATCCAAGACGGACTAGCCGCTGTACACCTGGACATACCTCTGATGGCTTTGATGTATAAAGGCTTCAAAGAAGATCCTAAGTTCAAAGCAATGGTCCTGGGGGAAGATCAGTTCGTTGCTACGTTTGTGCTTCCTTCTATATTAGAGTCTCAAGCCGACATCACGATGATCTCAGCACTCATCGCAGTCTATGATGGAGACTACCGATACATGTCTCGGGTCAACTCTAATTATTACCTTCCTTCATACAGTGCAGAGTTTGAAAAGATTGCTCGGTTTGTACTAGAGCGTATCTCTGATACTCGGATGCAGTATAAGGATATGCTGCAAAACATTCCTTGCGTCTACGCTTCTAGTGCTTTGGAAGCTTTGACGCTGCCGGACTTCATTCCCACTACACAAGTAGATTGGGCAATGCTGGCTACTCGGATGAAGGTGATCAACTTCTTGTTGGATGTCGGAGGTCCCGGTGGCCGTAGGGCCAACCAAGGCTTTATCACGAAGCTCAAGGTGTTTGCTCGTCAGGTAAGAGCTGCTAAGGTCCCTTATCTAAACATGAGTGACAACATGGCTGCGTTTTACGACATATCCTTGTCTAAATATTTGAAGCTGTAATAGAACTACACACTCTAGCCCGTTTGGGC
>Ga0247724_1000199_pt1 | contig 15380 bp, 13 predicted proteins | sample OKSTACKMC2E_FD_182776 | JGI IMG/M metagenome (GOLD analysis project Ga0247724, IMG submission 182776) | Subsurface sediment microbial communities from gas well in Oklahoma, United States - OK STACK MC-2-E | ecosystem: Environmental > Terrestrial > Deep subsurface > Rock core/Sediment | place... | reverse complement strand
CGAATTTGACCTGCTGTTTGAACGTTTCTTAAACCCGGAACGGGTGTCGATGCCGGACTTCGACGTCGACTTCTGCATGGACCGACGCGACGAAGTGATAGAGCACGTCTCGGACATGTATGGCCGCGAAGCGGTGTCGCAGATCATCACCTTCGGTACTATGGCGGCCAAGGCCGTTATCCGCGACGTCGGTCGGGTACTGGGCCATCCTTATGGTTTTGTTGACCGCATTTCAAAACTGATCCCGCCAACGCCGGGCATGACACTGGAACAGGCTTTTGTAGAAGAGCCACGGCTGCCGGAGCTATATGCGTCGGACAGCGAAGTCAAAGATCTCATCGACATGGCGCGCCGGCTCGAAGGCGTGACCCGTAACGCCGGTAAACACGCCGGTGGTGTGGTGATAGCGCCGACCAAAATCACCGATTTTGCGCCGGTGTACTGTGACGCGGAAGGTAATAACCCGGTCACCCAGTTTGATAAAAACGATGTGGAATATGCCGGTTTAGTCAAATTCGACTTCCTCGGTTTGCGCACCCTGACTATCCTGCAGTGGGCGGTCAACATGGTGAATGCGCGCCATAAAAAGACCAACAAGCCGCTGGTGGATATCAATCACATTCCACTGGATGACCGCAAAAGCTACGACATGCTGATGAAGGCGGAAACCACTGCGGTGTTCCAGCTTGAATCGCGTGGCATGAAGGACTTGATCCGCCGTCTGCAGCCGGACTGTTTCGAAGACATGATTGCGTTGGTGGCACTGTTCCGGCCCGGTCCGCTGCAATCGGGTATGGTGGACAACTTCATCGACCGCAAACGTGGCCGCGAAGAAATTTCTTATCCGGATGCGACCTGGCAGCATGAGTCGCTGAAACCCATTCTGGAACCAACTTACGGCATCATTCTTTATCAAGAGCAGGTGATGCAAATCGCCCAGGTGTTGTCGGGTTATTCGCTCGGTGGCGCTGACTTATTACGCCGCGCTATGGGTAAAAAGAAACCCGAAGAGATGGCGAAGCAGCGTGACACTTTCCAGAACGGCGCCGCAGCGAACGGCGTAGATCCGGAACTGGCGATGAAGATCTTCGATTTAGTGGAGAAATTCGCCGGTTACGGTTTTAACAAATCGCACTCTGCTGCTTATGCCTTAGTGTCGTATCAGACGCTGTGGATGAAAGCGCATTATCCGGCCGAATTTATGGCCGCGGTAATGTCGGCGGATATGGACAATACCGACAAAATCGTCACACTGGTCGACGAATGCGAAAACATGAAACTGAAGTTGCTGCCGCCGGATGTGAATTCCGGCCAGCACAAGTTTACCGTCAACAACGACGGCCATATTGTCTACGGCATCGGCGCAATTAAAGGTGTCGGTGAAGGCCCGATTGAAGCCATTATTGAAGCCCGCGACGCCGGTGGGCCTTTCTACGATTTATTTGATTTCTGCCATCGCGTTGACATCAAACGGCTGAATAAGCGCGTGATTGAGAAGCTGATTCTGGCCGGCGCCATGGACAAACTGGGGCCGCACCGGGCAGCGATGATGGCGAGCCTCGAAGAGGCGATGAAAGCGTCCGAACAACAAGCCAAAGCGCAGGCGATGGGGCAGGACGATTTGTTTGGTTCTTTAGCGCCTGAACCGGAAAATTCCGCCAAAGCTTTTAAAGTGGTGCCGCCCTGGCCGGACGAAGTCTGGCTGGAAGGCGAGCGCGAAACGCTGGGGCTGTACTTAACCGGCCATCCAATCAATCGGTATCTCGCCGAAATCCACCATTATGCCACGGCGCGGTTAGTCGACTTTACGCCGACCCGGCGCGACCAGACGGTGCACGCCTGTGGTCTGGTTGTTAATGTGCGGGTATTGGTCAACAAAAAAGGCCGGCGCTGGGCATTAGTACAGCTGGATGATAAATCGGCGCGCTTAGATGTACGTTTTTTCCCCGAACAGTTCGAGAACTTCGAGCATCTGCTGCAAAAAGACAAAGTTTTGGTGGTATCTGGACAGGTCAGCTTTGATGATTTCAGTGGCGGCCTTACAATGACCGGCCGCGAGGTGGTTGAGATCACCCAGGCCAGGGAAAAATGCCTGAAACATTTGTTTGTCAGTATTGATGCTGACAAACTCAGTCAGGACCGGCTGCAGCAATTGCGGCAGGTACTGAACGAATTTAAAGCCGGGACAGTGCCGGTTAAATTACGTTACCAGCGCGCGGAAGGCGCGGTGACGCTGGCACTGGGCACCGATTGGTGGATCACACCCACAGACGCTTTGTTGCATCAGTTAAAACAATTAGCAACAATACAACTTGAATTTAATTAGGTAGGTAGTGACAGTCGATGATGCTGAATTATTTAGAGTTTGAGCAACCGATTGCGGAACTTGAAGCAAAAATAGAAGAACTGCGCAAAGTCAGCCGTAACGGTGAGTTTGACCTGGGCCTCGAAGAGGAGGTCAACAAGCTCAAAGAGAAAAGTCTGACGCTGACCAAAAAGATTTTTGCTGAGTTAGGTCCATGGCAGGTCGCCCAGTTAGCCCGCCATCCGCTGCGTCCTTATACGCTGGACTATATCAAACATATTTTTACCGATTTTGACGAGCTGGCCGGTGACCGGGCTTTTGCCAATGACCCGGCGATAGTGTGTGGCACCGCTCGTTTAGGCGACCGTCCGGTGATGGTGATTGGCCACCAGAAAGGCCGTGACACCGCCGAAAAAATCAAACGTAATTTCGGCATGCCAAAACCTGAAGGCTACCGCAAAGCACTGCGCATGTATGAAATGGCAGAACGCTTTAACATGCCGATCATCACTTTTATCGACACGCCGGGCGCTTATCCTGGCATCGGTGCGGAAGAACGCGGTCAGAGTGAAGCCATTGCCCGTAACCTTAAGGTGATGGCAGGCCTGAAAGTACCAGTTCTGTGTACAGTGATCGGTGAAGGTGGTTCTGGTGGCGCTTTGGCCATTGGTGTCGGCGATCAGGTTAACATGCTGCAATACAGCACCTATTCGGTGATTTCACCGGAAGGTTGTGCGTCTATTCTGTGGAAAAGCGCGGAAAAAGCGCCGCTTGCTGCCGAGGCGATGGGCGTGACAGCACCACGCATCAAAGAGCTGGGGCTGATTGATGAAATCATCAATGAACCGCTGGGTGGCGCGCATCGTTCTCACGAGCAAATGGCACAAGGTGTTAAAGCTGCGTTGTTACGCGACTTAGCCAAGCTGGATAAGCTCTCAGTGGCCGAACTGCTGGACCGGCGTTATAAACGTCTGATGTCCTTCGGTTATTGTTGATAAAGCACAAAGGAAAGCCGCCGTCAGGCGGCTTTTTTATCTCAATGCCACTGAGCCCTGAATTTCACTTCACACCACAATCACTGCAGCAACGGCTGCAGCAGGCGGTGCTGACAGCGTTGAATGCCGCCGCAAAGCCAAGGCTATTGCTGGCGCTCAGTGGCGGGCTGGATTCAATGGTATTGCTGCATGTGCTGGCCGGTTTGCGCGAAACTGCCGGCTTTGTGCTGAGTGCTGCATATGTGCATCACGGTTTGCAGAAGCAGGCGGATGAGTGGGCGGTTTTTTGTCAGGTGCAGACCGCGGTATTGAAGATTGATTTTCAGGTTTGCCATGTTGAGCTCACAGAACCCGGCCGCAATATCGAACAACAAGCCCGGACGTTACGTTATCAGGCGCTGGCGGCTTTGTTGGATGCCGACACTGCACTGCTGACTGCGCATCACGCCGACGATCAGCTTGAAACCATTTTACTGGCACTCAAACGCGGCAGCGGATTAACCGGGCTCAGTGCTATAGCTGCACAGAAGCCTTTTGCCGGTACTGTGCTGCTGCGGCCATTACTGGCTTTTAGCCGTGCTGAGCTGGAGCAATATGCCAGCGAGATGCAGCTAAGTTATGTCTCAGATCCGAGCAATCATGACGACAGCTTTGACCGCAATTTCCTGCGTCAACATGTATTGCCACTTTTACAGCAACGTTTTCCAGCGATCAGTCAGACTGCAGCGCGCAGTTGCCAGCTGTTGCAGCAAAGCCTCGAGTATCAACAACAACAGCTTGCTGTTGATTTACCTGCAGTGCTGCGCCAGCAACAACTGGATTTAATTGAGCTGGCAAAACGGCAGAATCCACAACGGGATTTATTGCTGCGTTTTTATTTCAGCCGCTACGATTTAGTGCCGTCCGCCATGCAGATCCGTGAATTTGTACAGGTTTTCCTTTTCTCAGCGCCGGATGCACAGCCATTGCTGCAATGGGGAGACTGGCAGTTGCGGCGTTTTAATGGTTTGTTGTATCTGCTAGACCGGCATGAACAACAGGTCGATGGAGTTACAGCTCCTGAGCTCACTCTGCAACCCGAACAAAAACAACAGTGGCAGCACTGGCAGTTCTGCTGGAGTCTGTCCGCTCAGGCACCAGCAGCAGATTGGAGCAGCCTGCCGCTGGCGCTGGATATCTCATCACAGCTGGAAATTCGCACCGGACAGCTGAATCAGCGCTTCAAACCGGCTGGAACTAGTCGCAGTAAAGCGTTAAAAGACTGGTGTAAGTTGTGGGAAGTGCCGCCCTGGCGACGTGGCTCCATGCCGTTTATCATCGCCGGACAGCAAAAACAGATAGTCGCAGTGCCGGAGTTTGCCAGCCACTGCAGCGCAGCCGAAGCGCAAAGCTGGCTGCACTATAAAAAGTAATCAGCCTCAGCCGTTCATCACATCAGCTACAGTCGTAATTTGTTGCGATGCCGTCCGCACCACATTCTTACCGTTTTGTTTTGCGTCATACAAAGCCGCGTCAGCGCGATTAAATATCGCTTTGGCGGATTCATCGTTAAGGTGGGACGCCAAACCGGCACTGGCGGACACGCCGAATTTCACGCAGATATGATGTTGGCTGATCGCCTTCACCAGCCGGTGTGCCACCAGCTCGGCGCTTTGGGCATCTTCGGCCGTTAACAGCACTGCAAATTCGTCACCGCCAAAGCGGAACAGATTATCGCTGGCGCGAAGAGTGCTTCTCATCGCATCAGCCACTGCTAACAACACATCATCTCCGGCATGGTGGCCAAAGTTGTCGTTCACCTGTTTAAAGTTGTCCAGATCCAACAGGATCAACACCAGCGGCTGCTGTTTGCGTTCGGTCAGTTGCAAGGCTTTATGGATCGCATCGTCAAAAAAACGACGGTTGCCAAGGCCTGTCAGGGTATCGCGCAGCGCCAGCTGTTGCAGGCGGGTAACAATCAGCGCGTTACGCAACGGAAACAACCATTGCTGCTCCAGTTCCAGCAATTTGCGCTGCTGCATCGGGGTAACAGGATGTTCGCTTTGATAAACCAACTCAGCCAGACATTGCTCATTGAGTACCAGCATGCTGCGGTATTCATGTGGGCCTGTGTAAGAACCGGCAGCCTTATATTCACCGACCGCCGTTAGCAGTGTCAGTGCCGTCACCGGCAATATTTTGCCAACAGCCATCGAAAACATCTGTAGCTGTTGAGCCAGCTCCAGTGTGGTCTGTAATTGCTCCGGCAAAGCCGCGCCCAGTTTGCTGGTCGCACCAGACCAGATTGGAGAACTGGTGATGCCAGCGTAGCTGGGTACATGTTGTAATGACATATCGGAAAAGCTGAAAAGTTCCATCAGCGACTCCCTGAAGCGAATGATAATTCAGCAAAGCAGGTTTTGTGCCATTGATGGTAAGTGATTGTTATAAAATAACTAATGTATCTTTGCATGGGCAGAGAGCTGGGCGAAGGCGGCAGCTTGCTGCCGCATCTGACTATTCTTTGGCGCTCAAAAAAGCCATTAAAGAATCCATTTGGGCCATTGCATCCTGATAACCCAATTCAATCAGGCGTTTGGTGAAGCTTTTTTCAAATAACAGATAACTGGCCAGACTGGAATCTGAGTGCTGTTTGATGCCAATAGTACGCAGCAAGGAGCGGATGGCCATCGGCAGGGCCAGAAAATGTTCACTGGCCAGTGCGTTAAAATTGGTGGAGGGGTTAATCAGGTAGCTGTGCACCGGTTTCAGTTCAGAGCTGATTTGATGTTGTTGTAAGGTCTCCAGTGTTTTGTTAACCCGTTGCATCCGCTCTAAGTCGGCATTTAGAGTGTCGGAAAAGATGCTGTCGAGCAAATGGCCGGCGATAGTCGACATATTGGGGTGATGCGGCATTTGCTGCAGATGTTCACGCCGCCTTGGCTGTTCCAGCCCAACGATCAGAATGCGATCGGCACCAAGATGAATGGGGGCGCTGAGCGGTGCCAGCTGATTGACCGAGCCATCGCCGAAATATTGTTGATTGATCCGCACCGAGGGCATCACCAGCGGAATGGCCGCAGAAGCCATTAAGTGATGAATGCCTAATAAAGTTCTTTGGCCGCAACGACGGGAACGTTGCCATTCTTTTGCTTCACGGCTTTGGAAAAAAGTGATGGAATCGCCGCTGTTGTAGCAACTGGCGGTCACCGACACGCTGTCGAGATAGCCGCCCATGATATTGCGGTCAAGCCGTTTTAAATCGAGCATTTCGTTCAGCAGATGTTTCAGCGGCTTGCTGTCGAGCATCGACACGGGCTTATGGTTGGCGTAGTCAGCCTGAAAGGCACTCAAAAAGCCGCGAACCAAATGCCAGGTGGCGCGAACATAATCGGAATAATAGACCTGGCCGGTATGAAAGTTCTTCCACACCCATTCCAGCTTTTTTACACCAAGCTGGAAACAACTGGCATAGCAAGCAATGGCAGTGCCGTTGATAGCTCCGGCCGAAGTACCGCAGACAATCTGAAACGGGATCCTGCTATTACGCGGATATTGTTGGGCAATCGCTTTGAGCACACCGACCTGATAAGCAGCACGGGCGCCGCCGCCGGTTAATAAAATCGCTGTTTTGGCGGATTTTGTATTATCTGTCATAGAGATAACAACATACGTCTGAATTGCCTAACTATTAACGATTGATTGCTATCTTGCAATGCCCTGAACAGGCAGCTTCATAGCTTTCGATGAGAAAATTGAAACTTTTCAATATGTCAGCGCACTAAAAACAGCAAGTCTGCGGTAAAGTAAACCAGATCCGACCAAGAAGGAGTCGCCCGCACTATGTCTAATCAAGCCTCGCCCAGCTCAACCGGCTGGATTGCCCCTGTCATCGTTTTAGTGATTATTGCTGCTGCAGCCTGGTATTTATTAAAGCCGGCACCACCAGCACCAGCGCCTGTGACTCCGGTGGCGACAGCGCCGGCGGTGGTCGAAACCAAAGCTGCTGAGCCTGCAGACAAACTGCTCCCACCACCAACCGCGAATGACAAGCTGGCCGAAGCTGCTGACGATGCCGGTGTCGATGTTGGTGCCGAAACTGAAGTGACTGCCGCAGCGTCGCTGCCACCATTGGACCAGTCTGATGAAGTGGTACGTGCCGCGTTTTTCGGTTTGAAATGGAAACCGGGTTTGTCGTCACTGTTTTTAAACGAAGAGATGGTCCGCCGTTTTGTCGTGCAGGTCGACAATATTGCTCAAGGCCGGTTGATTGCTGAACAGTCGTTGTTGAAAGGACTGAGCAAAGATTTTGCCGCCAAAACCAAAGGACAGGGCTATCAGCTGGATAAGGCGAACTATCAACGCTATCACCCGTATCTGGATTTATTGGAAAGTGTGCCACCGCAGCAGGTCGCCGCTTTGTACAAACAGTTTTATCCGCTGCTGCAAGCGGCTTATCTGGAGCTTGGTTACCCTGACCAGCAGTTCGATGATCGGCTGCAACAGGCGATCAAAGTGTTGTTAAGTGCGCCTGAGATCACCGATGAGCCAGATCTGACGCTTTCTTCAGTGCATTATTCCTTTGCCGATGCTGAGATTGAACAGTTGGGCCTTGCGCAAAAACAAATGATTCGGTTAGGTCAGGCCAATCAGCAACGGCTGAAACTGTTGTTAGTGCAGTATCAGGCTGTGCTAAAACGGTGAGTGCTGCAATCCCGGAATTACCCGGGGCGTTACCACGCCATGATAGCAACCGAGCCCAACGTCTCGGTTGCTGGGTGTTGTTACGCCTCGGCTGGCAAATCCGCGGTGAGTTGCCAGCGGTGCCGAAACTGGTCGCTGCTGTAGCGCCACATACTTCGAACTGGGACTTTATCGTGGCTTTTGCTGCCAGTCTGGCGTTGGGTTTAAAGATTTCATTTCTAGGTAAACACAGCATTTTTGTCTGGCCCATTCGCAATTTTCTGCTGCGCTTTGGCGGTATTCCGGTGGAGCGCAGCCAACGTCACGGCATAGTGCCGCAGCTGGTGGCGACCTTTGCCCGCGAGCCGAAACTATTGCTCGGCATCGCGCCGGAAGGTACCCGCAAAAAAGTCGCGCAGTGGAAATCCGGCTTCTGGCAAATTGCTAAACAGTCAGGCGTGCCTATTCAGTTAATTGGGCTCGATTTTGCCAGCAAATCTATTGTGTTTGGGCCGTTACTGCAGCCTGGTGAGAGTTTCGAAGCCGATTATCCGTTGATGCGAGCCTTTTTTGCGCAAATGCAGCCGCGGATCCCGGAGAATTTTTGACGTTATATCTGGTTGCCTTGTGGCAGTTTGCGCAACTTTTGTCCGCTGGCGCGGCTTTTTAGCGTAGCCGGCTGATTTTCGGTTGCAGGGCATGGCGCTTTTGCGCATAATGCCGCCGCACTCATTGTTGACGCCTGTCAACAACACTATGGTGGCCTTATTGGTCCTCCCGCAATAGTAGTTCGTGAACCCGGTCAGGTCCGGAAGGAAGCAGCCGCAGCGAATGATCTATGTGCCGGGATGTGGCTGGTAAGGCTACCACCCAAATTCTCCCAGCTTTTTATGTGTTCCAAAACCAACCTTTTGCAGACTGGTGTCGGTTTATTGCTGCGCTTGTTGCTGCATTTGCAATTTTCGCTGGAAATCTTTGGTGACTATCGGTAATGCTGCCAGCACAACAGCCGGATCAAGCTGGTGTTGTTCCAGCAGCATAATCAGGTCGACCGCCAGTTTCACTGCTGGCGGCGCCTGATCTAATGGTGGATTTTTAGCATTCATGCTTCGGCAGGGGCGACCGCATCAGCTTTTTTATTATCCGGGCTGTCGAGGAAAGCGCGGGCTTTGGCCACGGCGTCTTTGACCCGGGTCACCATCTCAAAACGTTCGGTTTGTGGCAGGTAAAACGCCATATCTACTTCATAACGAATATATTTACACGGCAACTGATTGAGCACAATGCAGCACAAATCAGCCAGATATTCATTGTCGTGTTCGTCGTCGAGGCCGAGCTCGGTTAAATGGTCCAGCATCAGTTTTTCGTAATAGTTATGGATATCATCATGTAATTTCATCAACTACTCCCGTGTGTTGAGTAAATGCTGCAAAGAGGCAAGGGCTATCCAGCCAGCATAACCATTAGTTGGCAAAAACGCCACCGGACTGACCAGCGCCGCGGTACCGCTGCTACCAGCTGACAGCCGGCGATGTGCACGTTAGACTAGCCCGTCTTCCTCAGGGCCCCGGGCCGGAATTATAACAATGCAAAAAAATACCACTCCCTGCTACTACGGCGATTATCTGCAACTGGACAAAATCCTGGCAGCTCAGGCGCCGGAAAGCGCGCGTTACGGTAACGAAGCGCACGACGAAACCCTGTTTATCGTGGTGCATCAGGTGTATGAACTCTGGTTCAAACAAATCCTGCACGAATTAAAAGCAGTACTAACGGTGTTTGCTGAACCCGTCGTCCACGACCAGCAGCTGACCGGTGTGGTGCATAAACTCAAGCGGGTGATCACGATTCAGCAGTTGCTGAACCAGCAGATTGGCGTGATGGAAACGATGACGCCGCAGGATTTTATGTCGTTTCGCGATTATCTGGTTCCGGCGTCCGGTTTTCAGTCGGTGCAGTTTAAAATGCTGGAAATTGGCCTTGGCCTTAAAAGCGAATTCCGCATCGATTTTGATAAAAACTCATTTTATAACCGCCTGAATGACAAAGACCGCGAGTTCCTGCAGAGCTTTGAAACCCTGCCATCGTTATTTGAACGGGTGCAGGCCTGGCTAGAGCGGATGCCATTTTTGGAATTCGGCGATTTCAGCTTCTGGCAGATGTATCAGCAGGTCACAGCGCAAATGCTGGATGAAGATCAGCAAACGGTGTTATCGATTGAAGCGCTGGCCGCCCCTGAGCGGCAATTACAGCTCGATGAAATCGAACGCACCCGCGCGAAATTCAGCGCCTTACTGGATGCTGAAAAATATGCCGAGTTACAGCAGCAGGGCAGTTTCCGCCTAAGCCAGCGCGCCATGCTCGGTGCTTTGTTTATCAGCCTGTATCAGGAAGAGCCGGTGTTTAACCTGCCATTTCAGGTGCTGACCTGCCTGACGGAAATTGATGAGAATCTGACGATCTGGCGTTACAAACACGCGATGATGGTGCAGCGTATGCTTGGGACTAAAATCGGCACTGGAGGCTCCAGTGGTCATGACTACTTAAAACGCACTACGGAAAAAAACCGGATTTTCACTGATTTGTTCCATATGGCCACTTTCCTGGTGCCAAAAGCCAGTTTGCCGGTATTGCCCACACCAGTGCGTCGTCAGCTCGGTTTTTATTTATCCGGCGATGATATCTGAGCAGTCCAGTTCAGTGCCTGCGCCGGCGAATAAACCGCGCAGGCTGCCTGAAACAGCTGGCTGTGCACCTGCGTCAGTTTGTTGATGTCGCGCTGATACCCGCCACCAATCACTGCCGCGACCGGAGTATGCAGGTCGTGGCAGCGTTTTAAGACAAAAAAGTCACGCTGATACACGCCATTGGTACTGATTTGCAGCAGGCCTAAATCGTCATCCTGATGAATATCTACGCCAGCGTCATATAGCACTAAGTCCGGTTGGTGTAGCCGTAGCAGATAGTCAAAACTGCTGTGCAGCGCGTCGAGGTAAGTGACGTCCTGGCATTGCGTTGGCAGGCCAATATCCCAATCTGAATGCTGTTTGCGCGCCGGGAAGTTTTTTTCGCCGTGCAGTGACGCTGTGACGACACGCGGTTCGTCGGCAAATAACAACGCCGTGCCATCGCCCTGATGCACATCGCAATCAAAGATCAGCACTTTATCGACGCCTTGCTGCAAGGCCACCGCTGCAGCCACCGCCAGGTCGTTAAACAGACAAAATCCGGCCCCCTCGCCGGCAAAGGCATGGTGATAGCCGCCGCTGAGATGCAGGGCGATACCGTGCTGCAGTGCCTGCTGCATCGTGCGGATTGTACCGCCAACCGATTGCAGGCTGCGCTTGATGAGAAATTCTGACCAGGGAAAACCAATCCGCCGCATCGATTTATCGTCGAGCGCGCCTTGGCACAAAGCTTTGATATATTCGGGTTGATGCACCAGCGCGAGCTGTGCAGTCGTTGCCGGTGCCGCATGGCAGTCGAACCAGTTGTCGGGGATGCCCGCCTGCAATAGATGCTGATACAAAGCGCGATATTTACCGATCGGATAACGATGCCGCTCCGGCAGAACTAAATCGCTGTAACAGTCGTGGTAAACCAGCGGCAGCATCAGGATTTGCGACCCCGCTGTTCATACCATTGGATCTCGGCTTCCAGCGCACTAATCGCTTTGCGGCAGCGGCCGAGACGGGCATGCAAAGCGAGCTGGACCGCCGGTGGTTGTTGCTGCTGTGCTGACTCCTGCACCATGTCCTGCAAACGACGTTCAAAACCGCGGTACTCGGCCAGCTGCTGATGCATGGCCTGCGCGGTGCCACCGAGCTGTGCCAGCAGCTGACCGGCCTGATGCCGGTTGCTGGTGTCGGCCGGCGTTTTGCTGCGTGAGGTACGCCATTTTGGTGCTTGTTCTTTTTTTCGCACGTCCTGACTGGCAAAGGCTTGCATCAGCGCCTGCAGCTGCGCGGCCAGCTTTTCGCACAATAACTGTTGCGATTGCATGACCTGCGGCTTGCCCTGATAAGATTTAATGCGCTGGCACAGCTGCATACTTTCCTGGACATAATCAAGCAGATGGCGGGAGCGGGTCTGAAACAGTTGCGAAGAAAAACAATCGCGTTGTTGCCAGTCCGGCAGCTGTTGATCCAACTTACCGGCGCGGGCGGCCAGTGTCAGCAGTTGCTGTTCAAGTTGTTGCAGCAGCTGCTCTGTCGCCATCATGCTGCACTCCATTGTTGCCACAATAAACGGCAGGCGATAGCCATGACCATCAGAATAAACAAGGGTTTGATTAATTTACTGCCAAAGCGAATTGCGGTATGGGCACCCAGATAAGAGCCAGCCATCAGACAGATGCCCATCGCAATGCCGAGTTGATAATGAATGTGGCCGAGCAGACCAAAAGTGACTAACGCCACGCCGTTGGAGATAAAATTCATCGTACGCGCCAAGCCGCTCGTCAGTAGCAGGTTAATTTTGTATAGCGCCATACTGGAAACCATCCAGAACGAGCCGGTGCCGGGTCCGGCGATGCCATCGTAAAAGCCCAGCACAAGACCCTGTGTTCGTTGCGTCCAGATGTGTTTTTGGCTTTGTACCGGCAATTGTTGCTGGTCATCCCGCGGTACTTTGGCAAATAAACTATAAATGGCCGCCAGTAAAATCAGTATCGGTAACACTTTTTCCAATGTCGTTTTACTGATTTGGTCAACGACCAGCACGCCAATACAGGCGCCAACTGCGGTTGCGAATAAGGCATGGCGCCAGAACATTGGGTCAAACAGTTTTTTCCTATAATAAGTGTAAGAGGCCGTCACAGAGCCAAAAGTCGCGGCCAGTTTGTTAGTCCCAAGGACCAGATGGGGCGGCAGTCCCGCAGTGAGTAGTGCAGGGACTGTCAGCAAACCTCCGCCACCGGCAATCGCATCGATAAAACCTGCGGCAAAAGCGACGGCACACAGCAGCGCCAGTGTGACGGGGTCGAGCAGAACTTCCATAGTTATTGATCTATTTGACGTTGAAAGGGCGGCAACGCATTGAGCATGGCGCTGCCATAAGATTTTGTCACCAGGCGGCGGTCCAGAATAATGATGCGGCCGTGGTCCTGTTCTTGCCGCAGAAGTCTACCACAGGCCTGCACCAGTTTGCGTGCGGTGGCAGGTACCGTCAGTGTCAAAAAAGCGTTGCCGCCACGTTTGGTGATGGCTTCTGCCATCGCCTCTTCAAACGGCGAGGTTGGCACGGCAAAAGGCAGTTTGGTGATCACCAGGTTAGTCAGTAACTTGCCGGGTAAATCCAAACCTTCGGAAAAACTCTGGGTACCAAACAAAATGCTGCCGTTGCCACCGTCGATTTTGCTTTTATGTAAATCCAGTAGTGCCTGACGACTGGCTTCACCCTGCACCAGCAAACTATGGCCTTGTTGCCGCAGTGCTGCGGCGACCTGTTCCATTTGCCAGTACGAGGCAAATAACACCAGATTACCTTCAGACGGCCGCAGAAAATCAGCCAAGCGCCTGCACAGTTCGTCGGTAAAAGCGTCGTCAGTCGGTTCTGTTGTCAGCTTCGGAATGTGGATAAGCCCGCGTTCCCGATAGGCAAATGGCGAGGCCACTTCGAGCCGGCGTAAACCGGGGTGTTCGGTCAGACCTAAATCGCGGCTGATATGGTCAAAACTGCCCAGTGTTTTTAACGTCGCCGAACAGAGCAACACCGCGTGGGCCTGGCTGAATAACAAGTCCTCCAGCTGAAAGCTAACCGATAACGGGCTGGCATGGCCGGAAATATGCGGGCCGTCGGCTTCCAGCCAGCGCGCCTGACTGACATGCTGCTGACTTTGCGACCAGCAAGCCCAAAGCTGTGCCTGGTTGCTGAATTTCTGTTGCAGCTGACTCAGTTCCTGCTGCAGACCAGCTAGTTGTGTGGTGCTGAGTTTGCCATCATTAGCACTTTCCAGCAGCAGCTGAAACAGTTTATCAATGCAGGTCAGGACTTTTTGACTGCTGTCGCGCAGCGGTTCGCTCTGGCGTTGTAACAGTTCCGGCAGTACCGCGTCGGCGAAACGCAAATGTCCTTCACCTTTACTCTGCTGGCGGAACAGCTCAGCAATTTGACGTTGCACCGGCTGAAACTGGCTGAAAAATTCGTCGGTGGCGTCGGCCAGTCTTAATAATTCACTGATGGCGGCATGTTGGGATAAGGCCTTATTTAACAATTGTTTCAGCTTTTGCACTTTGTCCTGCCACAGGTTCGCCTCGCTGGTGAGCAAAGCGCGGGCAGAGAAATAATCCCGGCCGACATCGGCCAGATGGTGCGCTTCATCAATCACATAAATGCAGTCTTCCGGTGACGGCAACACACTGCTGCCGGCGTCTAAGTCGGCGAGCAACAGTGCATGATTGACGACCAGAACCTGGCTGTCATCAATTTCCGCCCGGGCCAGATGAAAAGGGCAGTTCCGGTGGGCTGCGTGCTGACGCGGGCAATGATAGGCATCCGCCTGGATCAGCTGCCAGCTTTGTTCTGGTAAGGCTTCTGACAGAGAATCGCGATCGCCGAGCCATTTACGGCTCTTCCATTGTTCCTGCATGGCAGCAAACTGACTCACCTGAGCCTGCGCAAACAACTCTGGTTGCTGTATTTGCTGGGTCAGGCGTTGGATACAGGCATAGCGTTGGCGGCCTTTTACCAGACTGAATTGAAAGTCGAGCCCGCTATGGGTCTGAAAAAACGGTAAGTCTTTGTTCACCAGCTGTTCCTGCAACGCCACTGTTGCTGTGGCTATCACCAGCGTCTTTTTCTGCGCCAGCGCGAGTGGGATAGCCGCCATCAGGTAAGCCAGCGATTTGCCGGTCCCGGTGCCAGCTTCAACCAGGCCAATCCGGTCATAGCTGTGGTAGCTGCCGGCAACAATGTTTGCCATCTCTGCCACCAACTGATTTTGCCCGGGCCGCGGCTGATAGCCAGGCAGGTTTGTTTTCATTTGTTGGTGAATAGCCCGGATTTGGGATTTTAGCGTGTCGCTCAGCATCTGAAGATCTGTATGAAATTACAGTGCTGACAGTCTAATGCGTGAGCTTGCCCGGCTGCAAACAATATCGTCGGAAAGGAAAGATCAGACCAGCTTTGTCTACGGAAATTTACTGACGTAAAAGTATTAAAAATGTAGAAAAAATGAAAATAACCGGACTGGTTGCAGCAATTTAACTTGCTGATCTGAAATGAGTATTTTTTGTGGTCACGATAAGTCTGTCAGATGTTAACTGAAGTATAAAAACATCGGCCGACCATCGGGATGCGATGAAGTTCCCGGTAAAAGCATTGACCGGCAAAAAAAAATCCGATATTTATGCTGCCAGTATTGTGTTAAGTCCCGATACTTTTCGTTAATACGCCGGTATTAACTTTACAAATAGAAT
>Ga0247724_1000198_pt1 | contig 15383 bp, 8 predicted proteins | sample OKSTACKMC2E_FD_182776 | JGI IMG/M metagenome (GOLD analysis project Ga0247724, IMG submission 182776) | Subsurface sediment microbial communities from gas well in Oklahoma, United States - OK STACK MC-2-E | ecosystem: Environmental > Terrestrial > Deep subsurface > Rock core/Sediment | place... | reverse complement strand
GCATGAACTTCAAAGGTCAACATATTCTGTCGGTCAAGCAATTTGACCGCGACAGTATTTCGCACGTTTTCCGCATTGCCCGTTCGATGGAACCTTATGCCTTGCGGCAAAAACGCACCCGGGTACTGGACGGTGCGATTCTGGGTAACCTGTTTTTTGAACCCAGTACCAGAACCCGCGTCAGCTTCGGTTGTGCTTTTAACTTGCTGGGCGGCGAAGTACGCGAAACCACCGGCATCCAATCATCAGCCCTGTCCAAAGGCGAATCTTTATACGATACCGCGCGCATGATCAGCAGTTACAGCGATGTGATTGCGATGCGCCACCCACAAGCTGGCAGTGTTGCCGAATTTGCTGAAGGCAGCCGCGTGCCGGTATTAAACGGTGGCGACGGCGCCAACGAACACCCGACTCAGGCCCTGCTGGATTTATTTACCATTGAACGCGAGCTGGCCGCCTCGCAACAAAGTGTCGAAGGCATGCATATCGCCATGATCGGTGATTTAAAGTTCGGCCGCACAGTGCATTCACTGTCAAAACTGTTGTGCCTGTATAAAAATATTCAGTTCACGCTGATAGCACCTAATGAGCTGGCCATGCCGGATGAAATCGTCAGTGCCATCGAAAATGCCGGTCATAAAGTGCGGATCACCGATCAGCTGGCTGGTAATATTGATGCCGATATCGTTTACCAGACCCGCATCCAGGAAGAGCGTTTTCCGTCGCAGGAAGAAGCCAACAAATACCGTGGTAAGTTCCGGCTCAATCAGGAGATTTACACCAAACACTGTAAATCCAACACCGTGATTATGCATCCGTTGCCGCGGGATTCCCGGCTGGAAGCCAATGAGCTGGACAATGATCTGAATATGAACCCAAATCTGGCGATTTTCCGCCAGGCTGATAACGGCGTACTGGTGCGTATGGCATTATTCGCTCTGACGCTCGGCGTGGAAGACCTCATCCACAAATACGAATGCGAAGTGCCCTGGTACAGCGCCAAATACAAATAACTGAAGTGGATTTCCCTGATGACTTTATCTGAACAACTGTTCGAACGTGCCCAGCTAACCATCCCTGGTGGCGTCAATTCGCCAGTGCGCGCTTTTAAAAGCGTCGGTGGTACGCCGGTCTTTATCGACCGGGCCGATGGTGCATATATCTATGACGTCGACGGCAAACAATATATTGATTACGTCGGTTCCTGGGGCCCGATGCTGCTGGGGCACAACCATCCGGCTATTCGCGAAGCGGTGATCAAAGCCGCTGAAAAAGGCCTGAGCTTCGGTGCGCCTTGCCCGGCAGAAATCGACATGGCGGAACTGGTCAGCAGCCTGGTGCCTTCGATGGAAATGGTGCGGATGGTCAGCTCAGGCACCGAAGCGACTATGAGTGCTATTCGGCTGGCGCGCGGTTATACCGGCCGTAACACCATCGTGAAGTTTGAAGGTTGCTACCACGGTCATGCCGACTCGTTACTGGTCAAAGCCGGCTCCGGCGCTTTAACCCTGGGTGTACCAAATTCTCCTGGTGTTCCGGCAGATTTTGCCAAATACACCCTGACTTCTGAGTTTAATAACCTGCCCCAACTGGTCGCGCTTTTTGAGGAACATGGAGCTGATATTGCGTGCATCATCGTCGAACCAGTGGCCGGGAATATGAACTGCATTCCGCCTCAGCCTGGCTTTTTACAGGGCCTGCGCGATTTATGTGACCAATATGGCAGTGTGCTGATTTTTGACGAAGTGATGACCGGCTTCCGCGTCGCTTTAGGTGGTGCTCAGGCCTATTACGGCATCAAGCCAGATCTGACGACGCTGGGTAAAATCATCGGTGGTGGCATGCCGGTCGGTGCATTTGGTGGCAAAAAAGCCATTATGCAGCATATTGCGCCGCTGGGTCCGGTATATCAGGCCGGTACTTTGTCCGGCAACCCTATCGCGATGGCGGCCGGATTGGCGGCTTTGAAAGCCATCAGCCAGCCGGGGGTGTACGAAGCACTGACAGCGAAAACAACCCTTTTACTGCAAGGGCTGAAACAAGCGGCGGCTGAGGCCGGTGTGGCGTTATCGACCAATCAGGTCGGTGGTATGTTCGGCATTTTCTTTACCGAACAAGCGGAGGTCAGCAGCTATCAGCAGGCGACCCAGTGCAACATCGATGCGTTTAAACGCTTTTTCCACCTGATGTTAAATGAAGGGGTTTATCTGGCACCTTCTGCCTACGAAGCTGGTTTTTTGTCGCTGGCCCATACCGACGAGGACATAGCGCGGACAATTGCGGCGGCCCGTCGCAGCTTTGCCGCGCTTTGATTCCCAGAACAATCCCGCTTACTGAAACTGTTGTGGTTGTAACCAGACCACATCAGTTTCAGGCTCCCGCGCCAATTGCAGAAATAACTGTTCCTGTTCCAGCTGGCCATATAAACCAGTGACCTGAAGCAGGCCTGGCGGCTGGATCAATTGCCGGTGCTCCAGCAGCCAGTCGCTCAACCATAATTGCCCATGTTCATCCAACCAATACAGACCTTTGCTGGTGGTCGCCCAGCTGTTTCCGCTCAGCTGCCGCCAGTTCCGCGCCCAGGGCAACGCCCTGTGTTTTTCTTGCTCAAGCCAGAATCGTAGTACAGTCCCATCTTGCTGTTGCAACAACAGGCTTTGCTCAGGCGCACAGCGCAAGTCAACAATATCGGCGCGCAGCTCGATCGGATGCATATCCTGATTCATCGTTTTCAGCTGCCATTGCTGATGATTAAACTCAGCCCAAAACCAGCGATTATGGCAAAAGGCAAAATGCCGCAGCTGTCGATCCTGGAACAATACTGCGGTTAAACTGCCATCTTGTAGCGACACCTGATGTAATTGTTGATCGATCACTGCATACAGCTCTGCACCGGCCCAAAGGAGCTGCGTGATCTGGCGCCATTGTGTTAAGCGGGTCAGCTGGCTGACCTTTGTTCCGTCAAACCACCAAATTTGCGGCAAGCCGGAACGCTCAGATACTAAGGCTGCTTGCGCAGCATTCCAGCTCAACAGCTGGTCGGTTTTATTGCTGCTGAGCCATGGCGATGTAGAGAGCAACGTAGAACTGCGTCCGGCATCGCTGAGCTGTAATGGTAAAAGATCAGCCATATCTTGCGGTACCTGAGTGGCAAGCAAACGCTCCCCAACCTTTTGCTGATCAGCGTAAGCCCCGCTTGCCAGCTGCAGAGCGATAAGCTGGGCGTTCGCCGGCTCAAAAATAAATGATCCTGATGGCCCGGACAGCAGCAACTTTTTATCATCCCAGCGGGCCATGGTATGAAAGGCGTAAGGGAAATCAGCTGCCTTCTGCAGAGAAGCCGTGCTTAGATCGTAATGGAACAGAGTTGTGTTGAAATGATCTTGTTGCAACAAGACCCATACCTTCCGCTGCTGCAGCATCACGGCAACCGGCTTTTGATAGGACTCGGCAAAGCTTTGCTGCAATTCAGCTTTCTCGCCGTTAAAGCGCCATAACTGGGTAGCGCCAGAGCTGGAATGCTGGTCCAGCCAAACCAGTTCCTTACCATCGGTCGCCAGTCCCTGCGCAATTAACTGCAGGCATGGCAACCAAGGTGCAATATGTTGGTCCAGCTGTTGTACCTGCATCCGGAAAATACTACAACTTTTGCCATTGACCGCCTGAAACACGAGGTCACGCCCCAGCCACTGCCCCGCTCCCAACGCGTCAAATTGTTGCGTTTGCAATTGTTTGCGGTGACTGCTCAGATGATGAGCTATCCAGCGCAAGCGTCCATCATTGGTACGTTGCTGATAAAAAAGAGTCTGACCGTCCGGACTTAACAGCGGTCGCTGTTCCTGACCTGCCATCGCACTGATAGTCACTTGCTGGGTGAATGCAGGCACAAAGCTGTTTTTACCAAAGAACAACAGCAAACTGATGACTAAAGCAATCACGGCACAGAAAAAGAATACCGAGAGCAGTTTGAGCCGGCGCTGTTGTTCACGTTTATGTAGCCGTTGCGCCTGCGGCGGATCCATAGTGACTGGTGATTCGGCTTCAGATTCGTCTTTTGCATGTACCACCGAAGGCTTCAGCTTTAATGCCACTTTATCTGCAGCAGGCTTGGCCAGCACTTGAATGGGCGCAACCCAGCGGTAGCCTCGTTTTGGCAAGGTTTCAATGAAAGTGGCAGGTTTAGCAGTATCCTGTAACAGTTTACGCAGCACACCGATGGCCCGCATCAGCGCAGCATCGGTTCCCTCTGCATCACCCCAAATCGCATCCAGCAGATCGGCTTTGGCATGAATGACATCAGGTTGGGTTAAAAAGTGATTAAGCAACTTGTGCAGGCGCGGTTCCAGCACCAGTGGTGCCAGTTCAATTGGAGGATGTGAATCTGCAGTATCAGCTTTATGTTCAAGTCGCCACAAAGTACCAGTCCCGGGACTGTACTTCCAGTAACCAAAACTTAAAGTGGTATCCGCCAACTGCATGCAACACCCCCCGCCATCAGATAGCGGGGAGTATACATGAGTTCTTTAGAAAAACAGCGATGGCTTATCATGGGGTTAATCATTAAGCCTGCTGTTTGCATTAACTTTTTTCAATAACGCAGTAAGGCCAGTCACCGCATACCGGGCTTTGCGGTACTGGCGTTGGCTCAGACGGTTGAGTACTTTCCACAGGCTCTGGCGCTGGTTGAGGGTCGCTGACCGCAACGCCGGATAGCGATAACGAACATAGAAAAACCGTACAAAGCATTGATGAGCGCAGCACATTTAAACTTTTCATAAAAATCCCTTACCAGCTTGGTTGTGTATGAAACAGCCATTGACTTTAAATACTTCAAAGAGAATTTTTTTTAGGGATTTTTGATAAAACTTTGATAAAAGTGCGTTTAAAACTTCAGCTCTGCAATATCTATATCGCCACGCTTACCATCGTCCTGATAAATAAACTTTTCATCTAAACTGACATCAAAGCGCCGACCTAAGTACTTCTGTTCAACACCTGTACTTTCAACCTGCAGAGTCTTAAGGTTAAAGCGGAAAATCTCCACTTTGTCGGGCCCGCTTGCTTTAGAAAAATAAACCCCGTTTTCGCGTAAAATAATTCTGGGGGAGAGAAACTCAAACTTAGGCATATTCATCAGTTTGATGACGTCCTGAGATTCTTTATACACGAGTTCCATATGCTGCTCGCCCGGAACATGTCTCAGATGGTAAGCACCATCCGGACTTTCCTGAAAAAAATCCCATTTATCGCTGAATACGCTAGGCGTATTTTCTGCAATATTTTGTTGCATGATCTGCCAACGCCCTTTATGCGAGAGTTTAAAGTAGACGGTCTGGCTGTCTGCGCCCCATGATGGTTCGCGGCTCTGCTGTTCAGGAGTAGTCATAGCTACAGGCACCTTGCCATCCTCAAGAAGCCATATCATTGCGTTCACCAGCACCAGGAGTTTCTTACCATCTGGAGAAAATTCAAGCACTTTAGGATACATTTGGCCGGTAAATGAGCTGATTTGTTTCTGACGTCCATCCGGGTAATAGAGCCAAACCTGTTGCCCACCAGACCTACTGGTCAGAACCGCTGCAGGCCCGTCCGGATGGGGATTCAACTGCACTATGCCTTCCGACCGTTTGGCAAATTCGACATCGTCTGCACTTTGTATTGGGTTTTCCAGCCGATTATTTACTTTACGGATACTGCTTTGCCAGAACCGTCCGATACTCGCAAATATCCGATTATCTTTACTGACTAATACGTCATGAGGAGAACTGTCCGTATTTGCAAATAATGCCGACTCACCAGATGCCAAGTCATACACTGATAACGAATTGGTGCCAGACGGATAGATAATGCCTCTACCATCAACTGTCCACGCCACATTTCCCGGATAGTTATGTTCAGGTTGAAATAACATTTTGCTGGATCTCGTTTCCATATCCAACAACCAAATCTGCCCGGTCCCTCCTGCTACATCGCGAACAAAGACAATTTTACTGCCGTCGGCAGAAAACCTGGCAGCAAAGTCTCCCAAACTGGTTTGCGGTGGTGTAGTGAGCTCCTCTCCCGGACCACCATCAGCCGGCTGAAGCTGCAAAACTATACTTTCAGTTCTGGCCAACCAATTTGGGAACACCACGTATTTACCATCAGGGGACCAGCTCATTCGGGCACCAACACTTTTCAGCCCGCACTGTGTCAAAAGTTTATCTGATTCAACATCATAGGTTTTGGCATTTAATGTCATGATACGGAGCTCACAAAAATGCTCTCTCAGCAAATGTTGATAAACAACCCGAGTCATATCAGGGGAAAATATTGGACCTCTTAAACCGCCGGTGCTCACAGTTTTAAGAAGCTTCTTTTCCAAAGTTTGCGTATTTTGCAGGATTAATGACGAATTACCCTCAAAATCAGCAGAATGGCCGTACACCAAATACCGGCCGTCCCTGGAGACATCCGGATAAAGTTCCAATCCATCCATACTTGAAAGCGGTTCAAAGCGGCCAAAGGGGACATGTTGTTCCAGCTGGCTTTGCTGCCAATAGTGCCAGCCAGTGATGATCAGCATACAACTCAGAAATGCGCCGGCGAGTAGCCACCAATGACGATGCCGGCTGCTATTTTGCTGTGCACTGACGATCGGCACATCCGTGACGGCAGCCTCTGCTTCAGTGTTCTCATCAACCAGAATCACTTCGGATACCGGAGCTATAAAGCGGAAGCCGCGCTTGGGGATTGTCTCAATGTAACGCGGCTCGCGGCTGTCATCGCCCAGCGCAACCCGCAATACCCGGATCACCCGGGAGATACGACCGTCAGAAACGTCGCGGACGCCCCAGACATCACTGAGTAACTCGTCGCGGGTGATCAGCCGTCCGGCATTGACCAGAAAATAATTCAGCGCCTTCTGACACAGATTATCCAGACTGGCAGTTTCACTGATATCGCCGGCTTCATCGATTTTGACTAATTTATCCTGTTGGGGCAGATACCACCAATCACCGACTTTTAAGTGTTGTTCTGGTTTGGCTGACATATGCTGCTCATTTATTATTAACAATTAATCGCAGGTACCACTCGACGGCATTTCAACTGAAATGACTGGCAATAACAATACATTAACGCAACTTTCTGCGACTGGCCGACCTGATAATTTTGAAATAAATTGTTTACGAACTTTATCCGGCACCGCGCGGAACAGTGAATTTGGCGGCATCCGGCTAAAATAACCGGCAAACACCGGTAAGGCGCCACTACCACCGGTCAGACCAATGGCCTGGTTATCATCGCGGCCTAACCAGACCACAATGCCGGTCTCATGATCAAAACCACTGAACCAACTGTCCCGATAATCGCTGGATGTACCGGTTTTTCCGGCAAAGCGGGTGCGTGGGAACTGTGATGTTAAAGCGGCCGCAGTGCCCTGCTGTGTCGCCTGCTGCAGGGCATATTGCAGCAGGTACAATGGCTCCTGTGCGATACGCTGTTCAGCCTTTTGTTGACGCTGATGCAGCACACGGCCTTCTGTGGTGGTGATGGCACTGACAGCAGCCAAAGGCAGATACTGGCCTTTGTTCGCAAGCGTCTGATACAACTGCGCCACTTCAAAAGGACTGAGTTCAACAGCCCCCAGCAAAGACGACGGCTGCAACGACAGCTCACGCTGCAACCCGAGCTGATGCAGATTGTCAGCCAGTTTAGGCAGACCAACCTGCATGCCAAGCCGCACAGTCGGAATATTCAGCGACTGACTAAGCGCTGTCACTATCGGCACCGGACCGCGGAATTTTTTATCATAGTTTTGCGGTTGCCAATTGCGGCTGCCGCTGCGCAAATTCATCGGTGTATCTTGCAGAATAGTGCCGAGATTAAATAGGGCCGGTTGCTGCAATGCCCCCAGATAAACCACAGGTTTGACAATACTGCCGATCTGTCGGCGCGCCGATAAAGCGCGGTTATAACCGGCATATTGCATCTGACGGCCACCGATAATGGCTTTTAATGCGCCGCGTTGATAATCAGTGACCAACATTGCGCCTTCAATTTTGTCATTGAGCTGACTCAAACGGGCCGACATCGCCTGCTCGGCTGCCTGTTGCGCCATCGGGTCCAGATAAGTAAAAACCCGCAGCCCCTGCTGCAGTTGCGAGGTATCGGAGATCAGCTGACGCAATTCCTGCCGCACTTTGTCGATATAGGCCGGAAAACGGCCTTTTAAATGCTGCCCCAGCGGGATCACATCCAACGCCTGCTGTTTGGCCGCGTTGTGCTGGTCATGATTCAGAATGCCGTGTTCAGCCATTAAATCGAGAATGAGATCACGCCGGCTCAGTGCACGGTCAGCAAAGCGGCGCGGGTCATACACCGACGGGCCTTTAATAATGCCGACCAGCAAGGCGTATTCGTGCGGCTTTAGTTCTGCCAACGGTTTACCAAAATACAGCCGGCTGCCAAGCCCAAGGCCGTGCACCGGGTTGTCTTTGAACTGGCCGATAAAAATCTCGTTTAAATAGGCTTCCAGAATTTGGTCTTTGCTGTAGCGGAAATCCAGCACCAACGCGATCAGCGCTTCATTTACTTTGCGCAAATAAGTACGTTGCTGGTTGGTATACATGTTCTTCGCAAGTTGCTGCGTCAGCGTCGATCCGCCCTGCACAGTGCGACCGGCCAGCAGGTTTTGCCAGAAGGCGCGGAGAATAGATAACGGCGACACCCCGTGATGGCTATAAAACTCCCGGTCCTCTACTAACAACAAAGTTTCCCGGATCGGCTGTGGCACGTCCGCTAAACGGACCAGTTCGCGGTCTTCCTGCTCGGCAGCTACCAGATGCTGCAGCAACTGCGGCTCCAGTCGGGCTTTTTGCAGCGTTTTCTCACCCTGATATAGCCGCTGCACAAAATCGCCGGCGAACTCGACACTGAAACGGCGTACACCGTCGGCGCCATCCGGAAATTCAAATGCGCGCCGCACCACATGTACAGTATTGCCACTGACATCATATTGCCCCGGGCCATTTAAGCGGTGGTCGGCGCTGTATTGCAGTCGCGACAGTTCATCGAGAAACTGCTTCTGATTCAGATGGCTACCCGGCGTCAGTTCCAGCGTGCGGCCATAGAGTTGCGCCGGCACCTGCCATTTATGCCCGGAAAATAACGTGGTGATTTTGCTGTCGAGGTAAATCAGATAAATCGACATCGCCGCCAGTAGCAGCAGGCCGAGTTTCAGGCTGAATATCAACACTGAACGCAGCAGTGGATTCATCGGCGTTTTTTTTGCCGTTTTACGTTTTGTCGTCATCGGTCCGTCGCTTTGTTCGCCATCGCTTTTTTGGTTTTATTGGTGGGTTCAGCTTCTGCCGGGTCGTCCGGCCAATGATGTTTAGGGTAACGCCCGCGCATTTCCTTTTTCACATCCTGATAAGCATTTTGCCAGAAACTGGCCAGGTCACGCGTCACCTGCAGTGGTCGTTTCGCCGGCGACAACAAAGTGATAGTCACAGGCACAGCGCTCTGGCCGACCGTTGGCGTGGTGAGCTGGCCAAACATTTCCTGCAGCCGGATAGCTAAATGCACTTCGCCGTCTGGCTGATAATCCAGCGCAACATAAGTACCTAATACTGAACGCCAGCTGGCCGGCAGCAGCGCATCGAGCTTTTGTTGCTGGGCATAATCCAGCCTGTCGCGCAGAATTTGCGCCAGGTTCAGCTGTTGTAGCTGCGCGAGACTCCGTACATCGCCCAGATAAGGCCCAAGCCAGTCCGAAAACTTATCCTGTAGCTGCGAACGGCTTAAATCCGGCCAGTTGTGCTCTGGCTGTAACTGGCGCGCCAATGCCAGCCGCTGCTGCAACTGCAATGCTTCTTCAGACCAGCTTAAGACCTGTGCACCTTTTTTCTGCAGATAATCGAGCCAGGCCTGTCGCCGGTCATCGCTACGTATTTCATCATTACGCTGTTGCCGTTTGAGCACCAAAGCGCCGAGCCGCAGCTGTTTTTCCGCAATAAAACGGCCATTTTGTTCATCAAATTCCAGCCGGTTCTGCCAGTCTAAATCGGCTTGCCAGCTTTGGATTAATGCATCGAGCGACCATTTCTCAGCCAGGCTTATCACCGCTTGTTGTTGCCACAGCCGTAAATCAGCCACCACCAGCACCGCTGCGCCCTGCAGCGCATCGTCCGGCGGCAGACTGGCGCCTGTGCCATTCGCCAGCAGATAACCCTGGCCACGATTCAACGCGATCCGGTCCGGGAAGGCCCGGCTTAACAGCTCAGGCGTGAGTGCCAGAGGCAGACTGGCGCTGTGCCGGCCATGCATCAGCTGTAACAACTGCTGGTACTGCTGCTTTGCCATGTCAGTCTGTAGCCGCAGCTGGCTGCTGAGTTCAGTCTGGGTAAAACGCCGGGTCTGTTCGATTTGAGCGGCAATGGTTGCCGCCAGGCTTATAGCGCCGGTCTCACCTTGCTGCTCTAATTCCCGGGCATGTAATAGCATCGCCGCTAAACGCGGTTCCACCGGTAACGCCAGCATCTGCCGGCCTTTTGTGGTCAGTTGCAGCCGCTCATCCAAAGCACCGAGCAGCTGCAGACATTGTTCGGCGGCCTGCAACTGTTTCGGCGGCGGCGGGTCCAGCCAGAACAAATCACTGACTTTGGCGCCCCAGCCGGCGATATCAAGCCGCAGCGCCAGTAAATCGGCCTGCAGAATATCCGGCACCGTTTGGGCCCGGCGGCGTTGCCATTTCTCAGCGGTATCCAGCCGGTAACAGACGCCAGGCATCAAGCGACCAGCACGGCCGGCCCTTTGCGTCGCCGCCGCCTGACTGATTTGAATAGTTTCGAGTTTGCTGAAACCGAGTTTCGGCTCAAACACCGCGGCGCGGGCCTGGCCGGAATCAATGACCACACTGATGCCATCGATAGTTAAACTGGTTTCGGCGATATTGGTCGCCAGCACCACTTTGCGCTGGCCGGCCGGCGGCGCGGCGATGGCGGCTTGTTGTTCTGCTAGCGACAAACTGCCAATCAGCGCATGGACTTTGACGGATGCATCCGGCAATCGCAGCTGTAAATAGTCGGCACACTGGTCGATTTCACGTTGACCCGGTAAAAACACCAGCAGGTTGCCATCATGTTTCGTCAGCGCCTGCAACACGATATCGCCACATTGCAGCGCCAGTGGCTGCTGAGTCGGCGCCTGATAGCGGATATCGACCGGAAAACTGCGGCCGAGGCTTTTAAGCACCGGGGCCTGTAAACGCTGACTGAGTTTGTCACTGTCGAGCGTGGCCGACATCAGCAGCAACTTAAGCTGATCGTTGAGCTGCTGCACTTCCAACGCCAGCGCGAGCGCGAGATCGGTTTGCAGACTGCGTTCATGGAATTCGTCAAAAATCAGCAGGTCGACGTCTTCAAGCAGCGGGTCACTGAGCATTTTGCGGATCAACACGCCTTCGGTCACCACCAGCAAGCGGGTCACAGCAGATTGCTTTTGTTCCAGTCTGATTTGATAACCCACCGTCTGGCCGACAGTTTCACCCAGCTGCTGCGCCAGATAAGCGGCAATACTTTTGGCGGCCAGCCGGCGTGGTTCCAGCATGATGATTTTTTTGCCAGCAAAAGCAGACTGTTGCAATAAGTAAAGCGGCAGATATGTGGATTTACCTGCACCTGGCGGCGCAGTCAGGATCGAAACCGACTGCCGCTCCAGTTGCAGCACTAGCGCAGGCAGAATATCGGCAACCGGCAAGGCTGCAGCTGGAACAAGCGTCATAGCAGTCCGTGTCAGTAAAAGTGATATGCGGTAGCGCCAGGTTCAGCGCCACCGCAAGTCTGATTAAGCAGTTTCGCGCAGCAGCGTCTCGGCAATTAACCGGATGCCCATACCCGTTGCGCCAGCGCCCCAGAAGCCATTGGCGGTGCCCTGGAAGGCTGCGGCTAAATCAACATGCAACCAACCGGCACCGTCATTAGCAACAAAACGGCTGAGGAAACCAGCTGCATTGCTGGCGCCACCGGTACCGCCGCCTTTGACCGGCCGGCTATTGGCAGTATCGGCGTAAGCAGACGGACATTGCTGTTGGTGCCAGCGCTCCAGCGGCAATGGCCAGGCCGGTTCAGCGACTGAGTTCGCGTAGCCCAGCACCCGTTGTTGCAGGCCTTTATCCAGACCAAAAATCGCATTGTATTCCGTCCCAACTGCCATCATCGCCGCGCCTGTTAATGTCGCTGCATCGATGACTAAAGGCGCGCCTGAAGCTGCAGCGATTTGCAGGCCGTCAGCCAGCACCAAACGCCCTTCTGCGTCGGTGTTGACGATTTCAACTGTCACGCCGTTTTTGTAAGTCAGGATGTCGCCCAGTTTAAATGCACGACCATTAATCAGATTTTCCGCGCAGCATAAAATCAGCTGAACGCGCTTTTGCAAGCCTTGGCTGATCGCCAGCGCCAGCGCGGCGGTAACAGTGGCGGCGCCGCCCATGTCGCACTTCATGGTCAGCATGCCTTCAGAGGCTTTAATCGAATAACCACCGCTGTCAAAAGTAATGCCTTTACCGACCAGCGCGGCTGCAACAGGTGCTTGTGAGTCAGCCGAAGGATTGTAATCCAGCACCAGGATCGCCGGAGCGCGGTCGCTGCCACGGCCTACCGCATGCACGCCAACCCAGCCTTCGCTCAGCAGCGTGTCGCCGCTGATCACCCGGTGTGTGACTTTACCGGCACCGGCTACAACACTGATAAATTCAATGGCTTCATGGCAGAGTTTTTCCGGGTATAAATCTTCCGGCGCGGCATTAGTTTGTTTTTTCGCCCAAGCAAAACATTGCTGTAATGCCACCAGCTGCTTCACTGTGCTGTCGTCACCGGTCCAGTGCACGCCGCCTAACTTTTTCGCACTGCAGAAGCCCTGATAAAAGGCCCATTGTTTGTCCAGCGTCCAGCCATCGCCAGCCAGTTGCAGAGTCTGTACACCGAGACCATCTAAAGTACGGCCGGCTTTTTGAATTTGCCGCAGCGTGTCATTACCACTTTGATGGATTTGATAACCATCGGCAGTTGGTGTTAACAGCGGGTTTTTACCAAAACGGACGTCAGCAGCAGCGCTGCTTAATTGAATTTGCAACAGTTCAGCCATAACAAAACCTTTTAATCGGGACAAATACCACAATGGGCCGAGTGTATCACAGCGCAGCAAAGACAGGACAGCTGCGCGGACCGCAACTGTTAATGGGTCAGAATGCTATGCAGCATTTTTGCACTCAGGCCAATCAGCAACAGCGCAAAGATTTTCTTTAAAGTCGCCACCGGCAGACGATGCGCCAGTTTTGCGCCGAGCGGCGCAGTAAAAAAGCTGACAGCAGAAATCAATAACACTGCCGGCAAATAGATATAACCCAGGCTAAATGGCGGCAAACCAACCTGCTCCCAACCTGCTACGGCATAACCAATACTGCCACTCAGCGCAATCGGCAAGCCAATCGCAGCAGAAGTGCCAATCGCCTGTTGCACCCGCACATTACACCAGGTCAGAAATGGCACGGTCAGCGAACCACCACCAATCGCCACCAATGCAGAAATACTGCCGATGCCGATGCCAGTCGCAGTCATGCCAACAGCCCCAGGTAAGTGCCGGCTCGGTTTGGGTTTAATATTGAGCAGCATCTGCAACGCGACATAAGCCATAAACACGCTGAAAAAAATCGCCAGCGGTAAAGCACTGACGCGGGCGGCGATAAAAGTGGCGCCAAAAGTTCCAAGCACTATGCCGGCGCTCATCAGCCGCACCACCGGCCACAACACCGCTTGATGTTGCTGGTGGGTGCGGGTACTGGCGATACTGGTCAGAATAATAGAGGCCATCGACGTTGCGAGCGCAATGTGCACCACCTGTTCCGGCAGAAAATTCAGTGACATAAACAAGGTCGTCAGTACCGGCACCATAATAGCGCCGCCACCCACGCCGAGCAGACCGGCGACAAAACCGACGACTGCGCCCAATAATAAAAATGCCCACCAAATTTCCATCTTGTCCTCAATCTCCTGTTATTTACTTCATTTTCTGCTATTGTGCCGGCCCTTTTCCGCGCATGTAACGGAAAGCGGTGAAAATTGCCACGGTTTGCTGAGAAAAACAGCAGAACCGGATGACGGTTCTGTGGTCTCTCTGTATACTTCCGCGGCTTTTTTTAATGTGATTGCGATGGTGCCGATATTCTGCTATCAATAGCCGCCATCTTTTTGCTTGGCACTGTTATACAGGAGACTACCATGCCAGAAGGCAAAACTACCAAATCTCTCGGCCTATTGGCCATGGCTGGCGTGCTGCCTTATCAGGAAGCGCCGGGCGAAGAGTACATGAATCCGAAGCAGCTGGAACATTTCCGCAAAATCCTCGACGCCTGGCGTCAACAGCTGCGTGAAGAAGTGGACCGCACTAAAAACCACATGGCCGACGAAGCTGCAAACTTCCCGGATCCAGTGGACCGCGCAGCACAGGAAGAAGAATTCAGCCTGGAACTGCGTGCCCGCGACCGCGAGCGCAAACTACTGAAAAAGATTGAAAAAACCCTGCAGAAAATCGAAGACGAAGACTTCGGTTACTGCGATACCTGCGGCATCGAAATCGGTATCAAACGTCTGGAAGCCCGTCCAACGGCTGACCAGTGTATCGATTGTAAGACGCTGGCAGAGATCAAGGAAAAACAACTCGGCGGTTAATGATGACCGTCGGATTCTCCTGTGTTAGGGGCCGGTTTGCGCCATCGCCATCCGGCCCTTTGCATTTCGGCTCATTAGTAGCCGCGCTTGGCAGTTATCTGCACGCCAAATCACAAGGCGGCCAGTGGCTGGTCCGCATTGAAGATATCGACTCCCCCCGCACTGTGCCCGGCGCTGACAGCGACATTTTGCGCACGCTGGAACAATTTGGTCTCTATTGGGACGACAGCGTGGTTTGGCAAAGCAAACGCCTCGATTTATATCAGGATTATTTCGAAAAGTTTCGGCAACAGTTGTACGGCTGTCAGTGTAACCGCGCCCGGATTGCTGTTTTAGGCGGCATTTATGATGGCCACTGCCGCAACTTGTGTCTGGCCACCGATACAGGACCGCTGGCCTGGCGCCTGAAAAGCAAAGCGGTGAACACTGAATTCTCTGACCTGTTTCGCGGCACACAGCACATTCCCGCCCCCCTGGCCCTTGAGGATTACATCATCAAACGCCGCGATGGCCTGTTTGCGTATCAATGGGTGGTGGTGATTGATGACGTCGAGCAACGTATCAGCGAAGTGATCCGCGGCGCCGACCTGTTACAGATGACCCCGCGTCAACAGGCACTATGCCGCACTTTTGACGCCCAGGTGCCGGTATATGGCCATTTACCACTGGCCG
>Ga0247724_1000197_pt1 | contig 15499 bp, 22 predicted proteins | sample OKSTACKMC2E_FD_182776 | JGI IMG/M metagenome (GOLD analysis project Ga0247724, IMG submission 182776) | Subsurface sediment microbial communities from gas well in Oklahoma, United States - OK STACK MC-2-E | ecosystem: Environmental > Terrestrial > Deep subsurface > Rock core/Sediment | place... | reverse complement strand
CATCAGCCCCACACCGAGAACCCTCCGAGCCCACTCGTCAACATTTGGCCCATACGAGCCGGCCGCATCCTGCACGATCGTTTCAATTCGCGGTTGGTCATGACCTTTCCCTTTCCGTTCCAACGCTTTCCCTTTGGATAAAGAGAGTGATGGGCGCGGGGTCAATCGCTGATGTTGATCCAAAAAATTCTGATTGCGTTTCGGTTTTCGTCGCTGACTCGATGCGGCTGGTTTTGCGTTTGGCCTGGCGGCTTGACGTGCACGTTGCTTGGCGGCTTTGTAGTTAGCGCCTCGCCTTCCGTTGCATTGCTTGCATGAAGGCACGAGGTTGTCTAGGCCGTTGCCGCCACCTCTGTCAATCTCAATCAGGTGATCTGCTTCGGTTGCTTGCCTGCGCTTGCACCAGTGGCACCGGGGTTTGTCAGCCAGGATGATGGCTCGGTGTTTGTAATACTCGGGGGTTTGTCGAGGGCGTCTGTTCTTTGAGGGCATGGGGTTTTGCTGCCGCGCTTCGCTTGGCCTAGCGCCCTCGCGCAAGCGCTCGGTTGCTATCGGCGCACATCATCGGCTGTCACTGTGCGTCAGGCTACTCGGTTTGTTTTCGGTATGTCTGTGGTTTGTGTGCAGTACGTCTTAGGGCATAGTGCCCCCGGGCTCCAACCCGACCGTTGGTTGAGCACGGTTCACACTCGCCCTGTGGATTGTCTGTGCACAGGGGCTGCCCAGGCTGTCTAACGGCCGAAGTGACGATGATGAGTCGCCCAGGATTTGCACCTACACACGGTCGCGCGGCCGTGACGCCCAGTGTGACTGGCTACTTCAGTTGTCGTATGGCTACTTCCAGGCGTCAATCACCTTTGAAGCGTCTGCCTTTGTGAGTTCGTCGTAGAGCTTGATTTCGCGGCCGATGATGGCGGCGATGCCATCGAGCGTGGGTTTGCCTGCTGCGAAACCTTTGCCTCGTGCCAAGGCTCGAATCATGCCAATCTGTTTATCGGAAGCTTTGCCTTTAAGGTTCTTGAATTGCACCACGTTGGTGGTCTGCTGTTGGTCAGTAAATGGATCAGGTACTGGGTCGCCGTTGTCGTATGTTGCCGGTACTTCATTCACGGTAGGCACTTCCTGTTGCCTGGCGAGCACTTCTTGTTTGCTGGCCATCTTGTGCTCGATGCCAAAGCCCATCATGCCGAGGGCGCGGCCGAGGGCTGATGTGCTGGCGTTCATCTGCTCTGAATCGCGTGTGTATGGGGTAGTGCCTGGAAATGGCTCCCAGCAGTAAGCAATAACTGGCTTCGGATCGTCTTTGTCGCGCCATACGGTGCAACAAATCTCAATGTAGAGCTTGGTGTTCACTTCGCGAAATGTTGGCTGTGATTCTTGAATGCGTAGATCGGGGTACTTGTCCAGCGCCATGCGTAGGCGTGTTGGTACGTCAACGTAATTGTCGAGATTGAAGCTCATTTGTTTGTGTCCTCCAGTAGTTGCATTAGTTCAAACCATTCTTTGACCGGCATGACGGCCATCCATTCGCCCACATCAGTGAGCCCAGGCCGTTTGGCAATGATGACGCCTGTGTAGGCGTTGGCGTTGACGACTTGTGTGCGCAGCTGCTCAAAGTAGCCGTGCCATGAGTGTGCTTTGCGGTCTTTGACCTCAATGACGACGCCAGGCCAGCCAGTGACGTCGCCTTTGTCTGCGTGTGTACCTGCTTGGATACGGTCGGCCATGATGCCGTGTGCGCGTAACCATTTGACGACTGTAAGTTCGGCTGCGTGGCCTTTGCGTTTCTGTGGGCTGGTCATCGTTCCCACTCGATCACCAAGTCACCGACGATGTGCTTGGGCGCGTCTTTGAGCTGGTCTTTGGCATCAATCATGTGCAGGCAGTTCAAATAGCCAATGGCGTCGATCAGCGAATCCTCGTGCATCTTTTCCACGTCAAGCGATTTCATCAGCCGGGCCAGTTTGACGCACACCATGAATAGCGCGGCCTCTTGCACGGTCAGATTGTGCTTGTAATTCGTGAGCGTGCTGAACAGTCGACGCACCATGGTGTAGTCGTTCCAAGGATGGCCGTACTGTTTCATGCGCTCACCGTCTTTGGTGAGCTGCCATGCGACGTATGCGGCGTCGCCTGGATCTGGCCTAGTTGTCATCGCTGCGTTTCCTCTCGTGCGTCACGGCAATGTAGACGATGGTTGCCATGAGGTAACCAATCACGATGAAACCAAAGATGATGTCATTCCACAATGCGCGCATACGTTGTCCAGTTTTGCCAGCCGTGCCGGCTTGAGATGTGCCAGGCTGCCCACAGGTTTGTTAGTGGGTCGAGCAGCTGTGCGCAGTCATCGAGTATGGCTTGTGTTTGTAGGTAGCCGCGTGGCCAGTATTTGTTCGGCGTGCACCAGTAGTCGTTGATTTGCATCAGGCCGAATGACTGGCCGTTGTCGCCTATGGCGTCTGGCAGGCAAGCCGACTCCAGCTCCATGACCTGTAGGGCGGTGGTCAGATCATGGGGCTGAAAGCCGCCTCGTAGGGCTGTGTCAGCCCATTCTTGGCATCCTGGGCCCTCATACCGCATTTGCGGGTTTGGGGCGCTGTAATCGCTTCCTGATGCGTCTGGTGGCGTGCCAGCCCCGACCGGGGAGTAGACGGTCGAGGCTGACACGAGGCCCCAGGTATCCACTTGCGGATCCTGCGTGACCATCACTCCTACCGCGCCGGTAAAGAGTGCCGCAGCAAAGATGGTGACGAGGGGGCTCATGCGACGCTCGGGTGCATGGGTTCGATCGGGGGCTGGTGGGTGAGCTTTGATGGTTCGCTCCAGTCATCGTCTACGTTGAATCGGTAACGCAGCTGCGCCTTCAGTACGGCGCCTTCCTGGTCACGGAATACTACGAGATGAAACTGTTGCCCAGTTTCCTGACACAATCCGGTCAGTATTTCATAGGTGATGAGTGTGGTCATTATTGGCCGCCTCCAACGGCTGATTTCACCTTAGCGCACTTTTCGGCGCTTGTGGGGGATTTGTAGCCTTACTACTTTTCGCACCATTCGTGCCGGGATGAATAGCACGTTGTCTACGCCTTTGTCGTCGGTCAAGCTTTGAGCCAAGATCAGGTGCCTGGCGTTGCGTTTGGATAGCAGCCAGCCCACTGATTGCACCACGCAGGGCTCGTCGGTCAGGTCGGCCAGCTCATGCCATTCGTCGTTATCAATGGTGTGGGCGTCATGCCACGTCACCAGCACGAGAGGGTGCTCTAGTCGAGCCATACGACGTATTCTGCCGCGACTCGGCCTTTGTCTGGATCGATGAAGTGCAGGCGCTGTGACGGTATGCCTGTGGCTGCCACGAATTCACGTGCGTATTCGTTGTGCGATTCGGGTGAGCCAGTCACGAAAATGCGGCCGCCATTGCTCATGGTGAGGCTCATTGGGGTGTGCCAATGGCCCATGTAGCAGTCGTGGAAGTCCTCGATGACGCCACCAGCCCAGGCGTTGACTTTGCGCAGGATGCCGAAGGCTGGTGTATTGCCGCCGAAGCTCTTGATTTCGTCACCGTGCACGAGTAACGCTTTGTAGTTGCCAATCTTGGCAATCTGATACCAAGAGTCCGAGGCCTGCCAGTCTTTGACCAGGTGACCGACCTTGTGTTTGGCAATCTCGTAGGCGATGCGATCTACGTTGTCGCCACCGGGCATTTCGCCTTTGCGGCCGATGCGGCCGTGGTTGCCGTACTCGCATACGACGCGCACTGACTCAAAGTTGGCTGCCAGTGTCGTGATTGTTTGGGCGATGATGTGCGACGTGGTGAACAGCTGCTCGTAGAGCAATGCGTCGACTTCCCATGCTTGACCCGGAAAGATGCCCAAGCCCTCGACCATGTCTCCACCGAGAAACAGCACACAGTCGCGCACTGGGTGGTGCTTGCGCTGAATGTTCGTGATGTGCAAGCTCTTGTCAATGAATTGCTCGATGCGTTGTGCACAGGTTTGTTTGCCGTAACTGACGGTTTTTTTACCAAGCTGCCAATCCGTGCAATGGATCAGGGCGACTTCGGCTTTGCCTTTGCGTGTGTCTTTTGCTGGCGGTTTAACTTTGACTGGTGGTGTCGCCAGGGCTGCGTCTTTGGCGGCCTGGTGCACGGCAGCGACAAGTTCGCCAGTCTTGTGCTTAAGTCGGATGTTGAGCTCGTTGGACCGTTTCAATGCTTGGCGCAGCTGATCAATTGTTTGCAGCTGCTCGACTTCGTCACTTAGAGGCATGGCGAGTCCTGAAGCGGTAAACGAGATTCCAGTCGGCTTTGAAACCGTGCTTGGTCAGTAGTTTGGCTACTGAGCCTGAGCTGTATTGCTCGTCAAAGATGATGTCAGTCCACTCTTTGCGGTTTGACTGTTTTTTAAGCCAAACCTCAAGCTCATCGAGCCTGTTTATTTTCGGACTTATCTCGTCGCGTAAAGCCATTGATGTGATCCTCCAGGTGGTTGTCTAGCTTGTTTTCCACCCTAGTCAAGATTCTGCGCACGTATGCGTGATCGTCGGCGTTTTCTCGTCGTGCTCGCTCGACCAAGGCGGCCGGTACGCCAGCGACGATGAGCGCAACGGCGGAGATGAGGGCGACGGTGATTTCAGTTTGCATGGGTGTCAAGCCAGCGCTGCACCCTGGGCGGTATTGATTCTGCCTTAAAATAACGGATGTGCCACGGCTCGGCGCCTGATCTGAATTCCCAGCTAAATCCGAATGTCAGGCAGTTGGCTTCCATCCATTGCAGGCGCTCGCCTGATGCCCCTGACACGTCAACAGCAAGGCCGAGGTTATGTGTGCTTGTGCCCGGCACGGCCATAGGTGCCAGCCCAGGCTTTAGGTACCAGCGTTGGCCTTTCCATGTGCGGATTGATGTGCTGTTGGCAATCGGGGCCGTGGTGTATCGAGCAAGAAAGCCGCGCTCTTGTGTTGCTAGATCGCGGTATGTGTCGCCATGGCTGGTTGGTTTGAACGGCCGTATGCCATCAGCGTGGGCTTGTTTGCGCATTGCTTCCCATGCTTGCGCAGCTAGCCAATGCAGCCGGCCGTATGGCCTAATCGAGCGAAGCAGGTAGGCAGGTATTTCGCCTGGGCGAACATTTGCCAGGTCGGCTGGTAGGCGCACCGGCCTGACTTCACGGCTCACTTGCGGCCGTACCTATGGTCTTTCGTGTTTGCCCAGGCGTAAATCAGTGGCAGTACCGCTGCTAAGCCGGCTTTTAGCGCGCCTTCGAGATCGTAGCCGCTTGTGATAAGCACGGCGACGCTTCCAGCGACGAAAGCTTTGGCCCAATCCTCTAAAACGTGCTGCCACTTCATCAGCCCACCAGTGCGTCAATTTCGTCATCGGTCAACCCAAGAGCAGCCAATTTGGCGCGGCCCGATGCTGCTGCCGCTTCTTTGGCACGCGACTGTTCGGCGATTTTTTCCTGCTCGACGCGCATCTCCGCCCAAGCTTCAATTGAGGATTCGTATTCCTCGTCGGTCAATTCAATTGGCGTGCCGTTCTCGGTGCGATATAGCGGTTTGGGGTTGGCTGCTTTTGCTTCGGCTATGAATTGCGTTTTGGTTGTCATGGTCAGGCCGCCTCGTAGAAGAATGTTACGTTCACGCGGTCGCCCGTTCCCCATGTAAATGGTGCGGTGCTGGTAATAGCGGCAGTCGTCAGAATGCTTGAAGCTGCGTTATTTGAACGCAGTCTGACAGTCGTCGTACTGCCATAAAAAACCGTCCCCAAATACAATTCGTTGCCAGTATCTTCCAAACCGATGGATGCCCAGACTTCGTTATTGCTTGTGTACGTCACGGCCGTTATCGGCAGTGACATTGTTGGCGCAGTACCCATAGATGTGGTTGACCCGAATGTCAAAACGCCGGTGACGAACACGGCTTTGCCTAGTTGAATGTACCGAAAATCTTGTGTCGCGTTGCCGACAGTCAAATTAACCCACGTCGGCGTGTAATCAGTCCATTTAGTGTCAATGTTTACCCATGCTGCGCCGTCGTACACCTGTACGGCATCGGTTGATTCCAAGTAGCACAACTGGCCTTCCGCCAATGTTTTTTCGCCTGTGCCGCCAAACGCGGCGTCGCGTGTGACGGTCGTGGCAAATACCGGCAAGCCGGTGCGCGCCGACTGATTCATCTGATCGGCAGTCAATACCTGGCTTGCTACAAATGTTGGAACTACTGTTTGAGCGTTGGCACCCATAGTTACATCATCCTAATACGTTCGTGCCATCAAGTTGACCGTATACCAAATCATCAAGAATCAACTGGTAAACCACAGTCGTTGGGGCTGTGTAGTACGTGACCCGATGGCCAGTATTGACATTGATAAGCCCTTCAATGCCTTCAATGCTTAGTTCTGAGGTAAGCGTGGATAATCCAGTGATGTCTTTGGTAACGGTAATAGTGTCACCAATGTCGACAGTTGTGGCATTGGTTCGTTGCAAATCGGTCAGCAAGCCAAAATGAGTGCTAACGGCCGTGAATCGGGGGCCAGGCTCGCCTTCCAGCAGATAAGCGGCAAGCGCATCTATTTCGCCTTGGTCATGCAACAAGCTGTTGGTGATCGAGCGCGACTGGATGAAGTATGTTGCCTGGCTGGTCAAATCCTCGTCGATGGCCGTTTTTCCGTCTAATGCCTCGACGTAAGCCCGATTGATGACACCATCGGCGTCAAATTCGACTTCAACAGCGTCATAGTTGGCGGCTGTGCCATCATCCGCAAATGTAATGACGGATCCGCTGAGCGTTGCACCGATACGGTTCTGGAACGTCAGTTCGCCATCGCGCGACATAAACAGTCGGCCTTGTTCAGCCTCATTGATTTGATTCAAATAATTAAGCGTGTTGGTACCAGCCGAAACGTTGTAGCTGCTGTCGTGGCCTAAATTGACCGTGCCAGTGGCGATGTTGGTCGTGCCGGTGTAGTTGACTTCGGGCAATGCCAGTACGGTGCTAACGCGAGCACCGCTTAATTCAGAGCTGGGGTTAAAAGCCGCCATTTGCGTTTGCGCCAGCAAATAAAAATCATCGGAGCAGGTCACATCAACGGTATTGAATCCAGCCAGGGCAAAGTTGTACGTGTATGAGGTGACATACCCGACAAACAAATAATTGCTATTGCGACTGAGCCTGATGCGGCGCATGGGCGCCAAACCTGGCTTATCGTTTGACGGATCGTAGTAGGGGCTTGCTGTGTCGTAAGGCCCGAGGATGCCTGATTCGTCATTCATGCTGAATGACATGACGCCAGCCGAGAACTGATCGTCTACTTTGCGGCGACCGCGCCTGTAACGGATGTCCGTGACGAAATCAGTTATGTCTGCGTATTGAGTATTTGGCCCGAGCGTGTATGTCGTATTGTCAAGCACGCCTTTTTCGGTGTTATCAAGTCTGAACGAATTGACATCAAAGCCGGTATCGAGCTCCAGCAGGTATGTGCCTGATTGAACGACTGTTGCAGCCATTACGCAATCTCAACCTGCAATGGGCCGCTGCGGCGGTTGTAATCACGCAAAGCATTAACGATGGTGTCACCAAGATCGGAAGGTGCCGTAACCGTGTTAATGGTAATACTGATGCCGCCAGTCAAGCCATCGAGCAGCGCTTCGTTGCCAGGTGCCGCGCCAAAGCCGCCACCGCCGCCGCCAATGAAACCTTCACCGACTGGCAAGATGCCAATCATGCCTTCACTCAAACCACTATTGCCGCCAATTACACCACCGCCACCGCCGCCGCCACCACCTGAAGGTGCAGGCAATTCGACGCCTGGAGCCGGAATTACGGGCACCACAGGCGCCGCAAAACGTCGTTCCACGAAATCTGGGCCGCTGGTGCCGCCGCCGCCACCACCTGCGGCGCTGCCGCCTGGAATGTTGAATTGCGGCAAGTCAATTTTTGGCACGACCGGCACGTTGACGCCAGGCAACACGTTGATTGCTTTGATGATGGCATTGATCATGCCTACGAAATTGTTGGCGATTGCCTCAAAAATTCCCATGATGAAATTGCCCATCGTCATAAAGGCGTTTTTGACACTGCCTGTTTTTTCGACAAGCAGCATGAAACCAGCAACGAGAGCTGCCACAGCGACGACGACCAAGCCGACCGGGTTAGCTGCCATAACTGCGTTGAGCACGATTTGGCTGGCTGTAATGACTTTGACTGCCGTGTTGAGCACCAGAATGGCGGCAGCCAAGGCGCCGACCGCCAGCATCACCTTTACGATGGTGTCACTGTTCTGTTGCGCGTATTGGGCGAAGCGTTGCAGGTAAGGCAATAATTTTTCAAGTATTGGCAAAAAAGCTGCGCCGATTGATTCTTTGGTTTCGCCAATAGTCAGCGAGAGGCGTTTCATGCGGCCTTCGGCGCTGTTGGCTGCGACTACGGCTGCGCCACCGACCGTTGCGTTGAGCGCCTGCATGATCTCATCGAGGGAGGCACCGTCTTTGATAAGGCCGCGCACGCTCGGCACGAGGTTGCCAAGGGCTTTGGTGTTGCCTGCGTAAGCCTTTGCTACGGCATCAGTCACGGCGCTGAGCTCTGTGCCGGTAGCAGCCGAAATGTCAAGCGAGGCGTTTAGCAGCTCTTGGCTGTATTGCAAATCACCTGTAGTTTGCACCAGCGTGGCCAGGGCGGGCCTAAGCACGTCGTCTGCGACTGCTGCGCTCATCATGGTGGCCTCGATGTAGGCCTCGGCTGCGCGAACGTTGGCTTCGCCAGCCAGCGTGTTATTTTCAATGGCATTGGCCAGCAGCGCCTGTGCTTTGGCATCCTCAATGGCTGCTTTTGTGGCATCACCAATTACGACAGCCAACCCACCGATAGCGGCTGCGGCCGGTAGCGCGGCTTTGCCCAGGGCAAACTGGGCTTTGGCGCCAGCGCCTTCAAGGCTCTTGAATTCGTTGATGGCCTTTGTGATGCCCTTTGAGTCGAACTCAGAGACAATAGGAATACTTACGGCCATTGGTACATCCTACGAACGGCTGACTGGTGCGGTCACCAGGTTGCGGTTCAGTTCATCCATGACGCGCTCACACAAGCGAAGCATCTCCTCATCAACCTGCGATTTGTTTTTTTCATACGAGGGCCACATGACGCGCGACGCTGATCCCCAGCGCTGCGACAATGCCCTAGCTAATGGGTTGCTGGATTTGCGGCCGGCAATGTCAAAGGTTTGGTTGGCGATGCCTGACCATACGAGCCTGAATGTGCCGACATTGACTTTGTTGCCCTGGTATTCCTTGACGCGACGTGTGCTGATTTTGGCGACAAGAAACTTTTGCGCAATGGCCTGTGACCACCCACCGTCACCAATGATTTCGTAACCCGACTTCGTTTTCCAGCGTCGATTCATGCCCGACAGCGGTGCGGCAGCCGGCACGGCCGCCTTTGCATCATCAATCACGGACTTTACAATCTCCTTGTAGTCGCGCGTAATCTCACGACGCAGACTCTTGTCAATCTTGTTTAGCTCTTTCAAAGCCTCTTTGATGCCATAGACCTGGATGTTTGCGCTAACGGCCACGACGTTTCTCCTGTTGCTTTTTAGCGAGCAGCAGCACGGTAGCCAAATCCTCTACATCAAACTCAATGCCGTTGGGCCAGTAGCCGGTAGCCAACAGCAGCTCAGCTAACTGGCGTCTGATGCTGCCGCTGCCGTAGGGTTTGCGCCGGCGACCTCCACGACGCTGAAATCATCCACCGATTGCAGCCAAGCGTCATACTCGCGGCCTTCACGCTTCTCAGCGTGCAACACGTGCCAGGCCATAAACATCAGGTCATCAATACCGATGCCGCCTTGTAGATCGGATGCGCGGCGCTTGAACTTGCGTTCCCACGCTGCGGCAGTTGCGATGGTCGTCGTGACCGTTTCGCTGACTGGTTGCCCTGCCGGTGTCTTAAACGACACCTGAATTGTTAATTTCATGCCGTTGTGTCTTCGACGAGCGTGCCACCAGTGATGGTGATTTCCACTTCCGAGAGCTCACCGAGCGCGGCATTGACGACATCCAGCGATTCGAGGTAGCCGCCAGTGATCTGGAATTCCGGATTGGTGGCCGAGATGGCGGCGCTGGTCGGCTTGACCGCGACGTAGACATTGGTGCCGACGAGGGCCGTGAGATCGACGTAGGTGCCAGGCGTCGCGCTGTATTCCATCAACAGCGTCGCAGTGACGGTCACGTTGGTAAGGCCGCCCACGTAGTTGCGAGCCGATGAGCCGAAACTGGAGGCGTCGAGCGATTCACGCGACTTGGTGATGACCACGCTCTTGCACTGGTCTGACAAATCTTTGATGCCGGCAAGGTTGACACCAATGCCGAAAGTGGGGGATGCGAGGTAGGTGGTTGCAACGGCCATGTAGCGGTTCTCCTGTGGTTGGCGGCCGCTGCAAGCCTTGTGGGCAGTCTAGTAGGTCTACGGTGCGACTTTGGTGCGTATGACGAGCTCGTAAGCCGGATAGTCGGCGCCACCGTAACTGACGGTTGTGGGGCGCGCTGTATTGAGGCCGATTTGCGCGGCTCGAATCAAATCAGCCAAATCAAGCAGCTGATCGAGTGTGCGGTTGTCGCCGGTGCCCATGCCGACGATTACGACACGAAATTCCATGTCGGCCACGACGTTGCTGGCCATCTCGATGCTTGGCGCTTCAACGATTGCGCACGGCACGTTGATGTTGCGCGGATCATTGAACACCGTCAGCCCGGTAATTGTGCTGAGCTTGGTTACGAGCTGGTCGTAGCCCTCTTTGAACAGCGTGTCGGGCATCAGGCGACCTGTGGTTTGCCGCAGCCGAGCAGACGCAGTATCTGGCCGTAATTGCCTGTGACCGGGCCGCCTGTGGCCAACGGATCAAAGCTTGCAAAGGCTTCGGTGCTGCCGCGCTCACGGTAAAGGATTGCGGCGTATTGCACGGTGCCGAGTTTGGCTGCACCATCAGGTGCGGTGCTGGGCGAATCCCAGTAGCCGGCTTCCTGGCGTCGACGGAAAGCGAAAGCGTTGGCGGCCGAGATGGCCATGTTGGCAACATCAAGGTCAGCGCTGGGGCTGGTGAATGTGAAGCCGAGGTAATCCTCTAAATCGCCCAGGACAATCCACGTGCACGTAACCGAGTAGGTGACGGTGCCGGTTGCGGCCGCGCGTTCTGCGTCATCCGTAGTGAGCGCAAACAGCACCTGGTTAGGGATGATGCGCGACGTGTCGTAGGTGTAATCGCCCTGTTCGGTGACGCCCGTGAGGTAATACTCAGGCAGCGCAAGAATTTTGTGGCTGCCGTTCCAAGTGGCGTTGACGCCGGCAATGGTGATGCTTTGGCCGACCTCGAATGCGAGAGGTTCCAACAACTGAACGATGGCAACGTTTGAAACCACCTGTTTATGGGTGATTGTGTACGTCGCCACCGTTCAGTGTTCCCTGGAGGAAGGAATCTGTTGGATCAGACGAACGCGGCGCGCTTGAACTTCGACGCATCAATCAGCAACGTGGCGAAGTAGCCACGGAACTTGATGATGCGCGAGAGCGAACCGTCGGTCGCTTCGACCTGGACAGCACCCTTTTGCTGTTCAAAGATTTCAAACCCGTCTGGGTGGCCGACAATCATTTCGTCGGTGAAGTTGCGGTCAACGACCACGCTGAAGCCGAAGGCGTTGCCGACAGCCGAACCTGGCTGCACGTTGCCGAAGGCGTTCATCGGGCCAACCTGTGGGAACAGCGGGCGATCCGCGCTGTCCATCAGTTGACCGAGCTGCGACCAGCGCAACGGCGAGAGGAACAGGTGGGTCGGGAGCCAGCCGTTTGAGCCGGTGAGGATGGCTTGCGCGGCCGTGTATGACCAGAGCGCCCATTCCGTCGGGTCGGCGATGTTGGCGACCGTGAAGTTCGTGGTGCTGGCCGATGTGCCGCTGGCGAGATCGGAGCAGGCAACTGCGTCGGTCTGGTTCGCGTAGATGCGAGCCATGTCATCGACCAAGAGGTTGAGCACTTCGGGCTCAGTCCAGTCGATGTCCTCCTCGGACAGTTTGACGTAGCCACCGTAGACCGACTTGGTGACGTTGTTGTTGGAGACAACGAACGTGCCAGAGTCAAGCGGCTGGTTTTCGCCGTTGCTAAGACCGATGGTCGTGTGGGTCGTCACTTCGGGGCGACGGAACACTTTGCCGCCACCAGGCATGGCCTTGACGCCGATGGCGTCGACAACCGGGCGCAGGCCACGGAAGTTGTTGTAGACCGGGCCGAGGATCGGCTCAGGCAGGATGCCAGGCGTGTCGGTGGTGACCACGTCGGGCGCGGCGGCCTTGATGTTTGCAAAGAACTGCTGGGCTTCTGCGCCACCGCAGAGAACCTTGCTGATCCATTCACCGGCCGAAGGAAGCTTGAAGTCCTTCTTAGGCTCGGCAAAAATCATCGTCGGGGCGGGGGCAGGTGACTCAGTCACGGCTGCGGCGGTTGCTTCGACCTTCTCGGACATTGGTTGTGATTCCTCTCGCTGTGGTTCGGTCGCTGCAACATCTGTAATGGTAGCACCCTTGAACGCTGGTTGCGTCACAAGGCTCAGCTCGACCCAGTCGGCTTTGGCGATGACCATTGTGCCGTTGTCGTCGTACCTGGCATCAATTACGTCTACGCCAACGGAGACAGCGTCAACAGCCTCATCTTTGATGAGTTCGAGCATGTCGTTGCCTTCGCTGGTGGCGCTGATTCGCGCCGTAAATACCATGCCTTTTTCGCTATCGACTCGGCCGGTGACGACACCGACAGGCTGGGTTGAGTCGTGGTATTTGAGCAGCTTGGGCTTCTTGCCGCTAATCGGGAGGCTGCCGCGCTCAAAGCGCACGCGAGTGCCATCCGAAACGGTGGCTTCAACATTCCAGGGCACGGCGATGCCCGAAATGGTGCGTGGCGATTCGCCTTCCTCGGCCAGTACGAATGTGTCGTCAGCTGTTAGTCGAATCATTGTCATCCTCGGTTTCGTTGGTAGGTGCCCGACCAGGTGCAGCGTTGTCCTGGTCGGGCTCCATCTGTGCTTCCTCCAAGTATGACTCTACGTCGAGATAAATGTAACGGCCGCGTGGCGTCACGTTGTTCATGCTGAGCGTTTGTTCGATGCAGTCAATGAATGGCTTGGCGCCGAACAGGTACAGGTCTTGGCGTGCCTGTTGTGCGTTTTGGTATGTCATGCCGCTGCCGGTCGGTGCGCCGACCAGGTATGGCGGAATGTTGGCGATGCGCGCCATCTCAAGCGCTTGATACGTGCGTGCTTCGGTCAACTGCAACTTGCTCGGATCCATGTACGACTCTTTCCAGTCGACGTACTGATTCAACGCAGCGATGGCGTTGTTGTTTCGTGCAGCTGCAAAGCCTGCAGCCAATTCGCTCAGCTCCTCGGCGCTCAACGGCTCGCCTTCGGTTTGCTTGAGCACACCAGCTGGCGTTTGATTCTTGGCGAAACGCTCGGCGCTGGTGTCGAGGTTGATGTTGGTGCGAATTGATCGTGCGCCCATGGTCAACAGGCCTTGGATTGGGCTGAGGAATTGCACCACGTCGTTGGGGTCAAGCCTGTAGCCGTTGAAATAGACCTCTTTGCTTGGCCCGAACCATTGTGGGCCAGCCTGGTCGCGCGTTTGCACGTCGTTGGCTGGCACCCAAGTAAATGTGGCCGGGAATCCGTTGCCGAAGCGGCTGGTGACAATCCAGAAAGCGCGGCCGTAGAACAGCAGGTCATCGGTTGTCCAGCTCATGATGAAGTTGCGTGTCACGTTCGGGTCTGGCTGATGGAACCATGTGTCGTCTGGCAGCTCAATGTCCTCGTATTCGTCATCCATCCACTGTTTGCCGTACTGATGGATTTCAAGACAGCCGACCATCGAGCAAATAAGATCGCGCGCACGGCTGATTGTCGGAATCTGTATGGCGGCCGACCGGTTGAAGTCGGCCGTGTACGTCATGAAGTTGCCGACTAGAGGATTGCCGGCGGCGCCAGCTGCGGCGACTTGGGCTTTGGGTGCGTTGGGGATTGCGCGTTTGAGCGAGAAAACAGCCATCGTGCAGTCAGTCTAGGCGCTTGATGCAATGACAGGTCGATTGACCATCGGCCTAGGCCTTGACGACATACCGACAGCCCACACCAGACACCGGGCCAATTCAATCGGGCCAGATGATTTGGTTGAGCTCAATGCAATTGAGCCAGGTGTCTTGACCGCGACAGCGCGGCCGACGTGCTCAGCCAGCATCGTTTCGCCAGTGTGCGCAACACGCCCTTCATTGATGAGTGAGCGAACCATTGACGTGAAGCGGCAAATCTCTTGATAACCGACAAGCACCCTGCGACGTTGCAGATCGGAGGGGCAGTTGGTGTCCAGTGTGGGCGTGATAGCAACTTGCAAGCCGGGATTGGAGGCCAACTGCTGACGGATGTTATCCCAAACCTGCGTCACGGTTTCGCACATGAACGCGACAGTCGCAGTCAGCATCCCAGCACTGTTGCCGTTGCAACGTACTGCCACGTAGCGGCCGTCGTCCACTGCTACTTCGACTGCCAGCACGCCACCAGGCAGCGGAGGCAGCTTGGTAACGCATCCTTCCCACTTGCCTGGCGAAAGCCACGAAAGCTCTGACTGAACCCATAGGTTCACGCTAGATCGGAGAAAGCCAGCGCGGTTCGGTGATTTCGCTTCTTGCTCAATGGTGCGAATGTCAAGCGTGTGGCCGAGCGCCGGGTTGGCATACTCCCACGCGCCAGGGCTCATCGGGTCTGCCTCAGGTGGCGGCGAGTATTCAGCGAGGTAGATGCCAGTTGATTTGTTTTCGTCAATCGCGCGGATGCCTTGCTCACGCCAACGCAACATTGCAACACTGTCCTCAGTGCCGGCCGTTGACCACATCGAGCACAACGGATTAGGCCGAGCGCGTTGCGTCGGCAGCAAACCAATGTCCAGAGTCTCCGAATCAATACCGAACACTTCGTCGGCAATGATCAGGTCGACAGACATACCGTGACCGCTTGAAGGCCGCGCTGCTTTGACGTGCCAAACCGAATCGCCAATCTTGATGCTGTTACGGCCGTAAGCCCACGTCGCTTTGACATCAAACTTGGCTTCAAGGGTCGGCGCCAAATCCTGAAACAACGCAGTCGCTAAATCAAGCCGGTGCGCAGTCGACAGAATCGTTTGCGGCCCAGCCTCCAAGCTGTATTCCGTCAGCCACCATCCGAGCAACGCTTTGAGCGCAACGGTTTTGCCGTTCTGGCGCGCAACGCTGACAAGTGACAGAGGGTTGCACCATCGACCGTTTGCGTCAACGCTGAGCTGACCGTCGAGAACGTGGCGCTGCCAGGGCATCAGCTCCACACCGAGAACCCTCCGAGCCCACTCGTCAACATTTGGCCCATACGAGCCGGCCGCATCCTGCACGATCGTTTCAATTCGCGGTTGGTCATGACCTTTCCCTTTCCGTTCCAACGCTTTCCCTT
>Ga0247724_1000196_pt1 | contig 15510 bp, 20 predicted proteins | sample OKSTACKMC2E_FD_182776 | JGI IMG/M metagenome (GOLD analysis project Ga0247724, IMG submission 182776) | Subsurface sediment microbial communities from gas well in Oklahoma, United States - OK STACK MC-2-E | ecosystem: Environmental > Terrestrial > Deep subsurface > Rock core/Sediment | place... | reverse complement strand
ACGGCAGTATCAGGCTGTAACGTGGGCCGGCGGCGGATTATAAAGGAAGGCTGCACAAAAAACAGCATTTTATTGCAGAATTTTTCGATCAAATCAGCGATCTACGGCAGATGCGCCAGAGCCAGATAATCCTGCGACTGCATTTCCTGTAACCGGCTCAGGCAACGCCTGAACTCAAATGACAGAATGCCCTGCGTGTAAAGCTGTTCCATCGGTACTTCCGCCGAGATAATCAGCTTCACCTTACGCTCATAGAATTCATCCACCAAGGCGATAAAACGCCGCGCGACATCATCATTGCCCTGCCCCATTTGCCTGGCGCCACTGAGTAGCAAGGTGTGATAGATTTTAGACAGTTCCATGTAGTCATACTGACTGCGCATCGTCTCGCATAACTCACTGAAATCAAACCAGATGATGCCATCTGCCTCAGCCCGATACTGCAGCTTGCGGCTGGCAATTTCAATCTGGCCATCCTGCTGACGTGGTTCCACCGACAACGCCAGAAAATACTGCTGCAGGTTCTGCTCTGCTTTGTCATCGAGCGGTGCATGATAGATTTCAGCCTGCTGCAGGGTCCGCAGGCGGTAATCAATGCCGCTGTCGACATTCACTACCTCAGTGTGTTGTTTAATCAGCGCTATCGCCGGCAAAAAACGGGCGCGTTGCAAACCGTTGCGGTACAAACCATCCGGTTCAATGTTAGAAGTCGCGACCAGCGTGATGCCCCGAGCAAACAACGCCTGCATCAGGGTCCCCAAAATCATCGCATCTGTAATATCCGAAACAAAAAATTCATCAAAACAGATGATGTCGTAATCCCGCTTAAAGTGATCAGCGACCTTTTCCAGCGGATCGGCAGCGCCGGCCAGCGCTTTTAACTCGTCATGCACTTTGTGCATAAAACGGTGGAAATGCACCCGCAGTTTGCGCTCGGTCGGCAGACATTCGTAGAAAGTATCCACCAGATAGGTTTTGCCACGACCCACACCGCCCCAAAAATACAGGCCGCGCAGCGGGGCTGCTTCGGTCTTTTTATTAAATAACTTGCTGAATAATGAGGTTTTCTGCGTCGGACGACTGACAAAGTCATCATACAGGCGCTGCAGCTGCGCCACCGCATGTTGCTGGGCAGCATCAAACTGAAAATCCGGACGTTGTAAATCGAGTTGATATTTTTGCTGTGGCGTCATCATACAATGCAGTGCAGGCGCAGGTTCGGACCGGAAAAAGTTAGCACATATAGTAACATGCCTTACCACTACCGATAAGAAGATCGGTTACACTTGGCAGTAAATCGTAGTTCCGGGAGTTGTTATGTTGATGTCTTCTATCCTTTGGCTGATTGCCGGTTTAGTGATCGGTGCTGTCGCGGCGCGTTTATTCAGTATCCGCCAATTTAATCAGAACAAACTGCAGGTTGAACTCGAAGAGAGTAAAACCCAGTTACAAAATTACCGCTCTGAAGTGTCTGACCATCTGGAAACCACGCAACGCCTGATGAGCCAGCTGCAGGACAATTACGAGCAAATAGTCCGGCACATGGCCAGTACCAAGATGACTTTGGTTGACAAAGCACCGGTGCAACGCGCGACTAATCTGAATTATCTGTCGACCGACACTGCGGAACACATCCGCAAATCTCTGGGCCAAATTGATGAGCGCCGGCGCAAACAAGTGTCACATTCGCAGCAACCACTTGATTATGCGGGCCATTCCAGCGGTCTGATGAAAACTTTTCCTACAGAAAAAAATTCGGACAACTGAAACTTTTTAAAAACGCACTGGTCTTCAGAGGCAGTTATCCGAGGGAGACAAGTGCGTTATGAAAATGAAGTTATCCGTTGTCACCGCAAGCATTCTTGCTGCTTTTTTGTTAGCTCAACCTACCCCTGCAGCGGCGAAACTGCCTTTTTTTGGCGCCGAAGCCGGCTCTGAGATGCCGAGCCTGGCACCGATGCTGGACAAAGTCACTCCGGCCGTGGTGAATATCAATGTCGCCGGTAACCGGGAAGTACGTCAGCGTGTGCCGGACGCTTTCCAGCAATTCTTTGGCCAGGGCGAAATGCGTCGCTCGCAGCCGTTCCGTGGTCTGGGTTCAGGCGTCATTATTGATGCCGCCAAAGGTTATGTCGTGACCAACTCGCACGTCATCAATCAGGCCGATGAAATTCAGGTCACCTTAAAAGATGGCCGGACTTTTGAAGCGAAAAAAATCGGTGAAGACCCGGACAGCGATATCGCGCTGTTGCAAATCAAAGCTGACAATCTGACCGCTATTACCATCTCAGACTCCGATACACTGCGCGTCGGTGATTTCACCGTCGCGATCGGTAACCCCTTTGGCTTAGGCCAAACCGTCACTTCCGGTATTGTCAGTGCGCTGGGGCGCGGCGGCCTCGACATTGAAAAATATGAAGATTTCATCCAAACCGATGCAGCCATTAACAGCGGCAACTCCGGTGGCGCGCTGGTGAACTTAAAAGGTGAGCTGATTGGTATCAATACCGCGATCCTGGGGCCAAACGGCGGCAATATCGGCATCGGCTTTGCCATTCCATCGACGATGATGAAAAACCTGGTCAGTCAAATCATCGAATTTGGTGAAGTCAAACGCGGCGTCTTGGGTATCGAAGGTAGCGATCTCAACGCAGATCTGGCAAAGAATATGAATGTGAAAACCAACAAAGGGGTCTTTGTTGGCAAGGTTCTGCCAGATTCCGGCGCCCAAAAAGCAGGTGTCAAAGCCGGTGATACTATCGTCAGTGTCAACGGCAAACCTATCCAGAGTATGTCGGAGCTGCGCGCCAAAGTGGGCACACTCGGCGTAGGTAAAACGATAAAACTCGGTATTCTGCGTGAAGACAAACAAGTGACGCTGGACGTCAAACTGACAGCCGCCGACCAGGCCAATGTCACCGCGGAGAATTTACACCAGATGTTGGCTGGTGCGAACTTCGCTAACGGTAAAACTGCCGATGGTGAACCTGGTGTCATGATTAGCGAAGTCGCTGACGGCTCACCAGCCGCCCGCCTTGGCCTCAGTAAAAACGACGTCATTATCGGTGTTGGCCGTACCCGTATTGAAAATATCGCCCAGCTCAGAACTGTGCTGGAACAAGCACGAGGCGTGATTGCGCTGCAAATTCAACGGGATAACACAGTGTTCTATACACTGATCCGCTAAATAAACCTGAATAAAAGGCCGGGGCAACCCGGCTTTTTTTTTGCTTAAATCATCCTTTTTCGTCGTTTCAGACTGATCTGGTTGTTGCCAATTTCATGATCAGTAACGTTTTTTCTGCTGCAGGTTTGACTGCTTCAATGCTATGCTGAAGCATTCCTCAGTTCAGATAAAACCGCTGTGACTAATTTCCTGCTGATGATTGCCAAAGGTGTGGCCTACGGGCTGGCACTGGCATTGCTGTATTTGTTACTCGTACCAAGCGGGCAGCTGCAGCTGTCACATCTGCTGCAGCCCGCTGAGGCGGAACCGGCCGCAGTCTCTTATGCCAGAGCAGTACGGGCCGCAGCGCCGGCGGTGGTGAATGTCTATACCCGCAGTACTCAGCTTGATGAGCGTTCGTACGAGCGCCGGGTGATCCAGAATCAGTCGTTAGGTTCAGGCGTGATCATGCGCAGCGATGGGTACATCGTCACCAACTATCATGTCGTGCATGGCGCGGACCAAATTGTCGTCGCCCTGCAGGATGGCCGTCAGCTGGATGCCTTGTTGATTGGCCAGGATCAGATGACTGACCTCGCAGTACTGAAAGTCGAAGCGGAAGATTTACCAGTGATCCCGCAAAATCCCGAAATTGCACCGCAAGTGGGTGATTTGGTCTTAGCCATTGGCAATCCATTAAATCTGGGGCAATCCATCACCCAGGGCATTATCAGCGCGACAGGTCGTGCTGGCCTCAGCACCAATTCATACACTGACTTCATGCAAATGGATGCTGCGATCAACGAAGGTAACTCCGGCGGTGCGCTGGTCAACAGCAACGGCGTGTTAGTCGGCATTAATACCGCGGCTTTTCAGCGCCAGCGGAATTTAGAAGTGCAGGGAATTTTCTTTGCAGTGCCCTACCGGCTGGCCGCGACAGTGATGCAAAAGCTGATCAAACATGGCCGCGTCGTGCGTGGCGCTTTGGGCATGAACGGTATCCCGGTGATTAATGCCGCCGGCGAGCGGCAGGTCTCGACTGGTCAGCCGTTTTACGGCGTATTGATTGATCAGGTAGAACCCTTTGGCCCGGCGGACAGTGCCGGCGTACAGCAAGGTGACGTGTTGCTGCAAGTGGATAACAAAGCTCTCACCAGCGTCAGTCAGGCACTGGATATAGTGGCTGAAACCGAACCCGGCTCGGAAATAAACTTACTGATAGAACGCCAGGGCCAAAAACTGACGTTGAAATGCCGGATTGGCTTACGCCCGCAAAGCGACTAACCAACACACGAAAATGAATAAGGCCCGCATGCGGGCCTTATTCATTTTCACTACGCAAACAGCTGTCAGGCCGGTGCATTAATCCGCGAGATCTGGGCACCCAGATTCTGCAGTTTAAATTCGATTTGCTCGTAACCACGGTCAATGTGATAAATCCGGTCCACGACAGTGTCACCTTCAGCCACCAGACCGGCAATCACCAGACTGGCGGAGGCGCGTAAGTCGGTCGCCATCACCTGAGCCGCATTCAGTTGCGGCGTGTGCTGACAGACTGCCGTGTTGCCTTCGAGCTGGATCAAAGCGCCCATCCGCTGTAATTCCGGCACGTGCATAAAGCGGTTTTCAAAAATCGTCTCTGTGACCACGCCAACGCCTTCAGCCACCACGTTTAACACAGTAAACTGCGCCTGCATGTCGGTTGGAAAGCCTGGATGCGGCACTGTTTTCACATTGACCGATTTCAGCGTGCGGCCTGTCATATTCAGCCGGATCCAGTCCGTGCCTGTAGTGACTTCAGCACCGGCTTCCCGCAGTTTTTCCAGCACCACTTCCAGCTCAGCCGGATCTGTGTTGACGCAAGTCACATCACCGCCGGTCACAGCAGCGGCGACCAGGAAAGTGCCGGTCTCAATCCGATCCGGTAACACTTTATGGCTGGCACCTGTCAGACGTGGCACGCCTTCAATACGAATCGTCGGACTGCCGGCCCCGCTGATTTTCGCGCCCAGTGCAATCAGATAGTTAGCCAGGTCGACCACTTCCGGCTCACGCGCAGCGTTTTCGATGATAGTCACACCATCTGCCAGCGTTGCGGCCATTAACAGGTTTTCAGTACCGGTGACACTCACCATGTCCATTACCAGATGCGCCCCTTTCAGACGTTCAGCACGGGCTTTGATATAACCATTCTCCACAACAATCTGTGCGCCCATTTTACGCAGACCATCGATATGTAAATTGACCGGACGAGCACCGATAGCACAGCCGCCGGGCAGCGACACTTCGGCATACCCAAAACGCGCCAGTAATGGACCCAGCGCCAGAATAGAAGCCCGCATTGTCCGCACCAGCTCATAAGGTGCTACCTGACTGGTGATGTTGGTCGCATCGACAGTCACGCGGTCAACTTCGCGATCGACCACAGCACCAAACATCCGCAGTAATTTAAATGTGGTATCAATGTCCTTTAACGCCGGCACATTACTAATCACAGACGGTTGTTCGGCCAGCAAAGTGGCAAACAGGATAGGTAATGCAGCGTTTTTAGCACCGGAGATTGAAACTTGGCCCTGCAGGCGGGCGCCACCTTTGACAAGAAATTGTTGCATCTGTAGTTACACCGGCGGGTTAAGAAGTTTTTCGCGACGCCACTGTGTGGGCGTAAAGGCTTTGATTTGCAGGGCATGAATACTGCCATTGGCGATGTCGGCCATCAGCGGCGCATAAACCAGCTGCTGTTGTTTGACCCGGCTCAGACCGTCAAAACAGTCACCCACGGCGGTAACAGAATAGTGGCTGCCATCAGTTTTTACATACACTTCAGAAAGTTGCAGCTGCTCAAGCAACCGCTGTTCAATCTCTTTACAATCCATCTGGATACCCTTGTGCCACTGTGGTGATGTCGCGACAGTCCGGACCATCAGGACTTTCGCCAAAAAAGAAAACCCGGCGGTTTACGCCGGGTAGTGATTATATCCTGCCTCAGGATGCATTTCAGCTTTCTGTCGGTAAAAGGCTCAAAACATCACTGACCAGCGCCAGAGAACGTAATTGTTCCGGCATGCCACGTAACTGCACCTGCAGCGATTTCGCTTTGGCCTGCGACAACACCTGAAGAAGCCAGGCCAGGCCTGCTGTATCGACGTGCTTAAGGCCTGCCAGGTCAAATATTGCCGAACCCTGCAGATTCTGCAGCGGCTTAAAAGGCCAGAACTGCACAACAGTGTCCCGGTTCAGCTCACCGCTGAACACCAGTCCTTGTGGCTCTTGGCGGATCTCAAGCATTTTTCGCTTTCTCAGGCGCTTTGATTGGCGCTTTGGCTTTTTCTTCCAGCAAGGCAGCGACGCTGACTAAGCCTTGTTGACGGATCATGCTGCCAAGCTCTGAGCGCTTGCTGTCCAGCAACGAAATACCTTCAGCCACCATATCAAACACCAGCCAGTTGTTGGCGTCTTTAACCCGACGCAGCTTAAACTCGATTTTGATATCAGGTTTACCCGGGTCGATCACCCGTGTTCTGATGGTGATAATTTTCTTCTGCGCTTCAATGGCCTGACCCGGTTCAATCATCACTTGCTGGTCACGATACTGAGTAAAAACACCAGCATAAGTGCCGACCATGTAGTTCTGGAACGCGGTTACGAAAGTATTAAAATCCTGCTTAGGGACTGTGTTCAGCTTGACTGCATTGCCAATGACGTAACCGGCTGCATAGCGACTGTCGATATAGGGCACCAGCTCTTCCGTCACGATAGTGCGCAGAATTTCCGGGTCTTTTTTGATCTCAGCCTGTTGACGGGCAATGCGCTGGAAGGTTTTATCAGCCAGCACTTCCATCATTTTGTACGGGTCGTCATATTTAGGTACTGCGGCGTCGGCCGCCTGCACCTGAGTAAAGGCCAGCAACGCAGTGGCCGCGACGAAGGCTTTAAATAAGGTTTTCATTATTGATTCCCACGATTAAACAAAAACTGGCCAATCAGCTCTTCAAGCACGATGGCGGATTTGGTGTCTTCGATGTAGTCACCGTTCTTCAGAATTTCAACGTTCTCGTCAACAAAACCTGGCTGTAAACCAATATATTGCTCGCCAAGCAGGCCAGATGTCAGAATGGCCAGTGAACTGGTTTCCGGAAAGTTGTTGTAACTGCTGTTGATGTCCAGCGTCACTACTGGCTGAAATGATTCCGGGTCCAGTTTAATTGACGCCACACGGCCCACCACAACACCACCCACTTTGACCGGTGAGCGCACTTTCAGGCCGCCAATATTCTCAAACTTCGCCAGTAACTGATAACTCTGGTCAGAACCTGCCACTCCTGTGTTCGCGACTTTCATCGCCAGCAGTAATAAAGCTGCAATTGCCAGCGCGACAAAAAAACCTACAAATAATTCTAATTTACGTGATGTCATTTCTCATCCACCAAACATGACAGCGGTTAATACAAAATCAAAACCCAGTACGGCTAAGGATGCCGTCACCACAGTCTGAGTCGTTGCCTGACTGATACCTTCCGAGGTCGGAACCGCATCAAAACCTTTGTGCAGCGCAATTACGGTCACGACAAAAGCAAACACAATGCTTTTAATCACGCCGTTGACCACGTCCTGCTGGAAGTCAACATTGGCCTGCATCGCAGACCAGTAGCCGCCAGCGTCAACACCCAGCCAGTCGACCCCAACCAGATGCCCGCCAAGAATACCGACCGCATTAAAAATCAGCGCCAGCAGCGGCATGCTGATCACACCCGCCCAGAAGCGTGGCGCGATGACACGACGCAGCGGGTCAACAGCCATCATTTCCATACTGGATAATTGTTCCGTTGCTTTCATCAGACCGATTTCTGCGGTCAGCGCACTGCCCGCCCGTCCGGCAAACAACAGCGCCGTCACCACAGGCCCGAGTTCACGCAACAGACTTAAAGCGACAAGCGGCCCTAACATTTGTTCAGCGCCAAATTTCGCCAACACTGTGTAACCCTGCAGCGCCAGTACCATGCCGATAAACAGGCCAGAGACCAGGATGATTAGCAGCGACAACACGCCGACGACATAAATCTGCTTCATATACAGATGCCAGTTTTTCAGCGGTCTTGGCCGACCCCATAAAGCACCAAATAACATCAGGGTTGCGCGGCCCAAGCCCTGCAATGTCCCGAGCGTGTTGGCACCTAACTGCTGGATTTGCTTCAGCATCAGCGACTTAACTCCATTAATTCAGTAGCGTATTCGGCGGCTTTGAAGTGGAACGGCACCGGGCCGTCCGCCTGACCTTGCAGGAATTGCTGTACCAGCGGTGATTCGTGCTGGCGCAGCTGCTCCGGCGTGCCATGGCCAATGACACGGCGTTCCGCCACTACATAGACATAATCGGCGATGCTCATCACTTCAGCGACATCGTGCGATACCACAATCGAAGTCAGACCCAACGCATCATTCAGAGAACGGATTAAGCGCACAATCACGCCCATCGAAATCGGGTCCTGACCAGCGAACGGTTCGTCGTACATGATGAGTTGCGGGTCAAGGGCAATAGCACGGGCCAAAGCGGCCCGGCGGGCCATACCACCAGAGAGTTCCGCCGGCATTAAATCGCGGGCCCCACGCAAACCGACCGCTTCCAGCTTCATCAGCACCATAGTACGGATAATAGCTTCCGGCAGACGGGTATGTTCTCGAATAGGGAAAGCAACGTTGTCAAACACCGACATCTCGGTAAACAGTGCACCGCTTTGAAACAACATGCTCATTTTTTTGCGGGCCTGATACAGTTCCTGCCGGCTGAGTGTTGGAATATCAGCACCTTCAAACAGGATCTTGCCGCTGTCCGGTTTTAACTGACCACCAATTAGCCGCAGTAAAGTGGTTTTACCGATACCACTAGGCCCCATAATGGCAGTCACTTTACCGCGCTGAAACTGCATACTCATGTCGTCATAGATGACACGGTCGCCGCGGCGGAAAGTTAAATTTTGAATATCAACCAATGGTTTATCCAAACCAAACTCCATTCATTTCTCGCTGTGCACATTCCTGGCCGGAGATCGCTTTCCGCTCCCTGCGACAGCAGGCGGGAAAAAACGGCGCAATATACGGGGAGTCCATGCACTATGCAAGGCAAATGCCTAATTAATCGCCGTATTTTAACTGGTTTAGCCGCAAGCGTCGCGTTGAAAAATTGTAAGTATCAGTTGCAGAATTTCGAACTGTTTACAGTCTTGTGTACCGGGTCGAATTGGAACCCTATCCTGGCGCAAGATGGCAGACCTGCGAATGGTTCTGACATAAAGCTCTGCCGCGGTTTTTTACAGGTTTTTTTGCAATTATCCGGCAGAAACTGGAAAATGCCCGCAGGTTCGGCACCTGCTTTCAGCCCGGTACCAGGCGAATTGCGTATAGTTCGCATTTTGCCGGCCTTAACTGAATATCAGCTTAATAAAACCGCCGCCACCGGGCCAAACCGGGCCGGAAAATTGAGGTAAGTATGAATTTTTGCGAGACAGCCAGCCGCGTTCTGGACATTGAATCTCAAGCGATAATTGGTCTCAAAAGTTATATTAATCAAGATTTTAATCACGCATGCCAGTTGATGTTCGACACCAAAGGCCGGGTCATTGTGACCGGCATGGGTAAATCAGGCCATATCGGTAATAAAATCGCTGCGACACTGGCATCAACAGGCACTCCGGCGTTTTTTGTCCATCCCGGCGAAGCCAGCCACGGCGACCTTGGCATGATCACGCAACAGGACATTGTGTTTGCACTGTCTAATTCCGGCGAAACCGAAGAAATTTTGAAATTGTTACCAGTGCTGAAACGTCTGGGCATCGCCATCATCGCCGTCACCGGCAATTCCGAATCCACTTTAGCCAAACTGGCTGACATTCATCTGTGCGCCAGAGTGGCACAGGAAGCCTGCCCACTTGGCCTGGCACCCACCGCCAGCACTACGGCCGCTTTGGCATTGGGTGATGCTGTCGCGGTAGCCTTATTAGAAGCCCGTGGTTTTTCCGCAGACGATTTTGCACTGTCACATCCGGGCGGCAGTCTTGGGCGACGCTTATTGCTGCGGATCAGCGATATCATGCATGAACATGAACAAATCCCGCTGGTCGACGAAAACGCCACTATCTCCGCAGCATTACTGGAAATTTCCCGCAAAGGCCTGGGTATGACCGGCATTCTTGACTCGCAGGGCCGTCTCGCCGGGATATTCACCGACGGTGATTTACGCCGTATTCTGGACCAGCGTATTGATATCCATCAGACGATGATTTCCAGCGTGATGACCCGAAAATGTGTCACAATCCGGGCAGAAATGCTGGCTGCCGAAGCGCTGAAAATTATGGAACAGAAAAAAATCAATGCATTAATGGTCGTTAGCCCGGAGCACATCCCGGTTGGCGCGTTAAACATGCATGACCTGTTACGTGCCGGAGTGCTGTGATGGCAATGACTTATCGCGAAATGTATCAGCCGATCGGTAAAGATGTCGAAGCTAAAGCGGCACAGATTAAACTGCTGATTTGTGATGTTGACGGTGTGTTTTCTGACGGCCGGATTTATCTGGGCAATGATGGTGAGGAACTGAAAGCCTTTCACACCCGTGACGGTTATGGCATTAAAGCATTACGACAGGCCGGCATTGAAGTAGCTATTATCACCGGACGGCGCTCAGCCATCGTCGAAAAGCGCATGCAGGCGTTAACAGTGCAGCATATTTTTCAGGGCCAGGAAGACAAAATGCCGGCTTATCTACAACTGAAACAACAGCTCGCAATTGAAGACTCGCAGATTGCTTACATCGGTGATGATTTGTCGGACTGGGCCGTGATGCAACATGTCGGTTTGCCGGTGGCGGTAGCAGATGCGCATCCGTTACTCAGACGTCACGCGGCCTTAACGACAAGCCTGCCGGGCGGTTTTGGTGCAGTGCGTGAACTTTGTGATCTTTTGCTACTCAGTCAGCAACAGTTCGGTACATTTTCAGGAAGCAGCACATGATCCGGCAACTGTTCTGGTTATTTCTGGTCGTGACTGGCGGCGTCATATTGTACAGTTGGATTGAGGCGGCAGACACGCCCAAACATGCCGCAGTAGAGCGTGAACTGGTCCCCGACTTTGTCGCCTATCAACTGACACGGCGTAGCTTTGACAAAGACGGCAATTTATCCGGCCAGGTTAAAGCTGCGCAAATGGCGCATTTTGAGCAACTGGGCCAGATCCAGTTTGAGCAGCCCGCTTATACTTTGTATGAAGAGCGGCTGCCCCGCTGGCAAATCAGTAGTGCTCAGGGTGTGTTTTATCAGGACAATAAAGTGATCCTGGAACAGAATGTCCAGGTCGACAATTTACATCAGGACGAAATGTTCCGGCAGATCCAGACCGAGCAACTTGAGATGCTGCTGGATAGCCAGTTACTGCAAACCGATCATCCGGTACTGGTGTTAGGCCAGAGCTTCCAAATCCATGGCCAGGGCTTGCAGGCCGATTTAATCACGCAGAAACTGCGTTTGTTCAAGCATCAGGGGACGGTATACCAACATGAAAATCATTAAGCTGAGCGCGCTACTGGTTCTTTGTCTCAGCACGGCAGTGTTCGCCAAAACAACTGATTTCAGCGAACCAATCGAAGTAAACGCGGATCGCAACGAAGCCAGTCTGAAACAGCAGATGCTGGTTTATTCCGGCAACGTCATTGTCAAACAAGGCACTTTGCTGATCAAAGCGGACAAATTAACCGTTGACCGTTCCGCCGGTGAAGGCAAAGAAGTGTTTATCGCGGTGGGCAAGCCAGCAGTGTATTCCCAGGTACTGGATGGCGAAAAACCTATTCAGGCCAGTGCGGAAGAAATTCGTTATGCCATGGCAACCCGGGTACTAACCTTGACCGGCAAAGCAGAAATCACTCAAAGCGGCAGTCTGGTCCGCAGCGCCAAAATTGAATATGACCTGCTGAAACAACAACTCAGCGCCGAAAGCGAAGAAGGCAAAGAGCGGGTCACAACTATCTTTACCTCGGAAGGAAAATAGGTTGAAAAAGCTCGTTGCCGCACATCTGGCGAAAAGTTACAAAGGCCGGCAGGTTGTTAAAGACGTCAGTCTGGAAGTGGGTGCCGGGCAAATCGTTGGTCTGTTAGGCCCAAACGGTGCCGGCAAAACCACCACTTTTTATATGATTGTTGGCCTGGTACCGTCCGACAAAGGTCAAATCACTCTCGGTGGCCAGGACATCACTTTTGACCCTATCCACGCCAGAGCGCGGCAGGGCATTGGCTATTTGCCACAAGAAAGCTCGATTTTCCGTAAGTTGACAGTATTTGATAACCTGATGGCGATTTTGCAGACGCGCAAAGATTTAACTGAAGATCAGCGCGAACAAACCGCAGATGAATTGCTGGACGAATTTAATATCACCCATATCCGCAATAGTCTCGGTATGAGCCTGTCCGGTGGTGAGCGCCGCCGCGTTGAAATAGCCCGCGCCCTGGCTGCCAATCCGGCCTTTATCCTGCTGGACGAACCTTTTGCCGGTGTTGACCCGATTTCAGTGCTGGATATCAAAAAAATCATTCAGCACCTGTGTAATCGCGGCATCGGCGTACTGATCACCGATCATAATGTCCGCGAGACCCTTGATGTTTGCGAGATCGCCTATATCGTCAGTCATGGGGAGTTGATTGCATCCGGTTCACCCGCTGAAGTATTGGCCAATCAGCAAGTCAGGGATGTATACCTCGGGGATCAATTCAGGCTATAGTTAGCAAAAAACCAGTTCCCAACTGGTCGTCAGGAGTGACAAGAAGTACATGAAGCCATCTTTACAACTTCGGCTTGGACAGCAACTAACAATGACGCCTCAGCTGCAGCAAGCTATCAAGCTGCTCCAGTTGTCGACCATTGAATTGCAACAGGAAATCCAGGAAGCGCTGGACGCCAACCCGCTGCTTGAGGCTGAAGATGAATTCAGTTTTTCCGAATCCAATACGAGTAGCAATGAACCGCCATCCACCGATACCGGTGCTGAACACAACGCCGCCGACGAATATGCTGAACCGGAGATCCCGGATAGCAGCGAGTCGATGACCGAACAGAATATCAAAGAAGATTTACCGCTCGACAGCAACTGGGATGACATGGTCAGCGCCGCACCGGTAGCCGGCACAGGCTCACCGGATGAGGACATGGTGTTTCAGGGCGAAACCACTGAAACATTGCAGGACTACCTGCGCTGGCAGATGCAGTTAACACCCTTTAGCGAAACAGACCGCGCCATCGCCGAAATTATTATTGAAGCTATCGATGAGAACGGCTTACTGACCATCAGCTGTGAGGAAGTACTAGAGTCGCTGGGGCTTGAAGACATTGAACTGGATGAAGTTGAAGCTGTGCTCAAACGCATTCAGTTATTTGACCCGGTCGGCGTCGGCGCCCGCAGTATTCAGGAATGTCTGCTAATCCAGTTACGCCAGTTCGCGCCTGATACGCCATTTTTGAAAGAAACCTGCGATATTATTAAGCATCACAGCGAATATTTAGCTAATCGTGATTTCCGTTCTCTGATGCGTGTGTCTAAACTGAAAGAAGATGATCTGCGAGAAGTGATGCGGCTCATCCACAGTCTGAATCCGCGCCCCGGTGCGGACGTGATCCGGGAAGAACAGCAATACACCATTCCCGATGTGTCAGTAAAAAAAGTGAAAGGCCGCTGGATGGTCGAACTGAACCCGGATGCCTTTCCAAAGATCAGAATCAATGAACAATACGCGGCGATGTCGCGGCAAGTGCGAAACTCATCAGACAGTCAGTTTATTCGTTCCCATTTGCAGGAAGCGAAGTGGTTTCTGAAAAGTCTGGAAAGTCGTAACGAAACGTTATTAAAAGTGGCCAACTGTATAGTGCAGCAACAGCAGGCGTTTTTTGAACACGGCGAAGAAGCCATGAAGCCTATGGTGCTCAATGATGTGGCAGAGATGGTCGGCATGCACGAATCAACCATTTCCCGGGTGACCACCCAGAAATATATGCATACTCCGCGCGGAATTTTTGAACTTAAGTTCTTCTTTTCCAGTCATGTCAGTACAGAGAGCGGTGGCGAATGTTCATCAACCGCTATCCGGGCCTTTATTAAGAAATTGGTGGCAGCGGAAAATCCGGCCAAACCGCTGAGTGACAGCAGAATGGCTGAGATCCTGTCGGAGCAAGGGATTAACGTGGCGCGGCGAACCATCGCCAAGTACCGGGAATCGCTTTATATTCCGCCGTCTAATCAGCGCAAGAGCTTGCTTTAAGTAAGTGCTCATCTAAGAAGGAAATGTCTATGCAAATTAATCTAACTGGTCGTCATGTAGAAATTACTGCAGCACTGAGAGAATATGTAGACAGCAAATTTGCCAAACTTGAGAGACATTTTGACCATATCAACAATGTGCATGTCGTGCTCAATGTCGAGAAGTTAAAACAAATCGCCGAGGCTAAACTGCATTTAAACGGCGGAGAGGTGTTTGCGCAGTGTGAAGATGATAACATGTACGCTGCGATTGACCTCCTGATCGACAAACTGGATCGCCAGGTCATCAAACACAAAGAGAAAATTTCTCGTCACTGAACTCTGGATTTATGAACCTAAGCTCAATGTTATCGGAGGACTGCACAAAAAGTGCGGTCCTTTTTAATAGTAAAAAACGTATCCTCGAATACATTGCGGAACTGGCGCACCAGCATATGCCGGAGCTCGCTGAATCGACTGTGTTCGAAGCGCTGATGGCACGGGAAAAACTCGGTTCTACCGGGATTGGTGGTGGTATCGCCATTCCGCACGGCAAGCTCAAAGGTGTAACTTCCCCTGTATTAGTGTTTGTTGTCAGTCAGGATGCGATTCAGTTTGATGCCATTGATAATCAAGCCGTGGACATTTTTTGCGCCATTCTGATCCCGGAAAATCAGTGTCAGACTCACCTGACCACCTTAGCGGCGATTGCCCGCCTGTTGAGTCAAAAAGAGATCACCCGCAAAATCCGCCATGCTGGTTCTGATCAGGCACTGTACCAGCTGTTATTAAGCTGCGCCGATGCAGGAACCGCCAAATGAAACTCCTGGTAGTCAGCGGCAGATCTGGTTCCGGTAAATCCGTAGCATTACGGGTGATGGAAGATCTGGGCTACTACTGCGTCGACAATATCCCGGTTAACTTACTGCCAACACTGGCCAATGCTGTGATGGGCCAATATGAGCGGGTTGCCGTCAGTATTGATGTGCGCAACCTGCCACAGGAACCGGAAGAACTGACCGAGATCCTGTCTTATCTGCCACGTAAGGTCGAGCTGACGATTTTATACCTC
>Ga0247724_1000195_pt1 | contig 15535 bp, 11 predicted proteins | sample OKSTACKMC2E_FD_182776 | JGI IMG/M metagenome (GOLD analysis project Ga0247724, IMG submission 182776) | Subsurface sediment microbial communities from gas well in Oklahoma, United States - OK STACK MC-2-E | ecosystem: Environmental > Terrestrial > Deep subsurface > Rock core/Sediment | place... | reverse complement strand
AGTTTCTTTTTTCGGGTCGTAATCGCGGCCGGCTTCCAACAGTAGTACTTTATGGCCATTGCGGGTCAGTTCATAGGCGGCCATAGCGCCGCCGGCGCCAGAGCCGACAATCAGCACTTCCGGCATGTCAATCTGCGCAGTCGTCATCATTTCAGCTCTTTAATTTTGATGTTTTTGAACCAGACCACATCGCCGTGATCCTGTAAGCCGATATGACCAGTGGATTGCGCGGCAAAACCCGGCCAACTGGCAAATTTACTTTTGGCAAGCAGCTGCTGCCAGTTGGCACTGCCAATTTCGACTGCTGCGGTTTGGATGCCGTTTTGCCAGATGGTCAGCTGCTTTTGCTGCAGACGAATACGCACCTGATTCCATTCACCGGCTTTTTTATGTGACTGCGGCGGGGATGCGATCATATCGTACAATGAGCCTGATCTGTGGTTGGCCAATTTGTTATCAGAATGCCGTTCGTTGTCGAGAATTTGAATTTCCGGTGCATGGGCATAGATAGTGTTACCGGTTTCATCAACCAGCACAAAAATGCCACTATTGCCGCCTTCGGCGATTTTCCACTCCAGTTGCAGTTCAAAATCAGCGTACTGAGCTTTGGTCAGAATATCGCCGCCGCCTTTGCCGGTCAGCTTCATCGCGCCCTGGTCAATCTGCCATTTGTCGCTTAAACCGGCTTGTTTGAAATTTCGCCACTGTGCCATGCTGCTACCATCGAACAGCAACTGCCAGCCGTCAGATTGCTCTTGCTCGGTTAATTGATTGTCGGCGGCCAGCGCACTGAATGAAAGTGCGCCGGACAGCAATAAAACCGCCAGTTTTTTTGCTGAAGTCAAAGTCTGTCTCCTTGTTGATTTGAGGCGAAACAGCCGTTTTTACTGCTGCATTCGCGACTGTTATCACGCGACACCCATCAGGTGTTTTGGCCAGGCAATATGAGAACGGTCTGGCTGCGTTGTTATTTTGTGCACTATAAAAGCAATGGCGGGGCTCTGGATGCAAGTAAAAAATTACATTTTTGAGGTAAAAAACCTCGCAGCACCGACAAAAGGCGCTCAACGCAAAGATTTGCGCAATTAAAAATGAAACCGATTACATAAAATGCTGGAAATTTACCCCGGCGAGGTTCAGTCTGATGGACAAAAACAGGAGGTTCAGATGTACAGTTTTGTTTGGTCTCAAGCAGAAGTTATCAGGGCGATGATGCGCTCTGATCGCAATAAGGGCAATCGGGGCAATCAACGGCATTCATTGCTGCGTTGGTTGTTCATCCTGAGTGCATTGGCCATGACCAGTCTGGCCGCTCAGGCACGGCCTCAGGACCAAAATGCAGCCGCGGGTGTGCAAGTGCACCGCGATATTGTTTATGCCACACCCGCCGGCCAGGCTTTGGCGCTGGATATTTACCAGCCGGTGCGTCAGGGTATTGCCGGCCCAATGCCGGTGTTAGTGATTTTCCACGGCGGAGGCTGGCTGATTAATAACAAAAGCATCATGCAGCAAATGGCAGGGTATGTGGCGACCCATGCCGATATCGTCGTCGTGAACGTCGATTACCGTCTATTAAGTGCCAACCACAATACCACCCGGCTGTATCAAATCGTTGAAGATGCGCTGGGTGCAACTTTATGGGTACAGCACAATATTGCGCGGTATCAGGGCGATCCGGCGCGGCTGGCGGTCACCGGGGACAGTGCCGGCGGCCATTTAGCTGCGATGGTGCTGCTCGGCGGGCAACATTTGTCGTCGAAAAGTTTTGCCAGTCGCAATCCTGGTTTTAACCCAAGTTATCTGCCGGCCGGCACTACAGCAGAAAGCATTCTGGCGGCCGGTGGCATCAAGGTGCAGGCCGCCGTGTTAAGTTATGCGGTATTTGATTTACAGGCGCGGGCATTTGCCGAGTTTGAAACCGCTAAAAATGGCTTCTGGGCCATGGGCAAGGCGAGTGCGCGTGGATTCTTTGGCGCCGGCATCAGCGTCAACTCTCATCCGGAGTTGTATCGGGCTTTGTCACCTCAGTTTCTGATCCCACAGGCGCGGCACCGGCAACTGCCGCCGCAATTTGTTCATGTCGGCAGTCTCGATGACCTGACGACTCCGGACAGTGCCCGGCAATACGTAACAGCGCTGCAACAAGCCGGACAGCCAGCCCGGCTAAAGGTTTATCCGGGCTTAAAGCATGCATACCTCGACAACGGCTGTAACAGTTATTTTAACCAGTGTTTTGAGCGGGACGCTGTTGGGCCGCTCAATGATATGATCAGCTTTCTGACTGAAACACTGGGGCCAAAGCCGCAGTAATCAGCGGGGGGGCCGACCTTGGCCTTTTTGCAAACCTGTTGTCGAACTATCAGACTTCAGTAAAGCTGAGCGTCACAGTGACGAGGTTCTGCTGTTGGCTGATGTGCAGGCTGGCCTGATGCAGGCTGACGATCTGTTTCACTATTGACAGACCCAGACCGGCACCGTCGATTTGCTGATGGCCCGGGCTGCGGTAAAACCGGTCGGTCAGCCTTTGTTTGTCCGGTTGCAGCACCAGGTCACTGTCATTCTCAAATACGCATCTGATCTGCTGATGTGAGCGACTGGCCCTGATCCTTACACAGGAGTCAGCCGGCGCATATTTGCTGGCGTTGTCGAGCAGATTGCGCCAGACCACCCGCAGCAGACTGTAGTCCCCCTGAACACTAAGCGTTGGGGAAATGTCGAGCTGCCAATCTACTTTATCCAGCTGCGCTGGTGGCAGCTGCGCCAAAGTTTCTTCAGTCAGTTGTACTAAGTTAATCGGGCTTAGCTGATGCAAATGCTGGCGGTCGACCCGGGCCAGCGCCATCAGCTGGCTGACCAGATGGCTCATCCGCATTGAGCTGCTGATTATGGCATTGACCGCTTTTTGCCGGTCAGCGTCATTGTCAGCCAGACTAATATTCTGTGCATGCAAACGCAGAATCGCCAGTGGTGTGCGTAGCTCATGCGAGGCATCGGCGATAAAGCGTTTTTCCTGTGCCAGATGCTGGCTGATGTTGTCGAGCAGCGTATTAATTGCGCTTTGAACCGGTGCAATTTCAGCGGGTAAGCGAATATCCAGAGGCTGTAACGCGGTTGGGCTGCTGTGCTGCAATTGCTGCCTGAGCGCATCGACCGGCGTAAACATATGCTGTACCAACAAATAAATCAGCACAGATAACAGTAACATCGTTACCAGCACCTGACCAATCTGACCGCTGACCAAATACCAGCTGAGCTCATCGCGCACGGCAATATGCTGGCCGGCCTGCAGCCACAGCTGACTGGTTTCATCAAACAGGCTGAAACTAATCCATTGGTGGTCCGGATCTGTGCGTTCAAAATAGCCGGTTTGCAGTGGGGCCAGTGCCGTGTGGCTGGTGTTGGCTGAGCTTAGTAACAACCGGCCATCGCGGCTTCGTACCTGAAAGCCAATCTGGCTTTCGTATTTATGGCCTTCGCGCAGGCGTTCCAGTGCCGAAGGCACTTCCATCAGCTGTTGTTCAAGGACAGGCACCGCGACTATCAGCGGGCTGAGGCGGTCGGGCAGGCCGGGGTCGTTTTCGACCAACCGGGCCAGCAACCGGCTGGTTTGCGCCAGCTGGGCGTCAAACACTTCATCAATTTCGTGCAACGAGCGGTAATAATCGACCACTGACGCGATGACAAGCACCAGCAGGATCACCAAATTCACCCCCAGGACAATGCGGGTCTTGATCGAGTCAATCATGCTGGCTCACCAACATATAACCGACACCCCGCACGGTTTTGACAAAGCTGCTGCCAAACTTTTTGCGCAGGTTATGGATATGCACCTCGGTGGCGTTACTGTCGATATCGCCATCCCAGCCGTAACACAGCTCTTCCAACAGCTGGCGGGAGCGGATCTTATCCGGGTGCTGCATAAACTCTCTTAACAGGATGTATTCGCGGTTGGTTAACGTCACGTCGCGTCCGGCAAACTGGCAGCGTTGATTGACCAGATTCAGCCGGATGCCGGCGACGTTGAGTTCGTCGTCGGTTCTGTCCTGATGACGCCGTGCCAGCACCCGTAACCGCACCTCAAGCTCACGCAGGTCAAAAGGTTTACACAGGTAATCGTCGGCACCGGCGTTCAGGGCCTGCAGCTTGATATCGATATCGTCGAGTGCGGTCAGCACCAGAATGGGTACTGTCTGGCCGGCGCGACGCAGTTGTTCAATCAATGGCAGCGACGAGCCATCAGAAAGGCCTAGGTCCAGCACCACAGCGCCAAATTCACTGGTTTTTAGTGCTGAGACTAACTCAGCGCCGCGCGTGCAATGCTCGGTCTGATAATGCAGGCGCTGCAACGCCGTGCGGATGCCATCGGCCAGTAACAGATCATCTTCGACCAGCAATATCCGCATGTCGCGCTCCTGTGTTGCGGTGATGCTTGCACGGTAACGCGTTAGCCTTAAGCAAAACTTAAGCTGGTGCGAGCAGGTGGCTAATACCCGTTGCGACTGAACTTAAGAAATGTTTAAGCCAGAGCTTGTAGTTTGCCGTTCATCTGATGGAGGTGATATGCAAATTCGGCTGTTGATATTTTCGCTGTTTTTTAGTCCTGCGCTGCTGGCTGAGCCTGGGCCGGCCGCGCCGGCACTGACGCCCGGCCAGTTGATTAACCGGCTGCTACCGGCGCAGGCTGCACCTGTTGAACTGGCGCTGTGGCAACAAGGTCCTGCGCAACTTGGTGTGTCGCACTTATCCAATCGCGCCGGGCTCAATAACGGCGGCGATGAAACCGAACTGAGTCTGAACCTGGCGTTGAACCAGCCGGCCAACCAGCGTTATCTGGCGCAATTGCAGCAAGACTTAACTACCCGGCAACAGCAGATCCGCCAGTTACTGCGCTGGCAGCTCAGTGGTGAACTGGCAAGGCAATTAGCGGCCTGTGCCGAGTATGCCGCACTGCAGCAGGCTGAGCGTGAACAAACCACGCAGTTGCAAGAGATGGTTCGCCTGGCAGAGGACGCCTTTGCCAGAGGCGAGCTGACGCGCAGCGACAAATTGCAGCTCGACAACGCCTTGCTGGCAGCAGAGGCGCGGCTGGCGATGACTGAAATCCAACTGCAGCAAGCGCTGCTGGCCTGGCAGCAATTCGCCGGTCAGCAGCTCACAGGTCAACAGCCTGGCAATCAACAGCCGAGAGGTCTGGCGACAGTACCGCCGCCCTGGCTCACGCAATGGGCACAGCAACGCACCGGTCGCTCTGTTAACGGCAGCGCTGTTGCCGGCGACTGGCAACAACATCCACTACTGCTGCTCCAGCAGACTGAAACTGTAGCCGCCGAACGCAGTTATGTGCGCGACAGCAGCGGTGCTGCCAATCCGTGGCAGGCTGGTCTGGTACTGCGACAAACCCGCGGCGGCGCGCAGCTGCCGGACGATAACGCCATTGGTCTGCAATTTTCTGTGCCAATCGGGCGCGCCAGCGGCACTGAACAAAGTGCAGTGGCGATGCTTTCGATGCAAACCCAGCAACAGAAACTGGCCGAGACTTTGCGTCTGGTTCGCCAGCAATGGTTTGACGCCAAAGCCCGCTATCAGTCGGCCCTGTTGCAACAACAGGCCAGTCAGCAACAACTGCAATACAGCCAACACATTCAGCAAGCGGCAGATGCCGCGCTCAAAGCCGGTGAAATGCGCAGCAGCGAATGGCTGCGGCTGTTTTTGCAGCACAGCGAGCTGAAAAAGTCTGCCGCCACCGCCGAGGTGCGCTTGCAGCTGGCAGCATTTGAATTTGATCAGGCAGGAGGTCTGACATGGTGAAGCAATACCAACCGCGTAATCCGCGCATTTTAATTTTGATTTTCGCCGCAGCGCTGCCATTGGCGACCTGTGCCCAGGCTGCCGGCTGGGACTATCAGTGGCAACAGGCGCAAGCGGTCACACAAATACCATCATTGCCGGTCACCGCCGAAGTGGTGCAAAACGTGCACGCGACACAAACTCTGATGCTGCCGTTTGAAGTGCAGGTTCACACTGTCTATGTGCAGTCGGGCCAGCAGGTGCAGGCCGGTGAGCCTTTGCTGAAGATGAGCGGGCCTTTGGTGTTGAATTTCGCCGAGCGGCTGGAGATCGCCGAACATCACGCTAAAGCGGCGGCACTTCGCATCAGTGACAATCAGTCGCGTTATGCCGCCGGCGATATTCTGCGCGAAACCTGGTTGGAGTGGCAGCATCAGGCGCATCAGACCGCGCTTGAGCTGGCCGCTCTACGCCAGCAACAGCAGCTGTTGGCACAATGGCATGCGAAAACAGGCAGCGACGGCATCACGCTGTTGGCCAGCAGTGCTGGTAATGTGTTGTTTGATACTGAGCTTCAGGCCGGCGCGCAAGTCTCAGCCGGCAGCAGGCTGTTCAGCATGCAGCAAAGCCAACAGACAGTATTGGAATTGCGCCTGCCTGCAGCGCAGCAGGCCAATAGCGTTCAGACGCCAAACTGCACCTTAGCGCTGACCTGGCAAAGTGGTGTAGTCGAGCAGCAATTTCGCCGGTATCGCAGCACCGTGCTGACGGCAGACTGCGCTCTGTTGCCTGGCCAGCGTCTTAGCGTACAGCCATGGCAGACGCTGGCAGGTTTCAAGTTGCCACGTCAGGCGATAGTGCAAAACGGCAGTGGTGATGCGGTGATTACAGGTCCGGAATCGCCGGCATTGCTGCCAGTCCGGGTGCTCGGCCGCAGCGGTGACTGGGTGTATTTGCAGGGAGACTTAGCTGGTAAATCAGTGGCGACTGCCGATGTCGCCGCATTAAAAGGTCAGTTACAGGGCATGGGAGGCACGGAATGAACGCCATGCTGACCGGATTATTGACCGCCGTGCTGACACAGCGCTGGGTGGTGCTGGCGTTTGCGGCTTTGTTAGCCGTCGCCGGTGGCCGGGCCTGGTTGCAGTTGCCGATTGATGCTTTTCCGGACATTTCGCCAACTCAGGTAAAAATCATTTTAAAAGCGCCGGGCATGACAGCAGAGGAAGTCGAACGGCTGGTGACCAGGCCTTTAGAGCTGGCGCTGCAGGGTATACCACAGCAGCGGCTACTGCGCTCCACCAGTAAATATGCCATTGCCGATTTAACCGTCGATTTTGTCGAAGGCACGCCGATTGACTGGGCGCGCCAGCAGGTGATTAATCGGCTGAGTGAAACCCGCGCCGAATTGCCGGGAGGTCTTGAAGGCGGTGTAGCACCGATGAGCACACCGTTGTCAGATGTTTTAATGTTTACCGTCGATAGTCCAACGCTGGATTTACGCGAACGGCGACAGATTTTGCAGCGCCAGATTAGACCGGCGCTGCGTGGTGTACCCGGCGTTGCCGATGTCAATCTGCTTGGTGGCGACGCGTTGGTGCTGAATATCGCGCCGGACTTGCTGGCGTTGCAAAGTGCCGGCCTCACACTGGAGGAACTGGCGCGGCAAATTGAGCAGCAAAACCAAAATCAGGGCGCTGGCCGGCTCGATTTAGGCACTGAAGCCATCACAGTGCGGATTGAAGGGCAGCGCCAACAGACAGAAGCTGTAGAGGCGCTGTCGGTACGCGGCAGTAATGGCCAGCGCTATCGCTTGACTGAGCTTGCCAGCGTCAGCATTGACCGGCAGGAACGTTATGGTGCTGTGACACATAACGGCCAGGGCGAAGCCGTGCAGGGGCTGGTAATAGCGCTGCGCGGCACTAATACCGGTGAGCTGATTCGGGCGGTGCAACAGCAGCTGCAAACTTTGCAACCGATGTTGCCGGCGGACGTGCACATCAATGTGTTTTATAACCGTCAGCAGCTGATTGATACAGCGGTCGGAACCGTTGAAGAAGCCTTAGGTCTGGCGGTGCTGTTTGTTGTGCTGGTACTGGTGCTGTTTTTGGGCAATGTCCGTGCTGCTTTGCTGGTGGCGATCAATTTGCCGCTGGCGGCGCTCGCGACTTTTTTACTGATGCGCTATGCCGGTATGAGCGCAAACCTGATGAGCCTTGGTGGTTTAGTGATTGCCATTGGGATGCTGGTCGACTCGTCAGTGGTGGTGGTGGAAAACACGCTGGACCGGCTGGCGACGCCGCGCCCTTTGCCAAAACTGCACATTATTTTGCAGGCGGTCAAAGAAGTGTCGCTACCGGTGATCTCAGGCACGCTGATTGTCGTCATTGTGTTTTTGCCGCTGCTGACGCTGGATGGACTGGAAGGAAAACTGTTTATTCCGGTCGCGCTGACCATCGTGTTTGCGTTGCTGTCGTCGTTAGTGTTGTCGTTAACTTTATTACCGGCTTTATGTGGCTGGCTGCTGCATCCGGCGGCAGAGCAACATCCGCATTGGTTCAGCCTGCTGCAGCGTGGTTATGCCGCGATGCTGGAGCGGGTGCTGGCGCACTGGCGGCGTTTTGTCGTGAGTCTCGTGTTGTTATTTGCTTTGTCGCTGCTGGCCTTTAGCCAACTCGGCCGCACCTTTATGCCGACGTTGGATGAAGGTGACATCATGCTGCAAATTGAAAAAATCCCCACTATCAGCCTCGACGCCAGCATTGCGCTGGACCAGCGCATCGAGGCCGAACTACTGGCCAAAGTGCCGGAAATAGAGCAAATCGTCGCCCGCACCGGCTCGGATGAAATTGGCATGGACCCGATGGGTCTCAATGAAACTGATTTATTTATGCAGTTAAAGCCGGTCAGGCAGTGGCGACAGCCGGATAAGGCAGTGCTGGAAGCGGAGATCCGCCAGGTCTTGCAGCAATTTCCTGGTGTGAATTTTGGTTTCACTCAGCCCATTGATATGCGTGTATCGGAAATGCTTACCGGCGCCCGTGGTGATGTGGCGATCAAAATCTTTGGGCCAGACCTTGCGGTATTAGCAGATCTGGCAGCCAAAACTGCGGCCATTGTCAGCCAGGAAGCCGGCGCTGTCGATACCCAAACCGCGGTTACGGCTGGCAGTAAGTTATTGAATATCCGCTTAAACGACGCGGCCACTGATTTGTACAGCATCGACAGCGCCAAACTCGCGCAGCAGGTTCGCAGTAGCCTGGCCGGCATTGAAGTAGGCCAGATGATGGATGGTGAATGGCCGTTACCACTGTTACTGCGCCAGCGCCACGAAGTCAGCACTGAAACGCTGGCGCAACTGCCATTACTGCTGGACGGTGGTGTGCAGACCACGCTTGGCACTGTGGCTGAGATTAAACGGATTGATGGTCCGGTGGCGATTTCACGCGAAAACGGTAGCCGTTTTGCGCTGGTACGCACTAATGTGGCCGGCAGGGATTTGGTCGGGTTTGTCGGCGCTATTGAGCAGCAACTGGCGGCGAAGCTGCCGCTACCCGCAGGCTACCGGCTGGTTTTCGGCGGTCAGTTTGAAAACCAGCAACGGGCGGCTGGCCGCTTGCTGCTGGTGGTACCGTTGTCATTGGGGCTGATTTTTCTGCTGTTGCTGGCGACCTTTCGCGATAGCAAAAAAGCTTTGTTGGTGCTGTCGAACATTCCATTTGCGCTGACCGGTGGCATCTTTGGCTTATTTATCAGCGGCGAATATTTGTCGGTGCCGGCCTCAGTAGGTTTTATCGCGCTGATGGGGGTGGCGGTGCTGAACGGCGTGGTGATGATCAGTCATTTTGAAGATCAATGGCGTGCCGGTATGCCACTTGGCCATTTAGTCCGTGCAGGTGCACTGCGCCGCCTCAGACCTGTGCTGATGACCGCCGCAACTGCGTTACTTGGCTTGTTGCCGCTGTTGTTTGTCAGCGGGCCAGGCTCTGAGCTGCAGCGTCCGCTCGCGGTCGTGGTGATCAGCGGGTTATTCAGCGCAACTGTTGTCACGTTATTTTTAATGCCAGGAGCTTATCAATGGTTAATGCACAACAACAAAGCCCGCAAGTGATGCTGACGCTGATAGTGCCGCAAAGTCTGGCGGATGCCTGTGCCGATGTGCTAATGCAAATCCCGGTAGTGCAGGGCTTTACTCAGGATGCGGTGCTTGGCTTCAGCCGCAGGCCCAGTGCCATGTCTACGGCAGAGCAGGTCGCCGGCCGCCAGGCTAACAGCAGGTTTCAGCTGTTGCTTGGTGAAGATGAGGCGCAGATAGTGCTGGCAAATTTAGCGCAGCAGCAACTCAGCGGGCGGCTGCACTATGAATTGTCTGCGGTGCTGGCACATGGGCATTATTTGCCCGCGGAGGTGCGCTGATGCGTCAGTTGCCAGTTTTTAGTGTGTGGCGGGTTTTGCTGGTGTGTTTGCTGAGCTGTTGGGGGCCTTTGGCTATGGCGAAAAACCACCTGCTAAGCAGCGATCCGGCCGATGGTGCCCGGTTGCAGCTGGCACCGGCGCAAATGGTGTTAGAGTTTGACCGCAAAACCCGTTTGACGGCGCTGAGCCTGCAATGGCCGGACGGGTGGGTGACGGCATTGCCGCTTCCGCCCACTCAGTTGTTTAAAACCCGTCTGGCAGTACCGTTACCAACCCTGCAGTCAGGCCGTTATACCTTACGCTGGACCGGACGGGGCACTGATCACTGGTATTTTTCCGGTGCGCAGCAATTTGAGCTACAGGGGCATGCCGGTTGACTGCATCAGGCACCCTGTACCAAGCGATTGCGGCCGGCTTTTTTACCGTTGTAGAGCAGGGCGTCGGCATGCTGCAGCGTTGCATCGAGCGATTCGCCACTAAGCCACACTGCGCCACCGGTTAAAGTGACTGGCGTCGGACCAATCGACAGTGGCATAGGTGCGGCCGCAACAGAGCGGATCAGCGCATCGGCGCGTTGCATCGCGTCGCTGCCTTGCAGGATAAATAAAAACTCCTCGCCGCCCCAGCGGGCCAGTAAGTCATCTGGCAAACAAAGGCCTTGCAGCCGTTCACTCAGCGCGGTTAAGACTTCGTCGCCGACCTGATGGCCATGTACGTCGTTAAACTGTTTAAAGTGATCGATATCGGCGATGACCAGCACCCGCTGATGTTGCCAGCCGGACCACTGCGGTTCCGTTTGCGCGCGCAGGCCACGCCGGTTCAGTAAACCGGTCAATGCGTCGCGATAAGCCGCCTGCTGCAGACGCTGATTAGCCTGCTGCAGCGCTTCGGTGCGCTCGCGTACCTGCTGCGCAAGCCACAGATTTCGTTTTTTCAGTGAGCGGGTCCGCAGCAACATGATGCTGCTGACTCCCAGTACCAGCGCCGCAGCCAGCGTGGTTTTTGCCCACCAGGTCAGCCACCAGGGCGGTTGTACTTCAAGCTGAAAAGGTGCAGCTGCAGTCATCCGGCCATCCGGCCACCACGTCTGCAGCTCAAACTGATACTGGCCAGGCGGCAGTCTGGTGTAAGTCGCCCGGGGTTCATCAGTGGCTGCGGTCAGCCAGTCGCGGTCAAAGGGTAACAGGCGATAACGAAACCGCGGAACTGAGTCTTGTGCCGCCGGCAATGGTACTGACTGAGCATTGGCAGACAAATCAGCTGCCGGAGGCATCACGATGCCAGGCATGGCGAATTCAAAAGTGACTAAGTCCTGTTGATATTGCAGAGTCAGCAGCCCGCCAAACAGCGCTGAGGGATCACTGCCGGTGGTGGCAGGTTGAGTCAGGCGTAGTGGCTGATTAAACAGGCGCACACCAGTCAGTTGCGGCTCTGGTACCGGCGGAGTTGCGGATTGTTGCAGCGGCGCAATATAAAAGCCATCTTCGGCGCCGAGGATTATCTGCTGCCCTTGTATCCTCGCAGTATTTAACAGCGTCTCCGGCATCAGACCGGTCAGGGTGATTTGTTGCAGCAGCTGTCCATCGGCAGCAATGCCGGCCAGCCGTTGCTTTGTCCGAAGCCAGAGACTGACCGGGCCGTCAGCAGACGCTGCAAAAAGTTCGGTGCCGTTAGCCAGATCTGCTCGTTTAAGCTGGAGCTGAAATTTTCCACTGTGATCATCGAAGCGCAGCAACACGCCGCTATCGGTCAGTATCCACAGTGTGCCCTGTGCATCTTTGCACAGTTGCCGGGCTTTACCATGGCCGCTGAGGTCCACAGCACTGAACTTGTTGCCATCGAGCTTAAAAAGTCCGGCAGTATTTAAAGCAAATACCTGACCGGCTGGGCTTATCTCAATCGCCAGATTGGTGTCGAGCTGTAAACCGTCACTGCTGCGCCACAGTGCTTCGACTTTGCCCTGTGCATTCAGCTGCGCAATACCGCCGGACCACATGCTGATCCAGATGTTGCGATCCGGTGCAATGCTGAGCCGGAATACGTCCTGGCTGGGCAGGTCAGAGGTCAAAAGTTGCCATTGTTGTGTGTCCGGGTGCAACCTGACCACGCCGGATGAAGTCGCAAGCAACAATGTGCCGTCCTGATCAGGACGGATAGCCCACACCGCCTGGCTCGGGAAATGCTGGACACCAGTTTCATCGGGCGCAAAGCGCTGCAGTGTTTCGCCGGCGTGGTCAAAGCGGTATAAGCCACCTCCGCTGGTCCCCAGCCAGATGTCGCCTTGTTCAGTCGCATAGAGCGCCTGCACATTGCTTTGGCGCAAGCCAGGCTGGTCGGCTTGGGCCTGACCCAGCCATTGATATTGCTTCAGCGCGGGCAATAAAACGCTGACGCCATATTCGTGGCCAGCGTACAAAGTGCCGTCACGGGTGGTTAATAAGGTTTTTATATTATTGCCGCTGATGGCGGTAGGGTCTGTTGGCCTAAAACTGCTATGGCTGTGTTGTTCACCTTTAGCATTGAATTCGACCAGTCCGCCGGCCCAGAGCCCGGCCCAGAGTCCTTGTTTCGCTGGTAGCAGCGACATCACGCCGTTGACCGGCAAGGTATTGGCCATCCCCTTGTGCCAATGGCGGAGTACCTTGCCGCTGTGGTCCAGCTGATAAAAACCGTGTTTGTGGCTGCCGGCATAGAGGCTGTCCTGATACACCTCAAGCGTACGAAACCGTACGTCCGCCAACTCAGGTGCAAATCGTTCTGCCTGCTGGCAGGGCAGTTCGCAGCGGAATAAACCTTGTTCACGCACGGCAATAATCAGTTGCTGTTGAAAAAAGCTTAGCCGCTCAATCCGGCTGTCGGCTGGCAAGCCATTGATCTGCAGACGCTCGCAACTACCTTTGACGGTATCAACACGCCAGATCCCGACAGGCCCGAGCGCCAGTAACTCATTTTTACTATTTTGCGCTCTGGCTAACTGCCATATACCACCGTCCGGCTGACAGGGCTGCTGACTGAAGTTGTCTGTCCGGCGATCCCAACGCCACAGGCCAAGACTACTGGCGATCCAGGCGCCTTGCCCCGGGATCTGTAACAGCTGATTGACCGATAACGTGCCGAAGTCACGAATTTTCACCAGTTGATTGTGCTCAATGCGATAAAGACCGCTATTGCCACCGGCCCAAATCATGCCGTTGTCATCCTGCATCAGGCTGTTGATGCCAGATCTGTCCAGAGTGGGCAGATTGATAAAGCGGTAGCGGGGCAGTAATTCGGCGGCCTGTACCAGCGAAATTGGAGAAAAAGCCGCGAGTGCAACCGCCAGCCAACTAAAAAATACCATTAACGACAGCGGGAACAAGCGCAAATTTATTTCTCCCAACAGCTCTCTGGCTGCACAACTCAACCGTGTTAACTGGTGCGCTCCAACAATAGCGCTATCCCCTGACCGCCACCGATACACAATGTGACGAGTGCAAACTGACCGTCGATGCGTTCCAGTTCGTACAGGGCTTTAACCACCAGCAGCGCTCCGGTTGCGCCGACCGGATGACCAAGCGCAATAGCACCGCCATTTGGATTGACCCGTGCAGGATCAAACCCAAGCGCCTGGCTGACAGCCAGCGCCTGAGCGGCAAAGGCTTCGTTGGATTCAATAACGGCAATGTCTGCAAGCGCGATCCCGCTTTGCTGCAGCACTTGCCGAACTGCCGGAACAGGCCCAAGTCCCATCATGGCCGGGTCCACGCCGGCAAAAGCGCAGCTGCGCAGCCGTGCTTTAGCTTGAAGGCCATGGGCGCGGGCATAATCTGCGGTGGCGAGCACCAGTGCTGCGGCGCCATCGTTGAGGCCAGAGGCGTTGCCGGCAGTGACCAGTCCGTCTGTTTGAAAGGCCGGTTTAAGCTGCGCCAGGCTCAGCAGCGTAGTGTCTGGCCGCAGATGTTCATCCTGAGCAAACAGTGTATCGCCGTGGCGGCCAGTCATACGCACTGGTGTGATTTGGCTGTCAAACAACCCGGCTCGTTGCGCCCGCGCCGCGCGTTGTTGGCTTTGCAGGGCAAACTGGTCAAGTTCAGTGCGGCTGAACTGATATTGCCTGGCGATGTTTTCTGCTGTGATCCCCATATGGCCGCTGCCAAAAGGGTCGGTCAATATTCCCAACGTTAAATCGGTCACACTACTGTGACCAAACCGCAGGCCTCTACGCACGCCGGGTAACAAAAACGCGCCCTGCGACATCGATTCAGCGCCGCCACACAAAGCGACGGGGTCAGAAGCGCTATTGGCATTTAACATCAGCTGCTGGGCCGCACTTAACACCGCCTGTAAGCCAGAGCCACATAACCGATTGACCTGAAAAGCGTCACTATGTGTTGGCATGCCGCAATTTAGCGCAATATGGCGGGCCAGATACACATCGGCTGCGCTGGTGGTGATGATATGCCCAAACACCGATGTGCTGATATCACTGGCGGGCACACCACTTCGACTAATCGCCGCCTGCGCTGCGACTGTACCAAGCTCGGCCGGGCTAAAACCGGATAACGAGCCGCCAAAACTGCCAATGGCGGTGCGGGCGGCAGATAAAATCACGATATCGGAAAGGGGCATCACAGGGCGAACTCAGCAAATTGTAAGTTAGTCATCCTGACATAAAAAAGTCCCAGGCAGCCAGCACTCTGTTTGTCAAAACGCTGATAACTTTGTCATCAGGTGCGGTGTTTGGTCTCGTTAATTTGGTATTTGGCCAACTCCTGCTGGTAGCGCTCAGCCAGAGATTTTACTGCCTGACTGGCTTCGTCAGTGTTTCTTGCCTGTAAACTACTGTGGTCGGTGGTCTGCATCAGTGCAGATGTCTGCTGCTGCATTGCGGCAGCTAATTTGGCCTGATCTGCGGCCAGAGTACTAATTTGTCCGTTTAATTGATTGATAGTTTGACTGGCATGCAGGACTTTACCAAGTGCTTGATTTGCCTCTGCTGTGTGCTGTTGAGATTCGGCCACGATCTGGTGGTATTCTCTGTTAATCCCACCGACTAGCGTTACCCCTTGCTGTAATTGTTCAATTTTTTGGCGGATCTCGCTGGTACTGGCCTGGGTCCGACTGGCCAGCGAGCGAACTTCGTCAGCAACGACCGCGAAGCCGCGGCCTTGCTCACCGGCGCGAGCTGCTTCAATCGCGGCGTTTAATGCCAGCAAATTAGTTTGTTCCGCGATGGCACTAATCACCTCCAGAATGCTACCAATCTGACTGCTGGCATTGCTGAGCCCCGTCATGGCTTCGTTTGCTTTCTCGAGCGCCTCGACCTGCCGGTTAGACTGGGTGATTGCCCGTT
>Ga0247724_1000194_pt1 | contig 15546 bp, 9 predicted proteins | sample OKSTACKMC2E_FD_182776 | JGI IMG/M metagenome (GOLD analysis project Ga0247724, IMG submission 182776) | Subsurface sediment microbial communities from gas well in Oklahoma, United States - OK STACK MC-2-E | ecosystem: Environmental > Terrestrial > Deep subsurface > Rock core/Sediment | place... | reverse complement strand
CAGGCGTTCACACAATAATAGCTTTAACATCCGTTTATCATACATCTGCATGTCTCCGCAAAACTGCAAGCAACATCAGGAGATATCCTGACGCCGGGCAGTCTATCGGCCAGAGATGACAGAAAATTGAATCTGAGCTGATTAAGTGGTTGAAAAATAACCGCTTGCTATCAATCTATTCTGCTGCCAGCTGATAGCTGTCGCAAATCACCTGCCAGGCAGCTTCTGCGCTATCTACAAAGCGGATCAGGGCCAAATCCTGCGGGCTGATGAGCCCCTCTTCAACCAGCAAATCAAAGTTGATTAATTTGCGCCAGAAGTGCTCGTCAAACAGCACCACCGGCACCTTACTGGCCTTTCCGGTTTGCAGCAGGGTCAGGGTTTCAAACAACTCGTCCAGAGTACCAAAACCACCCGGAAAGGCGACCAAAGCGCGGGCGCGTTGCAAGAAATGCATTTTGCGGATGGCAAAATAGTGAAACTGGAAACAAAACTCCGGCGTGATGTAAGGGTTGGGTTTTTGCTCGTGTGGCAGCACGATATTGAGGCCGATACTTTTGCCGCCGACCTGATAAGCGCCGCGATTGGCCGCTTCCATCACACCGGGGCCACCACCGCTGATAATCGTCAGGGCGCTTTTTGGGCATTGCAGACTGTGTTGGGTCACCAGTTCGGCAAAGCGTTGTGCTTCAACATAATAACGGCTGTTACGTACCTGACGTTTGGCTTGTTGCAACAGCTGCTGATGTCGGGGTTCGTCAGGGGCCAATGCCAGTTGTTGCTGCGCCTGCGCCAACTTAAGCGACGCTTGTTCCGGCGACAAAAAACGCGCACTGCCAAACACCACGACAGTGGCTTTGACCTGATGTTGTTCCAGAATTAATTGCGGCTTCAGGTACTCCAGCTGCAGGCGGGCTGAGCGTAATTCGTCTTGCATCAGAAATTCAGTGTCGGCAAAAGCAAGGCGGTACGACGGGTGGTCTTGTAGTTCCAGTGCCTGCTCTAAAGCGTCACGCGCTGAACTGAAGTGACGGGCTTCTAACGGGTTTTTTGCTTTCATAAAAAAGTCCTGTCTGTTTCCCTGTATTGATGGCATGAAGTGTCACAAATCAATAGTTTGATCTAGCCTAACATGTCCCAATTTTTTTTGGTGTAAGTTAGGCCAGTCTCTCCAGAAGGAAGCTGTCATGCCATTAGATGCACGTTTAACATTTTTAGGCGCGGCCCGTCAGGTGACCGGGTCTTGTTATTTATTGCAGTGGAACGGCCGGAATGTGTTGCTGGATTGCGGGATGCAGCAGGGCGGTGATCAGGTGACAGACTTGCATAAGTTCCGTTTTCAGTTCAGACCCAAAGATATTGACGCAGTCATTTTGTCGCATGCCCATATCGATCACAGTGGTTTGCTCACGTTACTGGTAGCGCGTGGATTCCGCGGCCGGATTTTTTGTTCAGAAGGCACCGCCGGCCTGTTACCAATTTTGTTAAAAGATGCGTTTTCGCTGTATATCAAAGATCTGGAGTGGCAGAACCGGCAACGGGCGCGGCTCGGTAAGCCGGAGCAAGACCCGATCATGAGTCTCAAAGATGTCATGGCGGTGACTGACAGTCTGGAGCCTTTGCCTTATCAGCAGGATACCGATGTGCTGGAGGGACTCACGCTCAGACTACACGACGCTGGGCATATTCTGGGCTCGGCCATCGTTGAACTTTGGATCAAAGGCCATAAAGCGATGCGCCACCTGGTGTTTTCCGGCGATTTGGGCAATCCGGCCACAGTGCTGATGCACGACCCGTCGCTAATTGAGAGTGCAGATGTGGTGTTGATGGAAAGTACCTATGGTGACCGCGACCATCAATGTCTGGACAATACCCTGGAAGAATTTGCCGGCGCGCTGGATGCGGCGCACAAAGCCGGTGGCAATGTGTTTATCCCGGCGTTTGCGCTGGGTCGCTCGCAGGAAATTTTGTATTACTTAGGCTTGTTATATCATCAGGGCCGGCTAAAGCAACGCATGGTGGTGCTGGATAGCCCGATGGCGATCGAGATCACGCAGATTTACGACAAGCTGATCAAAGAGTTTGATCAAAAAGATACGCAGGTGTTTGCCCGTTATGGCGCCAAAGACCTGAAATCTTTTTTGCCGATTTTGCATCTGACCAAAGATGTCGAAGAATCGATGGCTCTCAACCGGATTAATCAGGGCGCGATTATCATCGCCGGCAGCGGCATGTGTAACGGTGGCCGCATCCTGCACCACTTTAAACACAACCTGTGGAAAAACGTCAACCATCTGATTTTTGTTGGTTTTCAGGCCAAGGGAACCTTAGGACGCCGGTTGATTGACGGCGAAACCCGGGTGAAAATCCTCGGTCAGCCATTAGTGGTGCGGGCGGCTATCCATACCATCGGCGGTTTTTCTGCGCATGCCGGCCAAAGCCAATTGCTGGCCTGGGCCAAACATATCGGCGGTAAACCACAGTTTTATCTGGTTCACGGCGAACCGCAGGCGCAGGATGCCCTACAGGCCAAACTGACAGCGCTTGGGATTAACGTCTCTATTGCTGAACCGGCACAGTCGGTGGCTTTGTAAGATATTCTGTGTGATTTGAGACCACATCCATATCACAAAGGGCTGATTGTTCAGCCCTTTTTTTCAAGATGAGTTCGTCGACTCTTTGGATAAAGTCGGTTGGGACTGTCGCGGAAAAAGCAATGCGTAATAAACCGTCGTCAACGGGCAGCGCTAAAGCCTTGTATTGCGACCGTTGCTCAGCCGGTAAACGGCGCAGATAAACTTCCGGGCTAATCAACAAATCAGCTCTGTTACCATCCAATAGAGCAAAGGTCTGTTCGAGACCTCGCGGATTTTCAATAAACCATTTGCTGCAGTTTTTATCGTGGCGTAACTTTTCAACCTGTTCACCCAGATATAAACCGGACATCGCGACGATAGTCGCTTGTTGCATCATAGGGTCGCACCAGCTTTTAATCTGGTCCCATTGTGGAGCGCCACTACGCCGGTACAGCCGGCTTTTACTGACAGCAAAAGCCTTACTGAACTGGAAACTGCGTTTGGGAGATTTAACCAGCCCCGTGACCAGCTGGATCTTATCTCGTTGTAACGCTGTTTCTTTTTGCGTAACTGAAGGGTTACCGTTGACAAACTGTAGTGGGCATCCCAGTTCCTCAAACAGCTGTTGCTGCCATTGATCAAGACAACCTAGCTGTTTACCGCTGCGCTCATAGATATGAAAAGTCGTTAATTTGACCGGACATTCAGCAGCAATAGCTGCAGGCAGAATCAACCAACTGAGTAAGACAGCTTGTTTCATGAATTCTCCCCCTGCAGCCATGTGTCGCTTCCGGTATAGGCTTTGATTCAGACAGCTGTCAAGGCTGCACTACTGTCGGTGCCACATCCTCGCTCGGATAACAGCCCAATACTTTGACAAAGCGGGTGATGCGATTCAGTTCATCCAGCGCCCGTTTCATTGCGTAGTCATCGAGGTTGGCAAAGACGTCGACATAAAACATCTCTTCCCATGGATTGCCCGGGATTGGCCGCGATTCCAGTTTGCCCATGCTGATACCATGTTGTTTCAGTACTGTTAAAGCGTCGACCAAAGCGCCCGGTTGCTGGCCGGTGTACATAATAAAAGTGGTTTTGGCCGGAATGGCTTTGGCCACATTGATTGGTTTACGCGCGACCACAATAAAACGGCTGACATTGTCTTTTTGGTTGGCGAGTTCACGGCCTAAGACTTCGAGGCCATACAGTTTGCCGCCTTCTTCACCGCCAATGGCGACCACGGACAAATCCTGCGCCTGACGTACCCGGTTAAAGGCATCACTCGAAGCGTCGCAATATTCGATTTTGACGTTGCTGAGTGTCTGCAGATATTGACTACACTGCGCGATAACTTGCGGGTGGGCGCAAATCTGTTTGATCTTACTCAGATCAGTGCCAGGTAATCCAAGCAGACAATGTTTAATCGGGTGGGTTAGTTCACCCACGATCGATAACCGCGTGTGCTGCAATAAATCAAACACTTCGTTGATACTGCCGCTGGAGGTGTTTTCAATCGGTAACACGGCGTAATCGGCGTGGCCGGTTTCAACCGCCTGCACGATTTCGTTAAAGCTGTCGCAGCCAATTTCAATCAGTTTTTCGGCGCGGCGGGTGAAGTATTTTTGCGTCGCCCAATAACTGTAGGAACCCTGCCGGCCGAGGAATGCGACGCGGCAGACCGGACCGTTGTCGCCATTGAGCTGGCCTTGTACTTTGGCTTGTTGTTGTAAAACAGAATCTTCGATAATCACATGGTAAAGCCGGGTGACGTATTGGGCATCGAGGCCTAAGTCTTTGCCTTTACCAATCAGCGACAGCAACAGCTCTTCTTCGCGCTTCTGGTCGCGGATTGGTTTGTTTTGCGCCAGTTTGGCTTCAGCCACTGCGAGCGCCAGCGCGCGGCGTTTGGCTAATAAGCCCAGCAATTGCTGGTCGGTGTCACTGATGTCGTGACGAATTTGATCAAGTTCGATTGCCATTTTTCCTATCCCCTGAAACGAAAAAACCTCCCGGCTTGGGAGGTTTTCAACTGGTTTGACACACGCGCAGCCAGTTACCTCCCGGATTGGGTGGTAAAGCTAAAAAAGAAGCGAGTGGTCAGAATTTTTTGCATAGCCGTTACCTTATTCCGTCTGGATGGCTAAAGTCAACGCTGTGGCAGCAATTGCAGTGAATATTTTTCCGCCTGCGGCAAAAAGCCCAGCGGTTTTTCACCAAGCCAATAGGCGTGATCGGCCGCGTAAAACTCTGATAGCGGATGACCGGACTGACCGGCCGGGATCACTAAAATGCCGTCGGCTTCGTGGCCTGGCGATACCACCATGCGTTCGCTCTGTCCGTGTACCTTTAGCTGCACTCGCGGCATATGCCGGTCGCCGGCCAGTGGATCGGCCGGCATATTTAACCAGCGGCCGAGAAATGGCAGCGCTTTAGTCAATGGATGCTGAATTTCAGCGCTGTTGAGCGTTCCCCAGCGTGCTTTGCTTAAATCGCCTTCGGTTTGCGCTTTAAGCTGTGCGACCGAATCCAGTACGGCTTGTTGCAACAGTGCATCCCAGCTTTTGAATTCGCCAGGCAGGGTATCGCCGCGTCGGGCTTGTAGCAGCGCCCAGGCCGGTGTTTCCGGCACCATTTTTAGATCACGTAAACGCAGCTGCTGCGCTTCCAGTTGTGCGGCCAGTGGCGCAAACATCAGCTCCAGCGTTTTGTCGCGAAAGGCGCGTAGCAGGCTATAGCCGATGGCTTCGCGGCTAGCGGCCTTGCTGTCGGTTTCAATCCACTGCCGGTATTGCTGCAGTTGCTGTGCGGCGACAAATTCAGGTGTCAGCACTTGCAATAACAGCTGTTGCCAGCGCTGGAGGAATAGGGCTTCGTGGTCGAGCTGAATATCGTGCAGTGATTTTTCGTCGTGCTGCGCTATGGCAAACAGGCGGTCGCGGATTTGTTTGCCACGGGCGCCTAAGTCATAGCCGCCATTACCGAGCACTGCGAGAGCGTCGCCGCCGACCGAACGGGCATTGGCGGTCCAGAGCCGGCTGTCTTTTGGCGCATAGATTTGTGGATAATCTTTGGCAGACAAATAACCGGACCAGTAGTTTTTACCTTCACTCCAGTCCTGCGGCGTATCCCAGTCTTGTAACTGGCGGGATGGGATGGCACCGATGATGGTCCAGCCGATCTGTCCTTTACTGTCGGCAACCAGCAGGTTTTGCGCTGGCACTCCAATGCTTGGCGCCAAAGCCAGCGCTTCGCTGCTGCTTTGCGCCGTCTCCAGTGCCAGCAAATTCAGGTTCAGACTTTCGCGGTCATAGCCTACCCAGCGCAGCGCAAATTTATCAAAAGGTGCTGGCATGACCGGGCCCCATTGGGTTTCTTTGACCAGCAGCACCACATCGGCTTCGCCTTTAACTTTAATCACTTCGTTGTTGTAACTGAATTCCTGCAGGCCGGCCGGCGTCTGATATTTCTGCCCGCTGTCGTCCAGCTTGAGGGCAATGACGTCATGCCAGTCGGCAGTGCTGTTGGTAAAGCCCCAGACAATGTGGCCGTTACTGCCGGCGACTACCGCTGGCGTGCCGGGCAGAGTGACACCGGCGATGCTGTGTTGTTGGTCGCCTTCAGACCAACTCATTTGCGCTTTATACCAAGTGCCCGGCACCCGAATGCCTAAGTGCATGTCGTCGGCCAGAATAGCGCGGCCATCTTTGCTGGCGCCGGCTGCAACGGCAAAGTTATTCGAGCCGATATCGCGGCTGTCAGTTAAACCACAATCGCGGCACGCCTGCGCCGGAATGGCTTTTAACAATGCAGGCAGCGGGCTTGCCGGCAGTGGCAATGCCTTGGCTTCAGAGCCGTCGATGGCGGCCTGCCAGTCACTGCTGTGCTGAGTTAAAAACTGATACCACTCCAGCGGTAATGCTGCTTTCAGGGCACCTTGTGCCAGCTCATCTTTGCCTAATGAGCCCTGCAAATCCAGAAACATGCTGTAAATGACCAGCAGTGAATCGGCGCTTTGCCAGGGGCGCGGCTTCTGTGTCAGCAACAAGTATTCAAATGGCGGCAATCCAAGCTGTTGTAAGCCAGCGTTTGCTCCGGCGGCGTAGCGTTCCAGCATGTCGCGTTGCTGTTTCGGTAATTCGCGTAAAATGGCGTCCGCCCGGTCGCGGAAACGATGCATGCGTTGTTTTTTATCAAAATCTAGTGCGGCCGCGCCAAATAACTCTGCCAGTTCTCCGGCTGAGTTACGTCGCAGTAAATCCATCTGAAAATAACGTTCCTGGGCATGGGCAAACCCGAGCGCAAAGGCGGCATCGCCGCGGTTTTGTGCCCGGATACTCAGATAACCCTGAGCATCACGGCTGGATACGACCTGTTGCTGTACTGCTGCGCTCAGTTGACCTTGATATAAAGGCAGGCTTTGGTGCACCATCCAATAGGCTGCTATAGCGGATATCGCCAGCAACGCTATGACGACTGCTAACATATTTTTTATAATTTTCATGCAGATGCGCTCATTTTGACTTGGAAAACTTAGATTATCACAGAAGATCAGGTGTTATATGCAACAAATTCAATCTGCCCTCACGCCGGTGTTTGACCTGGCAGTCCGGCTGTTTCACTGGTTGCAGGTACTGCTGCTGGGTGGGCTTTGGTACAGCGCTGAGCAGGAATGGTATGGCATTCATCAGCTGTTGGCTTACACGTTGGCTTCCCTGCTAGGAGCGCGGCTGATTTGGGGGCTGATTGGCAGTGACACGGCGCGTTTTCGCCATTTTGTACCCGGTGTTAAACAACTACGGCATTATCTGGCTACCAAAACACCTGCTGTCGGGCACAATCCGCTTTCAGCACTGATGATTCTGGCACTCATCCTGTTAGTAGCTCTGCAATTTTTTTCTGGGCTGATGACCACTGACGAAGTGATGACGGAAGGGCCGCTGTATAGTCTGGTGCCGGACTGGCTCAGTAGTCTGGCCGGCAGCTGGCACGAGCTGGGATTTAATCTGTTACTGGGGTTGGTTGCGCTGCATGTATTAGCTGCTGTGCTGCACCAGTGGCGTGGCGACAGAGTGATTAGTGCCATGTGGCATGGCCGCAAGGTACTTCCGGCGAATACGCCGGCACCGCAACTGCTGAACAGCTTCAAATACTTGCTGTTGGCGCTGATTTTGTTTTGCGGTCTGATGGGCTGGCAGGGCAGTGCGCTCTGGCCACAAGTTTTGACCGACCTGCAGACGATTGGCGTGCTGTGATATCAAAAAACGGAGCCAAAGCTCCGTTTTGTTTTTACTATTAGCCTTTTCGTTGAGCGAAATTAATCGGCTTTGTATTTGTCGTGACAGGCTTTGCAGTTGCCACGGAAAGTAGCAAAAGCCGCTTTAATTTTGGCTTGATCGCCACTTTGTGCTGCAGTTTGCAGTGCTTTGGCGTCCAGCTGGAATTTGTCCGCTTTGGCGGTGAAATCTTTAAAATCGGCCCAAATCTCTGCTTTTGCATCACCGCCGCCAGTTTCGGTGCCGGCAGTACTGAAGGCTGGCCACGGCAATGGCGCTAAAGCAACCAATGCGTCAGCACGTTGTTGTACGCGTTTGGCATCAAATGGCACTTTACCCTGCAACATCTCACCGATGTCGCCGGTATTGTGGCGGATCATGGTGAAAGCCGACTGGCGGTAATCAACCGCGTCTTTGGCGTCGGTAAAAGCGGTTGCTGCCTGTGCTGCAGCGGAAAGCGCGGCAGCTGCTACGAAAGTTGTGAATAGTTTTTTCATCGTCGGATTCTCATTTAGCGATTTAGCATGCAATAATGCTATAAGTTTTGTGCACTTGAGTACATTGATCTCACAGTGTTTTACCATCAGGCTACCGCAACGTCCAGTGATCGGACTTTCAACGAGCAGGCGTAACCCGTGAAGGAATCCATCTACAAGACGACTGGGCTCAACTCTCTCAGCATCAAATTTTCTGCACTGGTGTTTTTATTAACAGTGCTGGCCAGTACCGTCATTGCTTTTGCCATGCTGGCGTTACAGCAAGACGTGTTGATTGACCAGGAACACGCTGAGCTCGAACAAACCACTTCGCGCTATGCCAGGCAGCTGGATAATGAATTCTGGCAGAAAGAAAAAAAGGCCATCAGCGCGAATCAGGTTGTAAGCCGTTATCTGCAACAACACCCAGCAGTAAAGGGACATCAGGCCGAAAGTTATGCCGACGGCAGCTTGCGCAGTAAAGATGATTTGTCGGCGGCGTTTCAGCAGCAACAAAATTTCCAGCGTCAGCCGCACGGCTATTTTGGCCAGACTCAGCAGTTGTGGCAGCAACTGGCACCTGTGCTGCTCGAAGACTTCTTTAATTTCTATTTTATTTCCAAAGATGGTTTTATCCGCATCGCCCCGGCCGACTGGGCGCTGGAAATTCCTGCCGATCATGATTTTCGCAAAGATATCTTTTTTTCAATAGCTACGCCGGAGCAAAATCCGGCCCGGCTGCCGCGCTGGACACCGCTGTATTACGACTCAATCTGGCAAAAGTGGATGACCAGCCTGGTGATCCCGGTCTATATCAATGACGAGTTTGTTGGTATCACCGGTACCGATTTGGTGCTGGACGACATTTTTGCCGATTTGGGGCAAATTTCGCAGTGGGAGCCCGGCCGGCAGGCCATGTTATTTGATGGCAAAGGTAATTTATTACTGGACGCGCAAAACAGCCTGCAGCGGCAAATCGCCAAGCCAGCGATGAATCAACTGGCTGTTGGTATCAAACCGCAACAGGCTGAATTACATCAATTTATGCAAAGTGTGCTGGCCAGGCCATCGGCACAGGGGCAGCTCAGCCGTGAAGTGGAAAATTACGTCGCATCGACCGCGCGGATAGACCGGCTTGATTGGCACGTGATGTTGTATCACGCCAAAGCTGACGTGGTGAAAGGGCTGCAGGACTACCGCAATAAAGTGGTGTTGTTATTTTTGCTGGTGGCGCTGATTGTGGCGCTGGCTCTGCAGTTTTTTATCTATAAATTTGTCCTGAAACGGCTGACCAATCTGGCCAATGCCGTGCAGCGGTTGTCGCACAACGACGGTGAAAAAATTGAACTGGACGATCGCTTCGATGAAATAGGTTTGTTAAACCGCGCTTTTGCCCGGATGTCCGATGAAATCACCCAGCTCATCGGTGGTCTCAATACCCGTATTCAGGAAAAAGAAGAAGCAGAGCGGGCGACACGTAAACTGAGTAAAGCCGTAGCCTTTTCCAGCTCAGGCATAGTGCTGACCGACAGCGCGCTGGTAGTCGAGTACGTCAACCCATTCTTACTGGAAATGATTGCCGCCGAGCCGGAAACGGTACTGGGCAAACCTTTGTCCTTGTTGTTTGCGCACGAAATGCGCTTTGTGGGCGAAGATATTTTGCAAAGTCTGCAGGAGCGTCATCACTGGCGTGGCGATATGCTGCTGCAACAGGGCAACAAACAATTCTGGGCCAGCCTGGCCATTGCACCAATCCGCGATGACAAAGGTGATGTCAGTAACTATGTCTGTGCCATGCAGGACATTTCTTTTATCAAAGAAAGTCAGCGCAAAATGGAACAACTGGCGTATTACGACGTGCTGACCGGCCTTGCTAACCGCAGTTATTTCCGTGATCAGCTGAGAAAAGCGATAGCGATGGCGGCACGGGGTTATTACCACTTTGCGCTGTTGTATTTTGATTTAGATGAATTCAAGCGCATTAACGATACCCTCGGCCATGATGCCGGCGATGAACTGCTCAAAGAAGTGGCACGGCGGCTGATTAGCCGGCTGCGCGAAGAAGATACGATTGCGCGGCTCGGCGGCGATGAATTCGCGGTGATTTTAAGCGGCATTTCCGATCGCAAAGCAGCAGCAACTATTGCTGAGAATCTGCAGCAAGCCTTTGCGCAGCCGGTACGACTGGCAGGCCATGATGTAGCCATCAGCGCCAGTATCGGCATCACCATAGCGCCGCAGGACGCCGACGAAGAGGAAATGCTACTCAAACACGCTGACCTTGCGATGTATGAAGCCAAAGCGCGCGGCAAAAATACTTACCATTTCTTTAGTCAGGAACTCAATGACGCCGCCAATGACCGGCTGCAAATCGAAAACCAGCTGCGTGAGGCCATTCGCGAGCAACAGTTCCTGCTGTATTACCAGCCAAAAATTGATATCCGTACCAATGAAGTCAAAGGTTACGAAACGCTGCTGCGCTGGCTGCGGCCGGACAACACTATGGTGCCGCCGCTGAAGTTTATTCCGGTCGCTGAATCAACCGGTTTAATTGTGCAAATCGGCGAGTGGATATTATGGGAAGCCTGTCGTTTTCTGGCGCGCCAGCACGCCCGTGGCTTGCTGGTGACTGTGTCCGTGAACCTGTCAGCCCGTCAGTTTACCGATCAGGATTTACCGGGCCTGGTGGAGCGCATCCTCAAACGTACCGGCGCTTTGCCGGAGTATCTGATTCTGGAAATTACCGAAAGTATGTTAATGGGCGACACTGATGCGGCCATTACCCAGCTCAATGAGTTAAAACGGCTCGGATTGGCTTTATCAATTGATGACTTTGGTACAGGCTATTCTTCGCTGAGTTATCTGAAGCGTTTCCCTGTTGATGAACTGAAAATCGACCGCTCTTTTGTCAAAGACATTCCGGACGACAAAAACGACATGGACATTACTGCTGCAATCATCGCGATGGCGCAGAAAATGGATCTTCGGGTCGTTGCCGAAGGGGTTGAGACCGCAGAGCAGGTCGAATTCCTGCTGAACAATACTTGTTATCTGGTACAGGGTTATTACTTCAGCATGCCGTTAGCCGAGCAGGAACTGTCCCGCTTAAACTTCAGTGTGAACACGCAAAAGCTTACTCAAAAAACAATCACTTAATTCAGGAACATCAGAATGAAGCCACTTCGTTTATCGCTGCTCAGTGCAGCGGTTGTCTGTGCTGTTGCGCCAGCATGGGCTGATCCAACGCAGCCGCTGCAGGGCATCCGTGATAATAGTGCTCAGCTGTTGGCTTTCACCGGAGCGGTTGTGCATACCGAACCCGGCAAAACGCTGAGCAATGCCACTGTGCTGGTGCAAAGCGGCAAAATCACTGCTGTTGGCACCAATTTAAAAATCCCGGCAGGCTTTCGCCAGATTGATGTCGCCGGTTACCACCTGTATCCGGGTTTTATCGATTTATATGGCCAATATGGCGTGGAAAAAGCGTCCTCAGAGCGCAGCGGTGGTCGTGGCGATGGCCCGATGTATCAGAACCCACGTAAAGGTGGCAATGCAGTCAACGCCGCAATCCATGCCGAACAGCGCTGGGCTGACAGTTTTATGCCAAATGCTGATGATGCCAAAGCTTATCAGCAGCAAGGTTTCACCACAGTACAGTCTGCCCGTCAGGACGGCATTTTCCGCGGCCAGGCCGTGGTTGCTTCGACCGGCAAAGGCTTGCCAGGCGAGCTGATTTTAAAAGCCGATGGTCAGCATTTTTTATCATTTGACCCGGGCAGCTCGAAACAAAGTTATCCGTCTTCCCTGATGGGCAGTATTGCGCTGGTGCGTCAGACGCTGGCCGATGCGCAGTGGTATCAGCAAGCTTACGGCAAAGCCGACTGGCGTTTATTCCGTGAGCCAGTGCCTTTTAACGCCGCTTTAGCTGCGCTTGGTCAGTTAAATCAGACCGGTCTGGTGTTTGAAGTCAATAACGAGCGTAATTTGCTGCGTGCTGACAGTCTGTTAAAAGAATTCAACTTGCCAAAAGTCGCGCTGGTCGCTTCCGGTTATGAATACGTGCGGGCGGCGGATGTGAAAAAGACCGGTCGCAACCTGATTGTGCCATTGGCTTATCCGGCCGCGCCAAGTGTCGGTAAGCTGGATGACCAGCTTGATGTTAGTCTGGCCGATTTACGTCATTGGGAACGGGCACCGACCAACGCAGGCGCGCTGGAAAAAGCCGGAGTGAATTTTGCCCTGACTACCCACAAGCTGGACGATAAAGCCAAGTTCTGGCCAAACGTCCGTACCGCAATTAAATATGGTCTCAGCACTGAAAAAGCGCTGGCGGCGTTAACCACAGTGCCGGCTGAACTGATTGGTATGCCAGGCCAGCTCGGCCGGATTGCCAGTGGTTATCAGGCTGATTTAGTCGTCAGTAAAGGCGATTTATTTAAAGACGGTGAAATTGTTGCGACCTGGAACCGCGGTGTCGAAACTCAGTTTAAACCGCTGCAAAACGCCGATGTGGCCGGTGATTACGCGCTGAATGTTGCTGGTAAAGCACTGAAACTGAACTTAAGCGGTGCTTTGGGTAAAGTCGAAGGCAAAGTGCTGCAAGGTGAAAAAGAAGCCAAGCTGGAAAACCTCAGTGTCGACAAACAGCAGGTGCAATTTGGTTTTAGCCTCAAAGACGTTGACGCCGGTGACGGTGTGGCACTGTTTAGCGGTTCGATGGCTGGCAATTTGCTCCAGGGCACCTTACAGCTGCCGGATGGCAGTCAGCAGGCGCTGACACTAAGCCGTCAGGCTGCAGCTGCTAAAGCCGATGAGAAAAAAGCTGAAGACAGCACTTTGTTGTCGCAACTGAGCATGCCGAATCAGGCATATGGCCTTATCAACGCACCGCAACGCCAGAACGTACATATCAAAAATGCCACGGTCTGGACTTCGGACAAAGCCGGTAAGCTGGAAAATACTGATGTGATTGTGCGCGAAGGTGTGTTTACGCAAATCGGCAAAAACTTAAAAACGCCGTCAGGTTTTGTCGAAATTGACGCCACCGGCATGCATGTAACTGCCGGCATCATCGATGAGCACTCGCATATCGCCATTGAATCAGGCGTTAACGAAGGCTCCGACGCGGTGACCTCAGAAGTGCATATCGGCGATGTGTTAAACCCGGATGACATCAATATTTACCGCGGTTTAGCCGGTGGCACCACCACAGCACAGCTGCTGCACGGCAGTGCTAACCCAATCGGTGGCAAAGCGCAGGTGATCCAGCTGCGTTGGGGCGTGTCTCCTGAAGGCCTGAAGTTTAAAGCTGCACCAGCAAGCATCAAGTTTGCGCTCGGTGAAAACGTCAAGCAATCAAACTGGGGTGATAACTACACCAGCCGTTATCCGCAGAGCCGCGTTGGCGTGGAAACCACCATTCGTGATGCGTTCCAGGCCGCCAAAGAATACAAAGCCGCCTGGGCAACTTACGATGACTTATCGTCGTCAGAGCAAAAACGCACAGTGCCGCCACGCGTTGATTACCGCCTGCAGACGCTGGTGGAAATTCTCGACAACAAGCGGTTTGTCCACACCCACTCTTATGTCGCTTCAGAAATTCTGATGCTGATTAAGCTGGCGGATGAAACCGGCTTTAAAGTCACCACTTTCACGCACATTCTTGAGGGTTACAAAACCGCCAAGGAAATGAAAGAGCATGGGGCCAGCGCGTCAACTTTTGCCGACTGGTGGGCGTACAAGATGGAAGTAAAAGATGCTATCCCAACCAACACTTGTCTGATGGCAGACCAGGGTGTGGTGGTATCGGTGAACTCTGACAGCCCGGATTTACAGCGCCGGTTAAATCAGGAAGCGGCCAAGTCGGTGAAATACTGCGGTATGTCAGAAGAAGACGCACTGAAGATGGTCACGATCAACCCGGCTATTCAACTGAAAGTTGATCAGAAAGTCGGTTCTATTGCTGAAGGGAAGCAAGCAGACTTTGTGTTGTGGTCAGAGCATCCGTTGTCAGTTTATGCCAAAGCGATGCAGACCTGGATTGACGGCACCAAGTACTATGATCGTAATGTCGATATGACGCTTAATGCCGGTATTGAACGCGAGAAGCAACAGCTGATCCAAAAAGTGTTAAAAGCACCGGACAGCGCCAAAGCGGGCAGTGGTGGTGAGATGAAAAAACCAGAACCAATCTGGCACTGTGAAGACAACGGCGACTACCTGGACCTGGCTTTTGGCCGTGTCGCAGGTGCGCAACAACACGCTCATCAACACTAAGCAAAGGAGCTTCAGATGACTTTTAAATTGAATAGCCTGTCGCTGCTTTGCATCGCAGCTTTTGCCACCCCGGCACTGGCGACCTCGCCGGTACCGGCAGCAGCGCAGCAAGGCGCAGTATTACTGAACGATGCGACCTTACATACGGTCAGCAATGGCGTGCTGGAAAACACCGACCTGTTGATGGTTGACGGCAAAATTGCCGCCATCGGCAAAGACTTGTCAGCGCCAGCCGGCGGCACTGTGGTTGAACTGCAGGGTAAGCATGTTTACCCGGGCCTGATTGCGCTTGCTAACCAGCTAGGTCTGGTGGAGATTGAAGCGGTGCGCGCCACCGATGATACCCATGAAGTGACGGATACTAACCCGGACGTGCGGGCACAAGTGGCGTACGACGCCCAATCGGATGTGATCCCAACTGTGCGCTCTAATGGCATCAGTTACAGCCTGGTATTCCCGGCCGGTAGCCTGCTGATGGGACAAAGCAGCCTGATGCAGCTCGATGCCTGGAGCTGGCAGGACGCGACGGTCAAAGCCGGTGTTGCTTTGCACATCAACTGGCCGAATGCCAGTGTGCTGAGCTCGCCGTGGAATCCGAAAAAGCCAGAAGAGTTAGCCAAGCAAAACGCTGAAGATCTGCAAAAGCTGTATGACACCATGGCGCAGGCCAAAGCCTATGTCGATGCGAAAAAAGCTGGTGCTATTAAAGCGTTGGATTCGCGTTGGGAAGCCATGATCCCGGTATTCAGCGGTGAACGTGCGGTGTTTGCTCATGCTGAAGATGCCCGGCAAATCCGTCAGGCCATCGCATTGGCTGACAAATATCAGCTGAAGCTGACCATTGTCGGCGGCCGTGACAGCTGGCGCGTTGCTGATGAGCTGGCGGCGCGGAAAGTGCCGGTGATCTTCGGCTCACCTTTTGGTATTCCAGATCGTGACGACGAAGCC